>ENA-ORXR01002611-ORXR01002611.1-marine-metagenome-genome-assembly--contig:-NODE-2611-length-16914-cov-20.793253_pt1 | contig 16914 bp, 14 predicted proteins | sample MGYA00237866_ERZ511479 | MGnify/ENA metagenome assembly ERZ511479 | reverse complement strand
ATGTTTTTTGGTATTTAATAATGATTGAGAACTTGTTTATCAACGTAGTGAATCACGTGTTTTTCGAAAGGGGGAACAGCTATGCTGTCCAGCACTTCCGATTCTTATCTTGGATTTCGCTACGCTTCATTCGATCAACACTTTACATTGTTATAATTCTGATTGAATAATGGTTTCATTTGTGGAATAGCCAGATTAATCCCCGTTAATAGAGTTTTGGAAGTTGGCTCAATCTTTAATTATTAATTTGCCAGTATAAAGCTCGTCTTGCACTTCAATGAGATAACTAAAAAAACCTGTTGGCAAACCCTTTACAGCAACCTTACCATCTTGAATAGGCATCTGTTTAGTCACTCGGCCGGTAGCATCAAATAGCGTTAAATCGGCAGGAAGAGTGGTTGATGGTAACTCAATATTTAAAACATCGGAGGCTGGATTCGGAAATAGGGTGATCTCATCAGAATTGTAATGAATATTCTCATTCGACACCTGGAGATCCGTCCAATAGCATATGGATGAACGAGCTGGCTCCATTTGCCCTGTCGATTGATTGTAGGCTTTTCTCTCAAAAGTTAATAATTGATGACGACCTTTTGTTTCCTCTAGATTATGAAGTAATACGGATGCGGGGTGAGCATTATCATAAGTATAGTTATCCTCCAGGGATAAATAATAATTATTTTGACTATCAACCTGGTACCAAGAATAACCAATCAGATTATTATTTTGGTCATAAGTATATTCATCTTTTGTACCTTGAATCCACATACCCATTTCCCAAACTTTAACTTCTTCATAAGTTAAATCGCCAATCGCATTGTAGGATGAAATATATTGAACATAATTTGTATAATTCCCGTATGGATCTACATTTTGATGTGTAATTGTAACGTCTTGGTAATTATTGCTATATGAATAACCGTTTACCGCACGTAGGGTCCATGATCCATTGATAAGTCTAAAACTTTCAATCTTTAACAATTTATCATTACTCGTGTAGGAGTAAACTGATATAGAGAGGGGCGGTTGCCATTGATTGTTAACCCACGATTGATAGTTGGTTTCTGTTATATTCCCATTGCTATCATAGGTGTAAGAATATTTGCTATCGTTTTCCCAGCTTTGAGTCGCATTATTAAATTCACTTTTAATCCTTGATATTAGGTTATTGTTTTGATAACTATAGTCATACTGAGTAGATTCTAAGTAATACGATTGACGTAAATATGTTGTATTGATAAGCTGATCGGCTGAGTTGTACGAATCTTTTCTTGATTGATAGAACTCATATGGACCATTAGCGGTATTTTTTGAGTAGTCTGTTGTTACTACAGAATTATTCCCTGGTGTTGGATATTCATAAACTGTTTTACTGCTATTAGTTGAATTTGAAACTGTAGTAATCATACTGTCAAGTCGTTTTGACGGATTGTTTCCAAAGAGATTAGTTGGTGTCGGACTCTTTATGCCAGGTAACAATTCAAATTCCTCCAGTAAATTTTGGTATGTGAATTCTGATTCAATTGGGGATTGTGCAGATAACGTAGCAGACAATAAGATTAGGATTAGAAAATAGAAAGTAGCCTTCATTTTTGATTAATTTTTAATTTTTAATTAATATTTAATGAGATCAGCAATAGAAGCTTGATTATGGATGGAAATGGATGCCTCAGATTTCAAGACAACCCATTTCACACCCGACTAACAAACATTCCATTTGGTTTTTTGATTCTCGATGATGTGTTGACCGGTGGACAGTACAGGGCTATCGAGATAATTTATGAAATCCTTATCGAGACATGAATTGTCTCTACTGGACCACCACACGGGTTTGCGCCTTCTTACTTCCAACCGACACGGTCACTGTATATACGCCGCGATCCGTCAACTCGACCTGACCACTCCAGTCGCCTTCAACTTCACCCAACTCACGCTCCCAGACCACACGGCCCAGCATATCTGTTATAGAAATCTCAGCAGCGCCACGCTCCAAATCAGTCAACTGCAACTCAAATTGTCCCGTTGTAGGATTTGGGAAAACAGACAACTGACCGATGTCTAGCTTTTCTATATTGGTATTGCTGGTACTCAATGCGGTGTCAAAGGTCTGCACTACTCCTTCATTATAAAAGCCCTTATCACTCAAGATAATCCGACTACCATTGTGATTAATCCCGACAGCATAGATTTCATTAAACCCATACGGATCCCCATACAGAGGTGTCCCAACCGGTGTCCAGGCACCTGAAATTTCTTCATATTGTTGAATCACCTGAGATAGATCAGCCGACACAATAGAATTTCCGTCTCCTGAAATTGCTACTGACCTGCCCAACCACGTTGTACTGTCCATGGTAATCCAAGCACCACCACTCTCCTCGAATGCTACAAATCCATTTCCAGTACCTTTAACCATCCGCTTTCCATCTGCGGATAGCGAGACAGCGTAAACAAGCCCATGCAAGGTGCTGCCCACTTGAGTCCAGGTGCCCCCGGATTCGTCGTAAACTTTTACAAAACCATTATTATCTGAAACTGCGATTCGAGTTCCATCTGCGGAAAGAGAAATATCCCCATCATAAGTTGGAATATCCCCACCAACTTGAGTCCAGGTGCCTCCAGATTCTTCATAGATTTTAGTTGCAGTGTTACCAGAAAAGTTCTGGGAACTCGCGGCTACTCGTTTGCCATCACTAGATATCTCAATATTGTTTCCAAAGTCACTAAATCCTGTAATATCATTGCCAACTTTGGTCCAGTTACCTCCGGATTCTTCATAGATGGAGAGCGTGCTGATCCAAGATGCGCCAACTGCAATGCGTTTTCCGTCGTCAGAAATGGCAACTGACCAACCGAAAGCGTCGCTAGATGCTAACCCTAAAAGGTCGGTGCCGACTTGCGACCAGCCGCTGCCTGATTCCTCGTAAACTTTTACAAGTCCAGTAAGGTTTGATACTCCTGGCGCGCCATACACGATTCGTTTACCATCAGGGGTAATATCCAGATCAAGACCAGTTAAAGAGCCCTGTGTGCCAATTAAGTCAGCCCCAAATTGTGTTTGTGCCGATAATCCGACACAGATAAAACAAAAGATCAGGTGTAATAAAGTTTTCATAATATTGATTTTCAATTAGTTAAATAAAAAGGTAATCGTTGAGCAGTGTTTATTGTAATTTGTATTATATGATTTCAGAACTTATAAGATGTTGAAAAACAACAATTAAAGGTATCTTTTAAGCCTTATCTTTTAATGTCCTATATTTGGTGATAATGTTGTTATCCGGCCTTATTTGTAACTATATTTGGGTATACAACATCAAGTATTTAGTAAGTCTGTTTGGTAGGCGTAAGTCGCCAGACCAATACTACTTTTTACATTCAATTTTCTGATCAATCGTTTTCGGTAGGTATCGACCGTATGCTTGCTTAGGAATAACGCTTCTGCTATTTCCTTGGTTGTTTGTTCTTTGGCAATCCCAGTTAGTATCTCCTTTTCTCGTTTGGTCAGTGTTATAGTGTTAGATCTTTGAAAACTGGATTTCAAATCTTTCAGCGTCGATCGGCTTGTCAGCACTTCATCAATATCCAGCGCAAAAACTATTGCCAGCGTTGCTTCTCCTGCGAAATTGTACTCCACTGGTTTTACCGAAAAGAACACATACCTCCAGGTACCATCAAACTTTTTTATACGGGCGACGGAACTGAAAATAGACTTCGGATTTTCCTTGAAAAAAACTAGCCCTGAAAAAATCAAATCAAAGTTGGAAGGATGGAGTACTTTTCTAAAAAAATCAAGACTCTTCAACTTGTTTACATAAGTAGGCCGAACTCCTAAATAATCAAGCGCTTTCGCATTAAAGTAAACAGGAGTGTTAGTTGTTAAATCAGCAACAATGATGTATCCTTCAAACAAATGGTCTAGCTCCTCCAACTGATCTAAAGCCTTTTTCTTTATTTTATGCAACTGAACACTGCCTTCCTCCACTTGCTTCAGAAGCGCGATTAAACTCTTATGAATATTAGACATAGAATTGATTAATTTTTCTAGTTCGAGAATACTGTTTGAATTTGGAGGAGCAGCAAACAAATTCTGCCACCCCTCCACTTCTAAACATATTTTCCACTTTTCAAACTATGTGGTTTGTTCTCAGGTGAGCATTTTGATTTGTTAGTTTTTCCAGACCTAATAGTCCCTACGCTATTTGCAAATTGCTAATAGTCAATAAATTGAGGTTACAGGGTTCCGAAATTCTTTTCAGTACTGAATCAACAGGTGGGTGTGCGCTAATCTTTGAAGCATGCTCCTTACTTTGGAGTACCGTCAGGATGTTCCATTTTACAATCATGTTTAGAAGTTTTTATGGCAACATTCAAACCTAAGTGAATACTTAATTTAAATGATAACCTATTCAAAGTTTGATTTTCTTACAACGTTTAATTTTCATTATAATTAATCAATTATCTATATGTAAGATATATGCAATGCGAAATTTGTGCAACCGTCAAAAATTATCGTTTGTGAAATAAAAACCTATAGATGTTGAATTAACAAACACCATATAAAATTGTAAATCAATGCTTTGTATTTATTGGGTTAAAGTAAAAACAAACATTTTTATTTAAAAATTCGGACTACTTACAAAGCTAGATTACGATTATTACAACGATTGCAACATGCTACAAGAACACAGATTATAGAATTTTGCGGAATCCCAGTCCTAGCACGACTATATGGAAAGGGGTAGTAATTAGCATTGCACCCAAGTGTTTAATGTTGTAATATGTCTCCTTTCTGGATTTTCGCTATTAGTTGTTGTCTTTTATTGTTTTAATCCATAAAAAATAGATTACTTTTAGCTTCTCAATCAACCTGGATTATGCATTAGACTTTGAGCGAAACAGCTAAGTGGCTGGTTATGATTGGATACGCAGGAATTTGACACGCAGGCGATGTGAATATCGTCGAGTATCAAATTTTGAGTAATTCGCTCATAGACTGTCACTTACCTGTTGCAGCCAATTTCTAATGCATAATACAGGTTTAACATTACACTAAACCACCATGAAGAAATCGGAAAAACCATCACCAGAAGCAAAAGCACTTTCTCTTTATTTAATGGCTTTTAAGAAATCAAGCCCTATCCATAAAGAAAAATCAAAGCGTATCAACAGACTTTGGGGTCTAGTGAATAGAGACCAGTTAAACATCAAAGATTATCTTGACGAGGTGCAAAGTACGTTGATGTCATTTGGGGGTTATGAAGAAGTTGTAGAGAAAACGGTTCGGTTTTATATCGAAAAATCAGGCGAATGGAAGCTAGAAGGTGATGATAAGTATTGCGTGGATGCCAAGGAAATTGCTGATAAGATCTTGAATAAGTAGTTATGATTGTACCAAGATGCAATGCAACAAAATAATTCACGAAACCGTTGGTATAGTTGAATGAAAATTTAGATAATGGAAAGAGATCAATCAATCAAAATAAAGTTTTTCACAATAGTCATTTTTCTACTTTCAGGGGTAGCATTGCTGTACTTTGACTACAATAAAAAGAATTACAAGACGAGTTTTCAATCAAATGACGAGACGATAACGGTCATTGATCTGTCAGACAAAAGTAGTGACTTCAGCATCCCACTAATCTTGGGCATTGTTCTCATTTCAATAGCAGTATTACTGACACTTCAGACCTTTTTGCTCAATCCAGCACCATCACCACCTACCCCAACTCCCAATTTACGGAGCAAAATCTCAAAGCAGGAGCAAAAAGTAGTGTCGCTTATCGAACAAGGAAAAACCAATAAAGAAATAGCAATTGAATTGTCCATTAGCACAAGTACAGTGAAAACACACATCAACAACATCTTTAAAAAAGTAGGGGTGACTTCTAGGGACGAATTGTTACAAAAGATTTAAAAACAAGGTACTAGTACCAAAATCCACCCACAAAACCATTGTTCTTGCCCTTGAATTCATTTTATTTGGTAATAATTTTTTAACCCAGTTTAACCAAAAATAAATAAAATGAAGAACGTATTAAGCATCCTACTGATTTTAATATCCATCTGTCAAGAATCCTTTTCGCAAGAACTGGAAACCTGCCAAAAGATAGTCAATCTAACAATCGAATCAATTAATAACCAATCAAAAGCAGAACTAGAGGAACACCTTGCCCCAGACTTCTCAATGGCTGGTCACGAAGGGGAAATAGCAAAAATGATATTAAGTCAATTGTTGACCCAGCTAGATGAAACTGTATTGTCAGCAAACATGATAAGTGATAATAAAACGGATAGCGGATTGGAGCTTAAATACAATATTGAATATGAAAGGAAAGGCGCAAAACAAGCTACTTTTCTGTTTAACGATCAAAATTTACTGCAGGAACTTCACCTCTTCAAAATGCAAGTCAAGAAAATGAGTGAGCGTAGCGATGTAACAATGGGAAGCAGTGATGTCATAACAATCCCCTTTAAATTAGCGGGCAACCTAATTGTGGTAGCGGTCCAATTGAATACTGTGACAAGAAATTTCATTTTGGATACAGGTTGTCCTAGAGTCATTCTAAACGCTAGATATATATCATCTGGAGACACCACGCAACAGCGGTTATCTTCTGTAAAAGGTGTTGGAGGTAAGATTGCGGGGTTGGACATTCAAGAATTAGAATCCCTCGATTTTGGCGGTATCCAAATGAACAGTCAAGACATCCTAACGCTTGATTTAACGCACTTGGAAGAAGGGTTGGAGCAAGACATTTATGGATTAATCGGTTTTGAAATGATTAAGGACTACGACCTTCTTTTTGACTACCAAGAACAAGTCCTTACACTTATTAAACCAGAAGTATTTGAAACGTTCAAAAACAACAATTTTGCTAACAAGGAATTGACCACACTTCAACTGTCATTAAGAGGCCATATACCTGTTGTTGAAGGCAGCATTAACAACCAAACATTTAATTTGGGAATTGATAGTGGCGCAGAATCGAATTTGATTGACGATGGTCTTTACAAATCGCTGAAGAAAAGTACCAAAAATCAAAGTACTGATGAATTGATAGGTGCAGACAACAACAGTAGAACAGTCAACACAGGGGATATTAAAAGAATGACATTGGGAAATAAAACGTTCAAGCTGTTGCCCACAGTGTATAGCGACATTTCACATTTAAACAAGGCCAACAAACTCAATATTGATGGATTGATTGGTTTTCCTATTCTTTCAAGGCAAAAAACATTAATCTCATTTGAACGGAAGGAATTGGTTTTTATTGAATAGAATGGTGATGTCGGTTGAACTTAAAGCTTGAATCATTGGGTAAGGTGCTTTTGTTTTGGGCGCTATTTCCTGCTATCCTCTCGTACTCAGCACGGCTACAGTCGGTGATGTATAGTCGTGGCTAGTCACTACGTGCCGTCTCCACTCCTTGCATCACACGCCTTTATCCGCACTTCGACCCGTTTCTATCAGGAGCGCTATGGTTGTATTTTTATAGTAAAAAGTGAGCAGATTTCATGAAATAAGTAACATATGACCCATACTGGGCCCGCCTTCCTGTCTCAGCAGACAGGTCGAAATGCAATATGTTTAAAGTAGAAACATACTGCGACCCATAACAGGGTCGATTTTCATACTTGTGGCCTTTGCTAACATACTTTGACAACGATGTGGTCACCACCCCAGCGAGAGAATTACCCTATGTACCAAGAGATGCGCTTTTTAGTAATGAACCAGCTGCATTGCCACCGATTGCTCCACTTACTAATGAAATAATTAAAGGAAGAAATAAATCCATAAAATATGGTTTTTGATTTGAACTATGATTAGGAATCTAATTGTAAAATGATATTAGAAACTTTATTATCATTTAAACTTAATTGATTAATTTCGTAATTACGAAGTATTTAGTAGCATTATTGGAATATACTTACTTCTTTAGATTTGAAACTACAACCAATTTTTTAAAAAACATGTCTAACTTCCCTTTTGAACTGCCTATCACTCTCGAAAATGACCGCGCCAGGCTTACGCCTTTAAAGCTAACAGATGCTGAGTTATTGTGGTCCATTGCAAAACATAAGGACTTGTTACAATATTCGCCAACAGATATCCATACCCCTGAATTACTAGAGCAATACATAACAACAGCACTAAGACGTGTCTCAGAACGAAACAGTTATCCCTTCCTAATCTATGATAAGCAAACAGATAAAGTGGCAGGCAGTACCCGCTTTGGAAACATCTCCGAATATGACAGTAGACTAGAAATCGGTTGGACCTGGATCGGTACCGAATTTCAAGGTACGGGGCTCAATGGAGCTTGCAAACAGTTGCTCCTCCACTATGCTTTCGAGACATTAGACTACGAACGGGTAGAACTGAGAATCGATGAACGCAATATTCGGTCAAGGAAAGCAACCGAAAAACTGGGTTGTCAAATGGAAGGTGTGTTGCGTCATCATGTGCTCATGCCAGATGGTCATAGAAGAAATACTGTATATTATAGCATGCTAAGCAAAGAGTGGTTTTCAAGGAAAAAGGCCAAGTAAAAACAAGAAATTGTGATTCGCTGCAATAATCCGATATGCTTGATTAAACCTTTTCTAAGTTCTTCAGTCTGAAAGTTTATGACCCTAGCACCAATTGTTTCATTATTGGAAAAGATCGTAGTCTTGTTTGCAATCTCCTTCCTTTTGTTTACTTCTAATCTTATGGGACAAAGGCAGGTAGTCATTCGTTTTAGCCCAACAATGCAAGGAGATAAACTGGTTTTGAACCAAACTTATGAGTTGGAAGAAGATGCCATAATAATGGACCAATTAAAGTTTCTATAACCTTAATAAGACTTTGGTTTTAATAAGGATTACGATAACGTATTATTAACCACAAAAAAACTCAAGCCTGTTCAGAGCTTGAGTCTTATGATGTTTATAAGTTTTCAGTAACCTTACTTGCTCGCAAAAGGCGAGATTGTTTGTATTTCCTTTGTTAGGACCTTTGTAAAAGTATATAACTCTATTGTGATGTTTGCAGCCTCTTCTTCGGAATAACTCCACTCGTAAATGTTACCATTAAGATCAACTTGGTCCCATAACTGGTCAGAAAAAATGATTTCACCATTTCCGTTTTTAATCACTACCTCTTTTGCAAATCCAGCGATCTCTTCAAAATCAATAAACAAAACTTTCTCTTCAGGATCTAAAAAGAAACAATTATCCGTTGGTGCTGGAGTATTATTATTAGTAGTAGGGTTGTTGTTATTTGCAAATGAGGTAAGAACGAAAATAAGGGAGAAAACGATTGTTATGATTACTGACTTCATTATTATTGTTTATGTTGTTATGATTATGATTGTAAGGTGCAGGAATTTTCCACGTCACACAAATCGAATTTTACATAATCAGTTGGTTTTTAGGTCACTTGTGACAACTAATATGTTGCCTTTTACACCAGAGTCACCACCAACACTACAACTCCTCTGACAACCGTGAATCAATGATATGATTATTACTTGTGACCACCGTTTATCCGAAGGAAAACAGTTAAAAATTTAATTACCAACAGTTTAGTTGGTGTAATTGTAACTTGATTCATCAATAAAAAAATGTTTGATTGTTAACTCCCAACTAGATTTATAGAATCGTTTTTATTCCAAATCCGAGGTAAAATCAACCAAAATAGCTGCATACGATCAATATTAAGCGAAAAGTTGCTTTGTTTTCAACGTCACAAATTGAAGAAAATCGATAAACCTGGATTATTCTACATCAAAAAAATCGCCCTTATTCTGACTTTTGTAATTGAGCTTTGTTTCCGCTCTCTTTTTTTGACGAGCAAGGATCGCTTTGGCAATACTGATGTTGGCAGGTTCTGGATTGTCAAAAGAGAAGGCACGCTGCAAGATTTGCTCATCCACGTCCATCATATATAGGATCTGCATGAGGTACTCCAATCGCTTTTCCAAATACCAAGCAACCGCATCCCCTATATAGTCAAGCAGCGCCGCCTCATCTGCAAAGTCAGTTTGTTGCTCCAACTCTAATGCCTGAAACACCAACTCCCGTGTCTTTGTAAACAGTTGATCCGATGACATAACTATCCATTAATTGGTTTAACAAGGCTGGTATTGATCCGTGCAAACAAGTATTGGTCATGAAAACGACCTTTGAAAAAGCTAACATCTCGGAGTAATCCTTCTTTCTGGAAGCCACATTTGTGCAACACGCGTTCTGATGCTATGTTGCCTGGTGTTACGAACGCCTCAATTCTGTGTACTTCGTACTCAATTGTACCATAATCAATAATTGCTTGTACCATTTCCGTTGCAAAGCCTTGGTTCCAGTAGGTAGGATTGAGATCATATCCGATAATAGCTTTTCGTTTTCGAATAATTCTGTTGTACCCACAGGTACCGATCAGCTTAGAATTTAAATAAACACCCCAACGAATACCTGCATTATCATCAAATCGTTTTTGATAGAGCTCAATAATTTCCTCGCATTTCTCTTTATTATTTAGCTTATGAATGTCATAATATTTCATCGCCTCTTCATTACCGTATACCTTAAACAAATCATCTGTTTGATCTAAAGTGATCTGATCTAACAACAAGCGTTGGGTTTCTATTTTAGGAAATGTAATTTGATCCATCATGTAGGTTGTTTTGAATTGTAAGGTAGTTAATTAACAGAAAATTGATGCCATTTAGACGAGACAATTCAGTTACTACCGAATTTCTTCAATGGTTCTGCGTTAACAAATCATAACGCATATTCTAGGTTTAGTTTATAACCTTGGCTAGAATCGTTATATTTGTCTACCGATCACGCCAAAAACGAAGAATGTAGATGCGGGAAACTGCCTTGTTGTTTTTATTACTCACCTCCTTATTGCTGTTTGGACAACAAGCAACGGTCACCTCGTTTCCTCAAGATTGGCAATTATTCCCTAGGGATTTGTCAACCAACCAAGCAATAATAAATGTAACGGGACAGGTAACAGACAGTGGTAACTCCGCCATTTTCCTTGAAGTAACTAGAGATGGTCAGTTTCTCATAAATCTGGTCCTCAACCTTACAGGCTCCGCCAATCAGCCTTTTAGTTTCAACTTTAACCTACCAGCAGAATTACACCAATACGGTTTTTCTTTAATTATCAGTCGTGGTGGCCAGTCGACCGTAGTCCACCAAACGCAAAATGTAGTGGCAGGGGATGTGTTTGTCATCCAAGGCCAATCTAATGCCTATGCAGATAATTACGGCGGGGGTTATGCTGAACCTAACAATCAATGGATTCGCTCGTTTGGCACTACAACACTTGACCCCAACACCGTCCTAAGCGACAGCAGCTGGCATCAGGCGACTGCAATCGCAGCGCATCAAGGTAGAATTGGGATTTGGGGTGTTAAACTTGGCGAAATGCTCGCTGCTGCCAATCAAGTTCCAGTTGCGATACTCAATGGAGCAGTTGGAGGCTCTTCTATCAGTATACATCAGTATGATACCAATACCAATAGCCTTTACGGACAACTCTTATACCGAGCGCAGCAAGCAGGCGTAACAGACAACGTCCGTGCAATTATCTGGTGGCAAGGCGAACGGGATGCTCTTGGTGATTTAGTGCAGACCCAACAGCAATACTACGACCAGTTCGTAACTTTACGGAATGCGTGGCACCTTGATTTTCCAGCATTAGAACAAATATACCTCACACAAATCCATACCGTACTCAATGAGCCAATTGCCCATCAGATCAGAGAAGCACAGCGGTTATTAGCTTTAAATTTACAGGATGTCAGAATACAAACACCATTCAATCTTGGGCATTTTGACAATTTTTCACACCACGAACCCCTTGGTTACCAGCTTTATGCCCAAAGAATTTTTCGACAGATCATGGATGATTTATATGGGGCAACCAATACAGAAATCGATCCCCCACAATTGCTCACGGCGACTTATAACGGACTAAAGACAAGCATTGATCTCGAATTTGACCAACCAATTCTCTGGCAATCTCCCTATACCATTACAGGTGCTGGCGTTCAGAATTTAAAAGATTACTTCTACATAGATGGTGTAAACATACCCGTAGACAGTTTTGCAGTGATTGCTAACCATCTCTTTTTATTCTTTCAGCAATCTCTATCCGCGCAATCCTTAACCTATCTGCCTGCAAGCAAATACACCAACACAAATATCGTGTATCGTGGTCCATGGTTGACTAATTCTCAAGGACTAGGCGTTGTTTCCTGGCACAATTTTCCTATCCTTAAGCCAGCGTTTCCCATCGAGTTAAAAGTATTTTTGCAAGGAAGCTATAGCGATAGCCTCAATCAAATGCATTCAAGCTTGAATCTTCCTAGGAAGGTGTTGCCTGGCCAATCCAATTCTAATGTGGTGAGTCTACAACCCTACGGCGTTTTGCCTTGGAACTATCAAGGCGTCGAGGGGCAAGGCTTTACTAATTTAACCTACAATGACGAGGTTGTGGACTGGGTATTGGTCTCCTTGCGCACAGATACCGCTGCTACGACAACCTTGTATCGTGTAGCAGGATTGCTGGATACTGATGGTCGTTTTCGTTTTGTCGCGCCACCATTCATTAGTTTTAATCCTCAAGATTCCTTTTTTATTGTCGTAGAACATCGCAATCACATGGCATTGATGAGCGCTTCTCGTGTAAAAGTGACCAACGGCAGTCTAACACATGACTTTACGATGCAAGACAGTTATAATAGCAATGGCAAGAGTTATGGTGCTACTGAAGTTGCTCCAGGCATTTGGGCCATGATTGCTGGAGATGGTGATCAGCGGTTAGACTCTGTCAGCTATGATATCAATGGAAGAGACAAGCAGCTATGGCTCAATGATAATGGTACCTTTTCTGGCTATTTCAGTGCCGATTACAATATGTCTGGTGAAGTCACTGGTGCCGACCGAATCCTTTGGCGTTTGAATAATGGTTTTTCGTCGAGGGTACCGCGATAACTAGGTCGTCCTTAGCTCAAGACTGAAAGGCTGTCTATCTGGTGCAATACTGTCAACACGATAATTGGTTACCGAAGGTCCTAAATGGCACTATTATTCTACGCCTTGCAACACTAGGAGAAGTCTGGTGGTTGATGGGCTGATGACTGATTTTTATTTGGGGCATTCCCTAGGCGGAAAAAAGCACATTTTCATGTCCCTTTTTCCGCCTAGGGTCGGTCCCTTCCATGCTCGCAAGTCTGCTCGGCGCTGCGCACTGCGGCTATCGCCGCCCATTCCAGGCACCTATGCCGGCTCAAATTTACTGGCGAGGGTTTTATCATTATAAGATTATTGTTACTTTACACCGTAAATAAGCGAATAGCACGATGAACATTGAAGGATTAACAGCATTTCTCTACAAAAAAGACCTAGTACAATCACAATCCAGTGAATTGAAGATCACACAATACACTAATGGGTATTCCAATCTCACTTATTTACTTCAAATAGAAAACAAGGAGTTTGTCTTGCGTCGGCCACCCAAAGGTGCTGTAAAAAGAGGGCACGACATGAGTCGTGAGTTCAAAGTCCTCTCCAATTTGCAAAAGGAATTCGACTATGCACCTAAGGCCATTTTGTATTGTGATGATACGACGGTAATCGACTCTTCCTTCTATCTCATGGAAAAGGTAGACGGCATCATTCTCACCATGAAAGAAGCCATGAAACGACAATTGCCTCCTAGTGATTTTAAGACCATCTCCAACAGTTGGCTCACCAAATTCGTAGCCTTACACAATGTAAACTATAAAGCTGCAGGACTAGAAGACCTGGGCAAGCCAGATGGCTATGTCCAACGACAAGTGTCTAACTGGGGGAAACAATACCTAAAAGCCGCCACCATGGACATTCCCGAAGCCCAAAAGCTAATGGAATGGATGGAATTGAACCAACCAAAGTCCTACGATCACACCTTCATTCACAACGATTACAAGTACGACAATGTAGTATTCAAAGATGATAGCTGGCAAGAGATTACTGCTATCCTCGATTGGGAAATGTGTACGCTTGGCGATCCGCTCATGGATCTTGGCACCTCCATCGCTTATTGGATGACACCTGAAGACGGTCCTGCTGTAAAAGTATTGCCTTCACCCACGTTACTGCCGGGCAACCCAAGCCGTTCGGAGATCGTACATCAGTATGCCTTGCAATCTGGTCGAAATGTAGACAATATCGTGTTTTACTACGCTTTCGGCTTGTTCAAAGTAGCGGTGATTGCGCAACAAATCTTCTATCGCTTTCACAAAGGACTGACAGATAATGAGAAGTTCGCAAAACTGGATCAGGCATGTTTGATGTTTTGTAGGATGGGCTGGCAAGCGGTGCAGAGGAATCGGATAGCATAGGCAATTCAAAAGTCTGCCAACAAATTACTTAATTCGAATTGTTACTTTTTAAGACACATCTCCTTGTTTATAAGTTAAAGAAGTACTTCAGGAAAAACTTAATTACATATTCAACACAAGGCGACACGATTACAGTGCCGTCTGGCACAAATAACCTAGTGATATGGCTCTTCTCAAACTTTAAGGTCAGTAATTACCCCGGTACTATGACTACTGCTTAACCAACCTAACTATATTATTCATTGTTCTTCCACAAAGCTCAAGATTTTAGAGTTCCATAAAAAACAAAAAGCGTGACTCGATGAGCCACGCTTTTTATTCTATTGAAATGTTATCCCAATTTAACGGGTAACAACAAGCTGTTTAGTTCGAACGGCTCCTTCAACTAGAAGGTGAACGAAATAAGTACCAGCAGCGGCTTTGGTCATATCAATTGTATATTGATTAGACTTAACCTGATTATCTGATTCTTCATGGATAACCTGACCAAGAACATTCACAATACGGATATTCAAATCAACTGCTTTTTCAAATTCAAGTACAATCTGAGTTTGACCGTTTGTAGGATTCGGGAACAACTCAAATTTCTGTAATTCATCAATATCTACTACAGCAGTGTTTCCAAGTGCTTGAACATATGTTTCTGTACATCCATTAGCATCTGTAACTGTAACTGTATAGGAACCTAAGGAAAGACCAGTTAGATCTTCCGTAGTGGCACCATTATTCCAAGCATAGGTGTATGGTGTTGTACCACCTGAAATCATTAAATCAATGCTACCGTCTGTTCCTCCACCTGAAGGTGTTGCATCCACGTGAGTGGCACTCAAAAGGATTGGAGCGGGTTCTGAAATAACCACAGGACCGCTAGTCAGTATACAGCCATTGCCGTCTGTGATAGTGCCTTCGTAAGTTCCAGCACTCAGTCCTGTTAGGTCTTCAGTGTTTGCACCATTACTCCAGTTAAAGGAGTATGGAGGAGTACCACCAGTAGTAGCGATCAAAATAGAACCATCTGCACCACCATTGCAAGACACATCAGTCATTGCATCTAAAATAAAGGAAATTGGCATTGCGGGTTCCGTAATATTAACTGGTCCAGCTACAAGTATACATCCATTAGCATCTGTAATCGTTCCTGAGTAGGTTCCTGCACTCAATCCTGTAACGTCTTCTGATGTTGCACCATTAGACCAGGTATAAGTGTAAGGAGGAGTACCACCAGTAGTTGTAATAGAGATCGAACCATCTGCACCACCATTACAAGACACATTTGTAAACCCATCAACAGTAATAGCTACAGCCGTTGGTTCAGTAATTGTAAATGGCGGAGCCACGAACGAACAACCAACTGCGTCCGACACAGTTGCTACGTAGGTACCTGGTATCAGACCAGTTAAATCTTCAGTAGTACTACCATTAGACCATGCAAATGTGTAAGGAGCAACACCGTTGATTGGCGTTATATAAATTGCTCCATCAACACTTCCATTACATGAAACATTGAATACTGAGTCTATCACTGTTGCAATAGGAGAACACAAAGTTGTAAATGAGAATGGACCAATACATGCGGATAATCCTAACCCTGAACTTCCTACAAACTGATTTACCGGATACGGTAAAGGCTGCGTAGAGTTAGGAGCGGCAGTAACAAATACCTGATTATTGATATTCCAGTCACTTGGGTTGAAGACACCACCATTATTTGGAGTGTTGTTGTTTCTCACAGCCCAGCCACTAGTATAATCCCATGCAGTTCCTGTTCCATCTACAGCATAATCACCATAAAGGTCAATCAAAACATTGCCTTTATATAACCCAAGAGCATCATCACCATTAAGGGCGATAGCTGCAGCAAAATCGGGAGCAAAACCGAAGAACGCTGTAAAGCTAGAAGGCTGTCGGCCAATGTAGTATTGCGTACCTGCAGCCAATGGCATTGCTGGTAAAATAACACTATAGGAAATAGTACCACCACCATTAGTCGATTGCTTGACAGAATAGGCACTTAAGTCGGGAATGTCTGCATTCGCATAAAGCATCACAGCATGTAGATTATTCGGTAAATCAGCATCCAGAATACCAACTATCTGTAAATCCGATGTTGGATCTCCACAATTGTTTTTTAAGTAATAATCGTACATCGTATTTGGTATCAGGCCTCCTAGCGTGTAAGGACTTGTTGTGGCAGTAGCCATTGTTCCTGTTCCTGGAGTAAACCCTGTTCCACCATATTCAACAACATGAGCAGTTCCAGGACTTACCCAAGTTAAATCTGCTGAGTTATGAGTAATGTTAGTTGCTCCTAATGCAGAAGGATCCGGGCATGGAGGAAGATCACATGATACTGTAGCCTCCCAGCCATCAAACGCTACTGATGCATCTGAATTGAAAACAAATGTTAAGCATCCAGAAGGGTCAGAAGAAGTAATTGGCACTCCAACAAGGTTTCCTGTTCCAAATTGTGGCGTTGCCAGCGCATCCCAACACCAATCGTCAGTTCCTGCAGTAGACTGAATTACAGGAG
>ENA-ORXR01002610-ORXR01002610.1-marine-metagenome-genome-assembly--contig:-NODE-2610-length-16915-cov-3.487112_pt1 | contig 16915 bp, 18 predicted proteins | sample MGYA00237866_ERZ511479 | MGnify/ENA metagenome assembly ERZ511479 | reverse complement strand
CGGCTGGGCAGCGGCCGCAACGGGCTTCATGCTAGGTAATGATTTACTGATTGTGACCGGTGCCTTAGTCGGCTCCTCTGGTGCCATACTGTCTTACATCATGTGCAAAGCGATGAACCGCAGTTTCTTATCCGTTATCTTCGGTGGATTCGGTGCAGTTGCAGGCGAGGCACAGGAAATTGATGGGGAAATGATTGCAATTGATGATCATGGCGTAGCAGCAGCGCTGGAAGATGCAGACAGTATTGTTATCGTTCCAGGTTATGGTATGGCCGTGGCTCAAGCACAAAATACGATTTCTGAACTGACTCAACGTTTGCGCGCTAAAGGGAAAACCGTGCGCTTTGCTATTCACCCGGTTGCAGGCCGCCTACCCGGACACATGAACGTATTGCTGGCAGAGGCCAAAGTGCCTTATGACATCGTATTGGAAATGGATGAAATCAATGATGATTTACCCAATACCGATGTCGTGATTGTTGTTGGGTCGAACGATATCGTGAATCCAGCCGCACAAGATGATCCAAGCAGCCCGATTGCCGGAATGCCGGTACTTGAAGTATGGAAAGCCAGACAAGTTTTTGTCTCGAAACGGGGGAAAGGCACGGGGTATTCTGGAGTAGAAAACCCACTGTTTTACAAAGAGAACACTCGTATGTTTTATGGCGACGCCAAAGACTCGATGAATGCACTGTTAAAGAGTATCTAGCAAATGAGGAATTATCTATCTTGCCACCTTACAACCTACAGGAATAGGTAAAAACTGTATTACTAACTACCGAGAGAACTAAAGGCCTTAGCCAAGGAATTGACAATAATCGCTATGCTGAAAGCGTGTGGTGATAAATACTATGAAAAGCTTGATATGCAGTTAGCTACAGGCATGTAGAATACTTAACGGCTTAACATTCAGAGCATGCCGTTCTAAGCAAAATACCTTATACTGAAAAGGCGGCTGCTTTTCAGCCCATGTAACCTATTGATTTTAAACGTGCCTGTGGATTATGAGAAGTTACGCCAAAGGAGCTCAGGAAGTTTGGATTGTGTATGAAGACACAACAGTTGAAATACATACTCATACCGGCCTTCAGGAGCAGAGTCAGTTTTCTGAAAGCCTAGCGAACGAGGTGCTTACGGCTATAAAAAATAATAACCACAGGCGTTCACATGCTGGTGGTTGGTTACAAATGTTCTGGAATAACTTTACTCACCACATGTTGCTTTCAATATAGCATCAGGAAATGCCGTCTAGTACTGACAATTCCAAATCACATCACAAAACTGTCATACAACTATGCTATAACCCTCTTTAAACTTCAGAGGACGTACACAATGGCAACTATCGGCATTAACGGCTTCGGCCGCATGGGAAGACTTGGCATCCGCGCAGCATGGGAAAACCCAGCATTCACTTTCAAACAAATCAATGAAATCTCCGGCAATGCTGAAACCTCGGCTCACCTACTGAAGTTTGACTCGATCCATGGGATCTGGAGTGAGGAGTGTAGTAGTACTGACTCAGCAATCGTCATTAATGATACCGCCATCGACTACACCTCCAATCAAACCATCACTGAGACGGACTGGTCAGCTTGCGACATTGTGCTGGAATGTACTGGCCAATTTCGCACACCCGAAGAGCTACAGGTTTACTTCGATCAAGGCGTTAAAAAAGTCATCGTTGCCGCACCGGTTATTGGTGCGCTCAATCTCGTTTATGGCATTAATGATCACCTCTACGAACCAGACAAACACAACCTGCTGACAGCCGCTTCTTGCACTACCAATTGCCTGGCACCTGTCATCAAAGTGATGCATGAAAAGGTAGGCATTAAGCATGGCTCGATGACGACAATTCACGACATCACCAATACACAGACTATCATCGATAAGGGTCATAAAGATTTACGCCGGGCGCGAGCTTGCGGTCAATCGCTTATACCGACCAGCACCGGTTCGGCGAAAGCAATCACCACGATTTTTCCAGAACTGGAAGGTAAGTTAAACGGCCTGGCGGTACGCGTTCCCTTGCTCAATGCATCGCTGACCGATCTGGTATTGGAAGTCGAAAGACCCGTCACCGCTGAAGAGATTAATGGCTATTTCAAAGAAGCCGCCGATACCTATTTGCAGGGTATTTTAGGTTACGAGGAGCGTCCTCTGGTATCAGTCGATTACAAGGGTGATCCACGCTCCTCGATTGTTGACGCACCGTCCACGATGGTAATCAATCAGACGCAGGTAAAAATCTACGCTTGGTATGACAATGAGTGGGGTTATATGAATCGAATGATGGAGTTAACGGATAAAGTCGCTAACGCTTTGTAGTATTGGCAACTAACTTGCAGCAGTTCCCAGGTATGCCATCCGAGATTGTAGCTAGTTAAACAGTGGTGCGTTATACTATTTATACCTTCAAAGTGTAGTACAAAACCATCATGCAATCGATAGCCATCCGCGAGCTCCGCAATAATCCCTCTAATTTGACACATTCACTAGAGCAAGATGAATATGTGTTCATAACTAAGCATGGCAAACCTATTGGTGTTGCCGTGCCGTTGAACAATGAAAACCTAAGCTTTGGCTTAACCCGCGCCACTGCATTACAAGCATGGAGAAATGGCGATATATCTTTAGGCAAAATGGCAGAACTGCTTGATATGAAAAAGCAGGAACTTCGATCAATATTGGCGAAGATGAACCTACCGATAATCGATACTGACGCGCAAGAAGCCATTGAAGAAGCCGAACAGCTGTTAAAAGCCCGATAAATATGGAGAATTTAGTTGTTTCAGATAGCTCACCGCTGATCGCTCTGCTGAATATAAAGAAGTTTGAACTGCTACAAAAGATCTTCTCAACGATCATAATCCCACCTCAAGTCATGAGTGAAATTGAAGAAGGAATAAACTCTGGCTCTGAGTGGTTTGGCTATAAACAACAGGGATTTATAGTGGTTCAAACTCTGGAAGATGACACTCGTCTGTTGCTTCTGAATCTGCAACTTGATCCCGGAGAATCAGAAGCCATTCTCTTAGCCGATCAACTTAAGCTACCTCTACTTATCGATGAGAAAGCCGGCCGAAAAATCGCCAAGGACTTTGGACTACAAGTTCGCGGCTTAGTCGGTGTGCTGTACTCTCTTAGGCAGCACAAAGAAATTTCTCCAATAGAAATGATAGCCATTGTTGATGCCTTGGAGCAGGTAAGTTTCAGACTGAGCAGCTCCTTGAGATCACTATTACTCGATTGAAAGCCACTGCACTTCTCAGCAAAAGCTCTAATCAAATCACAGGATATGGTTAACTGATATTGTTACTAAAGTGTTGTAGCATTAGTAGCATCTGATAACAGGTTTCACCCATGACTGACCGCCCTGCTTTTGCTTTTAAAAACAGCTACGTTAAATTACCGGATTACTTCTATTCTGATGTAAATCCAACCCCTGTTGAAAAGCCAGGAATGATTCAATTTAACCATGAGCTGGCAGCTGACCTGGGTTTAGATACTTCATCTCTAAAAGATCAACTCGTCACGGATATTTTTGCGGGCAATGCCATACCAGAAGGCGCAGAACCTATCGCAACAGCTTACAGTGGTCACCAGTTTGGTAATTTAAACCCTGAACTCGGCGATGGACGAGCCATCACCTTAGGCGAAGTCATTGCTAACGATAATTTACGTTATGACATCCAGCTAAAAGGCTCTGGTCGAACCCCCTATTCTCGCAATGGCGACGGTCGTGCAGCACTTGGCCCCGTGCTTAGGGAATATCTGCTCAGCGAAGCTATGGCGATTCACAACGTTCCTACAACACGTGCGCTAGCAGCGGTCACGACGGGCGAACAAGTCATGCGCTCAGCCATGCCACCAGGTGCAATCGTAACGCGTACCTCCCGAAGCTTTGTCCGCGTGGGCACTTTTGTCTATTTCGCAATTCGAGGAAATGCCAAGGCTGTACAAGAGCTGGCAGATTACGTGATTGAGCGTAATTATCCTGAGATTAAAACTGCGGAAAATCCTTATCTTGCTTTGCTGGAAAACGTGATTAATCGACAGGCGTTACTCATTGCCAAGTGGATGCAGCTCGGCTTTATTCACGGTGTGATGAATACAGACAATATGTCGATTGCAGGTGAAACAATCGACTATGGCCCTTGTGCATTTATTGACGATTACCACCCGTCAAAAGTATTCAGCTCTATCGATCGAAGCGGTCGCTACGCCTATCAGAATCAACCCGCTGCCGGACATTGGGATTTGTGTCGTTTTGCCGAAGCCATCGTGCCGCTGATTGACGATGATAAAGAGGCTGCCGTGGCTAAGGTTCAGGAAGCGATCAATAGCTTCCCAACCCGCTATGAAGCCTATTGGTTAGCAGGTATGTCGCAGAAGATAGGCCTTAGTAAAGCCGGTGAAAATGACAAAGCTTTGATTGATGATCTACTAAACCGAATGGCAGACAATAAGGCTGATTTCACACTGACTTTTTACCACTTATCCGATGCTTCAGCTGACAGCACTGACAATGACCAAGCCGTTCGTGATTTATTTACAGACTCAGCCGATTTTGATGAATGGGCAGCACAATGGCGAGATCGATTGATTACGGAATCGGCCAGTGATGAAGAGCGTCAACAGCAGATGCATCAGGTTAATCCACTCTATATCCCTAGAAATCATCTGGTTGAAGCAGTGATTCGGGCAGGTGAAGACAGATTAGATTTTGAGCCGTTTTATGAGTTAATGAACGTCTTGAAGCACCCCTATACCAAGCAAACTGGTATGAAAAAATATGCAATGCCACCAGTCGCTGCCGAAGTAGTGCATCAGACATTTTGCGGAACCTAAGGCTTACCCATAAAGATTAACCCTATTTCACTTTTCCATTTTGCCAGATGCAGTACAGTTAACTTCTTAGAAAATTATCAAAGGTACTTACCATGAAAACATCATTCAAAAAAACAGCATTTACCTTAGCCCTGAGTGCTGCGTTGGCCTATGGCGTGTCAGCGTTCGCAGCCGGTACAGACGAAGACGAAGAACCAACCGGCGACTGGACAACCTTCGTTCAAATGGATCTGGATAACGGTTACTACGAGAGCGCACGTGAGCGTTTAGAAACAGTTAGAGGTGAAAATGAAGAAACCTCAGCGGATTGGAACAATTACTTGGGCTACACCTTCCGCAAGCAGGAAACTCCGGATTTAGAGGCCGCTGAAAAACATTATAAAAAAGCATTGGAGCTTAAAGAAGATCACAAAGGCGCGTTGGAATATTACGGCGAGTTAAAATTAATACAGAAGGATCTGAAAGGTGCCAAAGCGCTAATGGTTAAGTTACAAGATGCTTGTCCGGAAGGCTGTGACGAGCTGGACGAGTTACACCAGTCAATCAAAGACTATTCAGAATAGTTTGGGTGTGCGCTTGATGTGCCATTTAAGCAATTCTATGATATAAAGCGCCTCTATTTTATTCCGGCCAGCAATGGCCCCTGTCGTAGCACCAGGTAAAAAACACTATGAAAGCAATGATCGTCTGTTCAGGCGGGCTTGACTCTGTCACGCTCGCCTATAAAGTCGCTGCCGAGGGTAGTTTGACTTCGTTAGTGTCGTTTCAATACGGCCAACGCCACGTTAACGAACTCCATTACGCCGCTAAATGCGCGGAACACTTTGGCGTTCCTCACCATATAATCGATATCAGCAATGTTGGCGCTCAGCTAACCGGTTCAGCCTTAACCGATGATATTGATGTACCCGATGGTCACTATGCTGAAGACAGCATGAAGCTCACTATCGTGCCCAATCGTAACGCCATTATGCTTACCATCGCCTATGGCATGGCAGCTTCTCATGGCGCGGATACCGTTGCTATCGCGGTGCATGGCGGTGATCACTTTATCTATCCAGACTGTCGCCCTGACTTCATTGAGCAGTTCGCAAAAATGCAGAAAATGGCATTGGATGGTTATGCCGATATTGATCTTTATGCTCCGTTTTTGCACGGCACTAAAGGTGACATCGTAAAAGCCGGTGCTGCTGTGAATGTACCCTTTGAAGAAACCTGGTCTTGCTATAAAGGTGGTGGTAAGCAATGTGGTCGCTGCGGGACCTGCGTGGAGCGTGCTGAAGCATTCCACGAAGCTGGTGTGGCTGATCCAACGGATTACGAAGACCCTGATTACTGGCAGCAAGCCATTAAAAATCACGACAGTAATGAGGCATAAGGATGTATCGCATTAGCAAAGAGTTTCAATTTTCTGCCTCGCATCAGCTCAAGCAAATGCCGGATGATCATCCCTGTGCTCGCCTGCATGGACATAACTATATCGTGGTGGTTGAACTGAGTTCACCTACACTGGATCAGTATGGTTTTGTGCGTGACTACACCGAGCTAAAACCACTCAAAGACTACATTGACGACACCTTAGATCACCGCCACTTGAATGAAGTGTTAGGCGACGACTGTGCCACCGCTGAGCTATTAGCCAGGCATTTATATGACTGGAGCAAGTCACTCTGGCCTGAGACAAGTGGTGTTCGGGTGAGTGAAACGCCTAAAACCTGGGCAGAGTATCGCCCATGAGCCAGTTGATTATCAGTGAGATATTCGGCCCGACGGTTCAGGGTGAAGGTGCATTGGTTGGCAAGCCAACAGTATTTGTGCGCAGCGGCGGTTGTGACTATCGATGCAGCTGGTGTGACACCTTGTATGCGGTCGAGAAGAAATATAAAAACGACTGGGCAACGCTGAGTACTGAACAAGTTTGGGAACAGATAATAGCATTGAGCCCCACGCCTATTCTCATCACCTTATCCGGTGGTAACCCTGCATTAATGGACTTTTCAGCGTTAATTGACAAAGGTCATGCAGAAGGCTACACCTTTGCTTTAGAAACTCAGGGAAGTATTTCTAAGTCTTGGTTTAAGCAGTTGGACTATCTGACATTAAGCCCTAAGCCACCCTCCTCAGATATGCAAACCAAGTGGGATTTATTTGAGAACTGCCTGTCACTCGCCGCTTCACCAGAGGCAATCAGTATCAAACTCGTGATTGCTGATGAGGTGGATTTTGAATGGGCTTACCAAGTACAGCAGAGATATCCTAATCACAACTACTATTTACAGCCCTGCAACCTAACAGGCGATGAATCCACCATCGAGCAAGGTTTGGCTGCAACTCGCGAACTTATAGACCGTGTAGTGGCAAAAGGGTGGCATGAGGCAACCGTATTACCGCAGCTGCATAACTTATTATGGGGCAATCAACGCGGCGTTTAACTCAGTGTAGCCATTCCGTTTAGGAGTTCGGCTCCATTATTAACGAATTAATTTAGAACGAGCAAACAGCATGAGCAATGATATCTACCAAAACTTGCAACAGCTTGGCGGTAAAACTGAGCTACCAGAGTCCCCGGAAAAAGCGATTCTCGAAAGCGTGCAAAACCCTCAAGCTGATGTTGATTACGTCATCCGCTTTACACAGCCAGAATTCACGTCACTTTGCCCCATGACTGGACAGCCTGACTTTGCCCATCTAGTGATTGATTACATTCCAGATCGGTTATTGGTTGAAAGTAAGGCGCTTAAGCTATTTTTAGGTGCTTACCGTAATCACGGCGCGTTTCATGAAGACTGCACTGTTAGTATTGCTCGTCGACTGATCGATGAGATTAAACCTAAGTGGTTACGTATTGGTGGCTACTGGTACCCACGTGGCGGCATTCCGATTGATGTGTTTTATGCTTATGGAGAAGTGCCAAAAGGTGTTTGGTTACCGGAGCAAGCGGTTGCTGGGTATCGTGGGCGCGGCTGACCGTAGGCTTTTGCCTGTCCTTCTGTCTAAAACCTTAGGTAAATAGTATCGATAGCCAGACCATGGCTGCGGTGATTGACATCACTAGCACTGCGGCCGAACCCATGTCCTTCGCCCGACCCGAAAGCTCATGATGCTCACCACCAAAGCGATCAACCGTCGCTTCAATGGCTGAATTAAGCAACTCTACCACTAGTAACAGCAGAACACTGCCAATTAGCAGAATAACTTCTACCACGTTTTCTCCAAGCCAAATGCCCAAGGGTATTGCCAACGCTAACACGAAAACCTCTTGGCGAAACGCTTCCTCATGCTTATAGGCTGCTTTGAATCCTTGCATTGAAAAACCGAAGGCATTTATTAAACGTTTAAATCCTAAATTTTGATTTCCAGCCATAGTACTCACTACCTGTTTGGTCTTTCCTATTGAAAGCTTTATCAGACTCTAATACCCTCAAAAAAACAACTTGGAAAGCGTATTAATTTTTAGCTTTACATTACTGAGTTTGAGGTTAAAAATTTACTAATACCAAGACGAGGAATTACGCCATGAGCAGCATCATCTATCCAATCACTAATTTTAAGAAAACCGAACAACTCACACTAGCCAGGGGTGAAGGCGTTTACGTCTATGATAACGAAGGCAAACAATACCTTGAGGGTATGGCGGGACTTTGGTGCACGGCATTAGGTTATGGTAATCAAGAGTTAATCGATGCGTCATCTAAACAAATGGGGCAGCTTTCCTACTCGCATATGTTTAGCGGAAAAACCCATCCAATTGGCATGGAGCTTTCTGAAAAACTTGCCGCAATGTTACCAGTTGAAAACGCCAAAATTTCTTTTGGCAACTCTGGCAGCGATGCCAACGATACTCTAATCAAGCTGTTACGCTATTACTTCGACGCAATCGGCAAGCCTGAGAAGTATAAAATTATTGCCCGTGATCGTGCTTACCATGGGGTAACGGTCGCCTCCGCTTCTCTAACTGGCCTGCCCGTTAATCACGCACATTTCCACTTACCCTTCGAGGCGTTGGGTGTGTTACGTGCTGATGCTCCTCATTATTACCATGGTGCTCTGCCGGGTGAGTCTGAGGATGATTTTGTAGATCGGATTACGAATAATTTAGAGAAAATGATCATTGAGGAAGGTGCTGAAACCATCGCCGCCTTCATTGCAGAACCAGTGACTGGTGCCAGTGGGGTGATTGTTCCTCCCGCAGGTTATTACGAAAAAACTCAGGCTCTGCTGAGCAAATACGATATTCTATTTTGGGCTGATGAAGTTATCACCGGATTCGGGCGTACTGGAAATGATTTTGGCTCTACCACCATGAACATCCACAAGCCGGACATGATGACCCTAGCCAAGCAACTCTCTTCTGCTTATATGCCCATCAGTGCCTCGGTCATTCGTGGTGATATGTACGAAGCGATGATCGAGAACTCAGATAAAGCGGGCGTCTTTGGTCATGGCTATACGTATTCCGGACATCCGGTTGCCAGTGCGGTCGCGCTTAAAACACTAGAGATTTACGAACGTGATGAGATTTTTGCTAAAGCAGCGGTTCTTGGTGAATACATGCAAAAGAAAATGCAAACCTTTAAAGATCACCCGCTCGTTGGTGAAGTACGTGGTAAAGGGCTGATTGGGGCGATCGAGATCGTCGCTAATAAAGAACGGCAGGAAGCGTTTAAAGACGGCTCCGTCGGTGGTTTCGCCGTTCAAGCCTGCCAAGATGAAGGATTGATCGTCCGCGTAGTAGCTGGCGCTTCACTCGCGTTTTGCCCTCCTCTGATTATTACCGAAGAACAGATCGATGAGATTTTTGATAAGTTTGGCCGTGCGCTAGAGTCTACGTTGGCCTATGTGAATCAGCAGAACCTGATGGTCGCTTAGGAGACTTTTATTATCAGTGCAAGGATGACTTCAATATTGAGGTCATCCTTATCAGAATATCAATCGTCAACAGGAGTGACAGAGTGGTTCGAGCAAATTAACGCTTAGGTATGACCTCGTAACCCTCTTCTTCAGGCTCATCATCAAACATCTCCGCAGGAAAGCCCGGTGCACGAATCTCCAATCCTGTCGCATCTTCCAAACGCTTAATAATATTCGGCGAAAGCTCACGTGGCCCGTAACGTTCCTCACCGTCTTTAAAGATTTCGCACATCAGCGGTGCAATTTCCAAATCCACATTGTTCCGCTTAGCGATTTCATGGAATAAACCGATATCTTTGCTTACCAAGTCCATCGTAAAGCTGATATCGCGACTGCCGTTCAGAATCACTTGGCTTTCAGTCTCATGCACAAAGGAGTTTCCAGAAGAAATACGAATCGCCTCGTAGGTGGTGTTCAGATCCATACCTGCTGCCTTGGAAGTCACTAAAGCTTCAGACAGTGTCAGAAGATTAGCGGTAGCAAGGTAGTTGGTCATAACTTTCAGCACTGAAGCCGTTCCTAAGTCACCCGTGTGCAGCACACGCCGACCTAGGGTAGTGAGAACAGGCAACATGCGCTCGAACGTTTTGCGCTCACACCCTGCAAAGATCGCGATATTGCCCGTTGCTGCGCGGTGACAGCCTCCAGACACAGGGCATTCCACCGGCTCAGCCCCTGTTGCCTTAACCAAGGCACCCAAGCGGCGTACTTCTGACTCATCGGTGGTACTCATTTCAGCCCAGACTTTGCCTTCACTCAAGCCCGCTAAAATACCGTCCTCACCTTCTAAAACAGCCGCACAAGCAGCCGGACTGGGTAAGCAAGTAATAATAATATCGACTTGCTCTGCCATGGCTTTCGGGCTTTCACCCCATTTCGCGCCTTGTGCTAAAAATGGCTCAGCAATTTCACGACTAAGATCTCTCACCGTTAGGTCAAAGCCGTTTCTCAGCAGGCTGCCCGATAGCTTGCCGCCTACATTTCCTAAACCGATAAAACCGACACTTGGTTTCATGATTGCCTCCACAGGCCGAGTAAAAGAAGACAGTATTTGATAAGATGGGATGTGAATCAAACGGGTATTGCTTGGCCTAAGCTATTATATTTTTATTACCTTCGATTGCGATAAGCAGACTTGGTAACCAGTATGCTGTCAGCTTACTTAGCAAACAGTTGCGACAAGTCCGCAAAAGCTTTGAACTCTAATGCGTTACCTGACGGATCAAGAAAAAACAGCGTAGATTGCTCGCCAGCCTCACCTTTAAAACGCGTGTAGGGTTCAATCACAAACTCAACATTACCCTTAAGCTTATCGGCAAGATCTTGCCAGTCTTTAATCGTGAGAATTACCCCAAAATGAGGTACCGGAACGCCCTTGCCATCCACTCCGTTGTAATGCAATGGAACCTTTCCTTCTGCTCCTAGTTTAGGATTCAGGTGGGTCACCAGCTGGTGCCCGTAGATATTCCAGTCAACCCAATCCTCTGCGCTTCGGCCCTCGTTAAAGCCCATCAAACCCCCATAAAACGCACGCGACTCAGCGATATTTCTGACCGGTACGGCCAAATGGAAAGGACGCAATTCATTCATATTTCACCTATTAATTAGTTTAACGTGTATTCAAGAAATAACTTCAGACACTCAGTGAATTTGCAGGGTTTCTAACCATTCGTCAATAGTCAATGCCCACTTAGAAAGATGCGAGTGTGCACTTATGTGTGCGAGGTAGAGACTTCATTTACGAATAAAAATCTAAGAGAGTTGAACTCCCCTATGAACATATCAACTACTGAAGCCTGTATCACCACGATTGATGAGTTTCGCGCACTTCAGTCAGAATGGAACGCTTTAAATGAACAGTCTGGAAAAGGAACCATATTCTCATCCTGGGAGTGGTTATTCACTTGGTGGGAAACCTATCAGAAAGACTCACTCCGTGAGCTTTACATACTTACCTATCGAGAAAATGGAGAGTTGCAGGGTATCGCTCCATTCCAAATCCTTAACCATCCCAGGAAACAATTTCCTTGCAGCAAACAGCTAATACTCCTCGGCACTGGTGAAACAGATGGTGGCTTGGTGCTAACCGAATATCTGGACTTGATTATAGCGCCAGGGAAAGAAGCTCAAGTAATCAACGCTTTCTCTAATGTTTTAAATCAGGAACAAAGGCATTGGCAAGGTACTCTGTTTAAACAGCTTCTGCTTGGCTCTTATTTGAGTTCCTTATTCGCAGGGCAGAGACTTTCAATCGAAGCTAAGGTACAAGCCAATGGCTTCAGAACATTGATTGACCTACCTGAGACTTATAAAGACTACTTAATGAGTCTGCGAAAGAAAAAACGCAACAATATCACTCGCATGCTAACCAGACTGAAATCAGAACAGGAATTCACAATAGAATCAATCAGAACTGGATTAGATATCGACACTGCAATTACTGAGCTGGCTGGCCTAAACCGAGAACGCCGTGGTCAACTAGACCAACCCAGTGCTTTTCACCAGCCTAATTTTGAAGCTTTTCACCGAGCAGTCATCAAGCGACTACTCCCGCTTAAAAAGGTTGAACTGCGTATTCTTAGAATCGATGGTAAAGCTGTAGCAGGCCTCTACTCATTGATTGATGGAGATACAATGCATGCGTACCAAAGTGGCTTTGAAGCTGAGCTGGGTCATCGTTATTCTTTATTAACCATGATGATCACTTCTGAAATTTCAAACTGTATTGATAACCCGGATCTTAAGCGGTTTAATTTCATGTATTCAGCAGACGAGAACTCTTATAAATTACGTTACAGCGCGTATACTGAACCAATGCAGGATATTAGCTACTTCCCGCGGAATATGCTGTCGAGTTTTCACAACTTTGTGCACGGCCCTGTCAAACTAAATATTAAAAAGCTGCTGAAAAAATCACCTGCCTAGCCAGTACTTTGTGGAAGATACTCGACACATACTCTGCTACATTAATAAAGGCTTTGAGTTTACCTCAAAGCCTTTTTAGTTGACTCGAAACTTATGCCTGTTTAGCCGTCAACCTGTGAAAAAGCAGTCAAGGTCTTCTCTTCTCTTACAGACATACCATTTGCATCACTAGCATCAAGCTGAAGATCTGAAACATAACCAGAGGCTCTATCTCCTTTTTTCAACAGTTTGAGTTTCTTCAGGACGTAATAAGTAAAGGATTTAAACTCTGCTATCAAACCGGTACGAGCAATTGAACGGTTTTTAAAACCTAGTGGCTTTAGAACATAATGATTAAAGCCATGCACGCCTAATTGACGACGGCTTTCCTTCGATCCATAGCTTGTGGTTAAAGACACGTTAAAACCAATATTTTCCACCCGATGAGGCGAGTGCTGAGGCCAACTGACTACCTCACCTGGTGCTAATTCATGAGTGAAAGCATGATCATCATACCAACGTTGATACGGTACATTCTCATGGCGTGCTTCACCAATTATCTCCTCAACATAATTTTGCGGAGCAAAGCGAGTATCACGCGCAGGATAAACCCAAACTTGTTTACGCCCTTTCAAATGCCACAACATATTTGCATCAGCATCAACATGGCAATAAACCTGAACACCGGGCGATGAAATCAGAAGCGCGCTAAAGGAGGATTTCGCATTGCTAATATGGTGACAGTTAGCATTGATCACCTCATACATCTGCTTAATTAATTTTGCATACTCACCGTTGTACTTATCTATCTTTATGACATTAACCCACATCCGTCCAACTTTAAGTGCATCAAGGATCTCTCGTCCCGAGCTATTATCGAGATGAACTGGCGTCCAATCACGATGATTTTCAGGGTCGTCACCCATGGTGTAACACTGCAACCAATTACGCGGGTAATCATCAAGCAGCGCTTCTAAGGCCTCATCACTGAACAAGTCCAACTCGTGATAGGTATGCTGGGTTACCTGAGGGATTTTTCCAAAATTTTGGTATTCCTCAGGACTCCAGTCAATGCAAGTAGAATAGTTTACTGACATGTTGCTTTTCTCATAACCAATTATAATTTTAATACAGTGAAGGCGTTACTTTGCATCGTAATATCAAAGCACTTAAGTATGGTAGCGATTCATAGACAATCGGTAGAAAGCCTACGCGTAAAGGAAGGCTAGGCTTCAGCTAGATTTAATTTATTGTCACAGGGGTTTCAAGCCGCTTGGAACAAGCTTAAAATCACGTTATGGGCATAGCAAAAACAATTAAAAAAAATTGGCTTCTTTGGCTAGAAAATGAACGAATTCAGTTGTCGCGACCCGATGCGCCTATGCACTTGGCGCTGGTGGGGCTTATCACAGGTTTTCTTGCTGGCGGCGTTATTATCCTGTTTCGACTAATCGTTGAAACAACTCAGGATGCATTACTTCCGGGTCATGGGCCAGACAACTACGAAGATCTGAGCACACTAGAGCATTTTATGTTTCCAGTCGTTGGTGGTCTGCTGCTGGCTCTATTGTTTTTTTACTTTTCTAAGAATCAACGGGTTCTGGGAATCGCCAAGGTAATCGACCGGCTGACTTACCATCAGGGTTACTTCACCGTTAGAGGGTTTTTCATTCAGTTCTTTGGCGCAGCGATCGCCATTATCTGTGGACATTCAGTAGGCCGTGAAGGTCCTCACGTCTATCTTGGCGCCTCCATTAGCAGCCTATTCGCCCAGAGCATTTCACTGCCCAACAATAGTATCCGCACCATGGTGGCCTGTGGTGCAGCAGCGGGGGTTTCAGCATCATTTAATACGCCGCTCGCTGGTGTCATTTTTGCCTTAGAAGTGGTGATGATGGAGTTCACGCTCTCCAGCTTCATCCCGATCATGCTAGCGTCTGTCGTTGCGACCAGCCTGTCCAGTGCCGTGTTTGGTATTCAGCCCGCATTTGTAGTTCCTGACATGAATCTGCACTCATTGATGCAACTGCCTATTGTATTAGTGCTGGGCATCACGGTCGGGACAGTCGCGGCTCTGCTAAACCATATGCTAGAAACGGTCTCAAGCAAATCCAGTCATATTGATGTCTGGTGGAAGCTTTGCATGGCGGGCGTCATTACCGGTCTTTGTGGCATGGCTCAACCCGAAATAATGGGCATCGGTTATGACACGATTACGCAGTTATTACGTGAACCACTGTCGTTTACGATCATGGGGCTTACCAGCTTAATTATCTTCAAACTTATCGCCACTAGCTTTTGTGTTGGCTTGGGTGTGCCCGCAGGAATGATTGGCCCCGCATTTATATTAGGCGGAGCCATCGGTGCAGCGGTGGGAATGTCAGTTAGTTTTACTGAAGGCTGGACTATCGCCGACGTTGGTTTTTATGCACTGCTGGGCATGGGCGCAATGGTTGGTGCATGCCTGCAAGCACCTCTGGCCGCCCTCACCGCAATAATCGAGCTGACTTATAATCCTGGAATCGTTATGCCAGGGATGCTTACTATTGTAGTTGCCCAGCTAACGTCACGGGTTATATTTAAGAAGCAATCCTTGTTTTTGACCATGCTAAAAACAAACGATCAGGATTATAAGATTAATCCTATCTCACAAACCTTACAGCGTATTGGCGTTGCTAGTTTATTAGAAAATAATTTTGTGAGATCCACACGCGTTATCAGCAGAGAAAGAGCTGAGGAGATTGTTAAAAGCGATATCAAGTGGGTTATCTTAAGTGTGGATGATGCGCCCAGCCGGGTCATTCCCATGTTGGATTTAGCACGTTATTTGAGCCTGAGCACCGAAGGTCTGGAAGAAATTGATTTGATTGAGATACCTGCTAATCGGATGCAACTCGACCCAATATCATTGCAAAACAATTTACAGCAGGCACACATCAAATTTAAGAACGGTTCTGAAGCGCTCTATGTAGTTTTCAAAGAAGAGCATGCAACTAATAAATCCAGAATCTACGGAATTTTGATACCAGAAATGGTGACAGAAGCGTACCGAATTTAAGCCTTCTCAGATACTAATCAGCAAAGGCAAATGCCGTGACATCCTTTTTATCACGTGTTGACATACCTTCAGGATGCTCAACATCAAGCTGCAAATCAGATACATTCGTGGCATTACGCTTATCTGACTTAAGTAAGCCTAAGCGACTCATCACCCGGTAGGCAAACTCTTTGAGCGCGGGGATTGGGCCATGCAAATCGATGGAACGGTTCTTAATCCCTAAAGGCTTTAGAATATGATGATTGGCACCATGTACAGTCATCTGTCGCCTACTTTCAACCGAGCCGTAGCTAGTCGTCATTGAAATATTAAAATCGACATTCTCAACCCGATGCGGGGCGTGCTGTGGCCAACTGATAGCCTCTCCCGGAAGCAACTCATGGCTGATAGCGTGCTCGTCAAACCAATGCTCATATGGAAGATCTTCGTGCCTATCCTGGCCGATGATTTCTTCGATGTAGGTCTGAGGCGTGAAGCGCTCATCTCGAGCAGGGTAAACCCAAAGCTTCTTGCGGCCTTTGATGTGCCACAACATATTGGCATCAACATCGACATGACAATAAACCTGAATACCCGGTGAGGACAAAATAATGGCACTAAACGCTGACTTTGCGTGCGTAATATGGTCACAGTTTTTGTTGATCACCTGATACATCTGATCAATTAGCGCGGCATACTCCCCATTGTATCGATCGATATGAATCACATTCACCCACATGCGACCTTTTTTTAATGCCTCAAAGATTTCTGCCCCACTGCTGTCGGCGATATGTACAGCAGTCCAATCCTGATAATTTTTAGGGTCAAAGCCCATGGTGTAGCACTGCAACCACTTCCGGGGATAGTCATCCAATAGGGCAATCAAAGCTTCATCACTGAACAAATCCAGCTCATGATAAGTGTGCGGTGCGACTTGAGGAATCTTGCCAAAGTTTTGAAATTGTTCAGCGGTCCACTGTATACAATCAGAATATTTATTTGCCATGTCGGGCCCTTAAATTTTAGTTATTAATTCAGGCGTATAGGCTAATTATAATTATTACTGATCGAGCATCCACCACTTTAAGACCAGTGGATTATTGGTGAGGTAGTTATTTAATTTTTATTATCTGAGCTTCCTGAGACTGTTCAAGAGTTTGTTGCATCAATTGATGAATCTCCCCTGCCAAGCCCTTACGTGTGTATCCCGTT
>ENA-ORXR01002609-ORXR01002609.1-marine-metagenome-genome-assembly--contig:-NODE-2609-length-16919-cov-12.389977_pt1 | contig 16919 bp, 18 predicted proteins | sample MGYA00237866_ERZ511479 | MGnify/ENA metagenome assembly ERZ511479 | reverse complement strand
CCCCCCCCCGCACACCATGCGAAATGTGTTTCGCGCATTAACGTTTTGCGTTCCCCCCACGTTTGCACATCCTTCCCGACCCCCCACGCCCCAGACCAAGGTTTCATACTCCCCTGTCACCTCCCTGTCACCGCTGTTAACCTCCTTCAGCGTGTGGCAGTGCGCCGATGCTGTGCTTATTGTGCCTTACTAACCATTGCTGTGCTCTGAGAAGGATACGACAACGACAAACATATCGACTGGGGACCGACAAAGTGGACGCTACAAGTGAAGAATACAAAAGGGACACGAAAACAACAGGGTAACGGAAAGGGGACCCGACAACATGGTGGTGTAGCCATGGACATGACAACGGCACCTGGTGCCTGGTCTTTGTACAGTCACAAGACTGCACAGGCTTGCAGTTTTTGGGAAGTGACGCCTCAGCTGGAGCACGGGCGCTGCCCAGCTCATGCCGGCTGTGGCCGGGAGCAGCGCTGTGCGCTACTGGCAGAGAGTTTGCCCGTCGCTTCCGACACAGAACAGAAGAAAGCATGCCAAGCCCCGAATACATAACACTCGTCTGCGCCCGCAAACGAGCTGGCGCCGCAGCTCGATATGGACACACTGTACAGTTCTCTCATGGACTTGCGCGAGGCATCGGCATCATCCTGATTTGAACCGATTTCCAGCGTCTTGAAGCTGCATATCCGAAGAGATATACTAGAGCGCATTTTTTTGTCATTTCCTTTCAAGTTGAATTGCACCAATCGCCGTTCATAGTAAGTAAATATGGAAAACGTAGATACATGGAAAGAGTAGCCAAAACTGTGTGGCTGCAATCGTTTGCTAAACATGGGAGCTTCGCTACCTGGTCCCTGCCCTGGGGGACCAACTTGTTTTGCGTGCAGAAAACCATCGTCTCTCTGACTCACGCCGCTTGTCTTGTCACAACCTATTTTCCTTGGTGCCGGCGTCTTGGCGGTTGCGCAAGGCGCGGCGAGCTTTTTCGTAAAGTAATCTCAGAACCACTAAAGAGTAACGGGGATGTCACCGACGACAGAAATGGGAGATTGGCAGCATCACGAGGTCGCCAAATATTGCCCAAAACAAATGATGTGGGGCCCTGAGACGATGGCTCATTTGCACGCAAAATAGAACAGAACGAAAAAGAAGCAGATAGGCAGCGAGGCCCGAGACAACGGACGCACGAGCATCATGGACGCTCGGGGGGGGGCGGTGGCAGCGGCGGTGGCCTCGGCGGCGGATGCGTGAAGGGGGGGGGGGGGGGGGGGGGGGGGGGGGGGGGGGGGGGGGGGGGGGGGGCGGGAAGGGGTGCGGCGGCGTGGTTCAGATCGCCCGCCGCGCGCGTCGGGCGAGCTCGCCCCATCCGACTCGTCACATGTTGTGGCTGGCAGTGGTCGGCAAGGCGCGAGATCATCCTCCACGTTGTATAGAGCTGGAATCCTTCCGGCGTGCAGGAATCGGACCAGTGACATTTTCTGCTGCGTTTGAATACCCATTTGGAATGGAATTGACATCCCGTCTCGGAGCATGGCGATCTGTCTTCGCTCACTGGAAGCGGTGGTTTGCTGGTCTCTGGCAGGCGGCGAGCCGTGCCGCAATCAAATTGCCCCCAGGATCGGCCCACTTGCTTCTTAATATCGTGAGCACTGCACCAAGCACAAATATCGCACGCTGCTCGTCCCGAAACCATTGGATACAAGAAGGCAGAACGGGTGGGGAAGGTTGTACCCCCCTGTTTGGGCTCTTAGAGAGGGTAACGAGATGGGTCAATTGTGGAAGGGCCATCTCGAACAGTGACCGCTTAGAGAACACTCATTGGTCGACACCTCGCCAGCGGGTGCGAGAGGCTTCTCTGTGACCCGCCAGCCAATGGTAGACTGTTGGATCTGTAGCAATCGATGTTCGATTTCACGGTCCTCGGCAAGAGTTCCTTCCACGACGCACAATTTGACCGATTCTGGTGCCCCGGCGGCTAAAAAAGTGCCACGAGTCATACAACTATGGGAGAGGCACTTTCGAATGAGCGATTCGACAGAGTTTAACGTCGCTTCGGCAGGTCCCACTCTCACGGCTGGTTCTGTTTGCATGAAGTTGACTGTCACGGCCGTCGGACTCTCGAGGTTTTCATTTTGATGTTCATCATGCTAGCATGGAAGTCAGATGTCAAGCCAAAACCTCCCCTCTGGCACTTGTGCATATCACTGTTGACCTCAGCTGAGTGCCGGGTGTTTTGTGGATCGCCTGTAGAGACCAACTTCCTCCATACCTGCAGGTGTCAGGAGTTGTGTTACAAGCTCCTGCAGCAGATGCTGCACATCGCCTTTAGTCGCTGCATGACTGCCAGTCATCGAGGATCCCAGCTCGACCTGCCTAGCGCGGAAAGCGCGCGCGTCTCCCCACTGGCTCTCCTGTACGTATACGTCAAGCCAGAGGAGCTTTCCGTAATGTGTCTCAACGCGTCCGCCTACTTCTCCCCTGTACACAGTGTACGGCTGGACGAAGGGAGTCGTGCTCGGCGGAAGAGGCCGATGCCCGGAGTAGGGGCGTCAAGGACAAGGCACGTGCGCCATTCGACAACGCAACAATGGACACGCTGTAGGGTGCGCCGAGGAAACAGGTCGAGATGGAGCTTGATGACAGCCTTAACAGCACTGCTCCCGCGATGGCCGCCTGGGCTGGCCTCGGCGATGGCCCCCGGAGTCCTCATCGTCTGCCGGGCTTTACTAGCTTTCAGGTGCGTTTATTTCATATTCGAGGGGACTGTGATGTGTCCCTATCAACTTGCTGCTGCTTGCTACTGTATAGGTATATTTTCTACCCCGGGGCGCGTTTTCTGAGCGCCTAGTAACTAGTGTGCATGGCACGACGTTGTGTGTGTGACAGCATGACTGGCTGTCACGGCCCCGGCACAGGGCCCCCTCCCAGTCTCGAGGGGGTCAGCGGATTCAAGAAACGGGTCGGTCAGGATCCAGTGCAATCCCGACCGACGACGAATCCGTTCAGGTCGAACATGCCCAAGTTCCGCATATTTCGATTCTTTCCGGTGGTGATCCACTTGTAATCACCCCGTGGCTCACCAACCACATCCGCGATCTCGCGACTCCCTTGGGACTTGTCACTCCCCGGACGGGCCCCCAGTCAAGGGCCTAATTTTGTGTAAACCCGACTTGGGATTCTGACCAGGATTACACCGCGCGCCCGGCACTGGGGCGCCGCGGGGGTGTTGCATAGCACCCTGCTCCCGCCACTAGTAAGGCGGTGTCCGAAGCTTCGACCGTCCTCCGCTGAGACTGGCCCCATGGTCACTGAGGGCAGGGTTTCTGAGGGGTCCCTGAGCGTATCTGAGGGGGTTTCTCCGAGGGTTCGGCGGGAACGGACGGGATGCGAACGAGGGTTAGAGGGCGAGGCGTGAGTGTCGCCTCGAGGCCTTCGATCCGGGCAAGAAAACTTCGGGTCACACAACTCGTGCTTGCGAGCTCGGGGAGACTTCCCCCGGTCGCCGCCGTGCGTGTGTGCTGTTCGGGGTTTTCTTCCGGGGCAGGTATTCCGCGTTAGGGCTACCCGGCGGCATTGTCCGGCCCGCCTCCCCCCGAATTGGGTGGGTTGGCTGGGAGTGCTGTCACAGTGTGCATTGGCGTTGCTGGGTACTTCCGGCTGCCCTGAGCTTCTGAGTGGGTCCTAGACACTGGTGTAAACAAGAAGGTTGCCAGCCAAGGATCTGTCTACCTCCGCAAAGCGACACTGTGGCACCCAGGCGCAACTCTACAGTGTGAAAAACACTGAGCGCGGCATCAACCTACGGTTCAAGCACGCATCATGCCCTTTGCGGTTACCAAAAGTTCACCCTGGGCACATTTGTATGGCTTACAGAACGGCACGTGGGGGGGGAGCGAAAACAAGGACCAGTGGCGGCGGCTACAGCGGCGGCGCAAGAACGTAAAGAAGCGTTCCTGGCCCACCTGGCTGAGAGCCGCCGGATTTCCGGCTTGGTGGATGACCTGCGTCGCAGTGCAGAGCTGGACACGAGCAGCGAGGAGCACGTCTCAGAGGACGCGTTTGACTGTGACGCGACGACGCGGTTCGTCGCCAGTAGCAACCAGAACTTTTGAAGAAAACATTCTGAGGTGGCTGTAGTACTGCGTAATGAGAGGACCTCGAAAATAAGAGAAGCACCGTGGTCCTGCACGCCAGAGCCGACAACCGTCCGTAGGAGTGTCAATCCAGGACTCTGGGACGGTCGGTACTCAAAAACAAGAGGGCGCGGTCCACTTGCTGGCGACGACGGTGCCTCCCACCGTCGTCGCCCTTCGTCCAAAAAAGAGCGGAATCCGCTGCGCGGCACCAATTCCCCTAATGGGAATTGGTCCGCGCCGCCAATCCGATCCACAATGCAGATGGTTCCCACCAGTGCATATCAGGTCTTCAGATGCGATCAATCCAAGATGAGGAGGCACGTGTCAGCGACTCTGAGCTCTGAGCCCGCGGGCTCTCCACCGCTACGGGCCCGCGCGCTACATGGCGCCACGGGGCGCCCACGGTGGCTGCCCCGGCGCGCGACCGCCACCCCTGGGTGTTCCCACGCGCCTCGCGGGTCCCTCGCGAGCCATGTGTGGTCCCTTGTGGCCCCTTCGCCTCGCCGTCTCCCAGGAAGGTTGCTGCCGAGCAACTCGGACCTTGTCTCCGCCCCCGACAACCGGCTCCTCCTCCGCCAACGGCCGGCCCCGTCCTCCCCACCTCAGGAATCCCAGAAGAATTCCATCGCCGTCCTGCCGGGCCGCCGGCGGGAGGGTGGCTTGGTGAGGGCTTCACTTTCAGTCTACGTTTTCCTCGGCTGGGTAGGACGAATTGGAGCCAGCATCAGATCTCATACCCTTGGAACGGAATGTGGGCTGTCACTAGCCCTCAGCGGGCCCTAGTAGGTTCCAGGAAGCCCAAGGTCGCGTTTGAGTACCCCAGTACATTGGTTCTTCGAGGCGATGTACTCGATCGTCGAAAAAACGTACCACACTACTGGGGACGTCCTGGGGATTTGGCCAGCACATTTGAATGTTGGCCTCGGCTGAACCGAAATGGGCCCCCAGGACGATATTGGACGTGTTTTCTCGTGTACTGGACCCCGGAGTTCCACAGTGTTCTTCCAAGTGGGTGAGGCAGCATATTCGCAGTCTAGAGCCCCAGCAAGAACTGACACTGTTCAGAGACGTGTCTGGAAAACCTGCGCGCACGTGGTCATCACCCAGCACGCACCCCAGAGAACCTCACCGCAGCGGCTCGGACAACTTATATTGGAATCACGTGGCGCGCCCTGGTGTCCTTTCGATCCCATCCGGCCAGCTTCAACACGGCAGGACATACTTCGGGTACGTATCGCGATCGGAATAGCTGTCGTACGTTGCCACGGTGGGACCACTTCTTGCCTCCCTGATAGAGAACATTGCAAACAACCATGAAGACTTATTGGGAGCTCTCGGGGGGCGGCGGGGGCGGGGGTGGGGGGGAAGCGGTGGGAAGTGTGGGCAGAACAATCTCCCCGTGCTCCCCGCCCCCTCCTCCACGCCCCTATCGCCTCCTTCGCGTCCCCGTCGCCTTCTCCTCGCCCCCGTCGCCTCCTGTTCGTCTCCGTCGCGTCCTCCATCCCCGCTTCCCCTTCCCTGCTCACTGCAGTCCTCCCACTCGGCGACCCAATATAGGGAAAATATGAGCACAGCACGTAAAGATGCGGGACAAAACTAAAGCATCGACAAGAGCAGAAGCAGCCGATGCGGCCAGGTGCGCTACAATTGACCTGCTCTCCGCCACCGCAGCACTTGAACAGACCTGGTAGGCCGACTCCATACTCCCTTTGGTCTCCGTTCGCGCGCCCTGGAGCCGACGCCGCTCAGAAACCCTCTACACAGGCCGGCGGACTTCCTCCTCATAGTCAGATCGGTCAAACGGTTGGTGTTTCCAGCTGGGCAGGCGTCCCACCCCCTCGCCCAGCCGACGCGTTACCGGCGGCAGAGGTTCCAGCTCCTCCCCCCAGTCACCTCCGCGATCGTCGACACCCCCATCACGGTGCGCGTCACGGCGTGCAAGGTCGGCGGGCGTACGCTCACCTGCTGCAGTCGCGGGGCAGTACCCGCCAGCGCTGCTCGCCAACAGCGGAGCGACGTCGGCAGGCGAGCGATCCCGGTCCTCGCCGCAAGCGCCGCTCGCCGCGCCGCCCCCACGGTGTCGACCGCTTGCCCTGCTGCCCGTCTGTGCATCTGCGCGGCGGTTCTGGGCGCGCCATCTCCGCCCCCGCCGTTCCCGCCGCTCGCGCCGCTGCCACCACCGCTTGAGCCGCTGCCCGGCGGAGCATCGGTGGCGGCGGCGTCGGATGCGCCATCTCCACGTCCGCCCCCCTTGTCACTTTCCCCGCGGCGACCGCCGCCAGCAGGCGCTCCACGGCCACTGTCACTCTTGTCAACTTGGGCCTCGCCAATATGTACAACTTCTGCCGCCACTTCCTTCCGTGCCTGCACCCAGCCACGCACCATCTCCCGCAGCCTCGATTGCTTCTCAGCAGTAATCGTCTCGTCTTCGGTGCGGGCGTAAACGTTGATGCCGAACTGCACATGAGCCTTTCTTGACTCTGCAGTGTCTGGGGTTGTCGCCCAATTCTCCTAGTCCTGGTTTTTCATGAAAATCTTCGCCGAGTAGGCGCCCGCCTAGTCGACCTCCACGTGGAGATATTTCAACTCCTCTGCCTGTACAACGCGCCCGGCGTTCAGTTTCCCGCCGTAGAGTGCGCTCTCGATGACCTTCCTGACGTCCGCCACAAGGTGTTCGTCCTCCAGCCACATTCCAATCTGCACGGGCACCAACCACACTAGTGAGACGAAGAAGGCGCTCGAGATTCCCCAGCCAGCACAAGTGGTCAGCACACGACTGCACTGTGTACTCCGCCTCAGAGTGCGCCTGAAAAGGAGCCCCTTCTTTGGCACACAAGCTATGCCACAGTACTCCCTCCGTGCCTGAGCCCAAGAGCGCACGTTGCTGAGAACAGAATCCTGGATGTTGAGCTCAGTAAAGGCAAGCGCATCTCCGCATTCTCCTTCAGGAAAGGCGTACTCGTCGGGGTCACCTCCGCAATGAAAAAAAAAACCGCTGAGAAGGCACTGAGGACCCCGCATCTCCTGTTGTAACTTTTATGGTACCCTCGCCTGTGAACTAAGCGCTTCGTCTCGGCCTTGCTGCGACCAACAAAGCCGGTGGTTGTTGTGCACGCCCTGAAGATGCAGTCTTCTAGGTTGAGGTGGGCGTTGTTTAGTGGCTTGCCCAGCCACGGCTTGAGCATCTTTATGCTGGGCATCTCCGATTTGGTTGCCGTGTGGTCAAATAAGCAAGTCAGCAGCAGCGTTTCAGCGGCGTGCTTGCCATCTTTCGCCACGTCCATCACGGCTTCCGTCAAGACCGGGCCGACAGTCGCGCGCGAAAGGTACACGTCGTTGTTCGTGGACGGCGCGAGCATGCCTGCGTGCAGGCGTTTGGTCCACCCGCTGGGCAGCGCCTGGAAATGTGGCTTGCTCGTCACCGGCGTTTTGTTCTGGTAGTACCACCGGCAGTGACCCCCTCCCATTCTCCTGGCCGCGCCCGGGGCGACACCGCCCTCGAAGACATCGCCACGCGAAACACCGTCGGCTGCCTGTCTAAGCCAGACACAGCCCCAGCCTCCTTGACGCCAGGCACATTTGTTGCCGGAGCAGCGGTAAAAAGAACAAGAAGGCGTTTGGCCGCAGGGGTGACCGTCCTTCGAAATATCTTTGATATGCTCCAGTCCATGTCTTGGGCGGCACATGCAGGGACAATACAAGCTACTCTGTGCGGCAATGTGCGCTGACAGCAGAGCCTGTGAGTACTGGTGACCCACAGCGGGGGCTCGACCGGGACAGCAACGCGTTCGACACGCCATTTCAGCGCACTGGCGGCTTCCGCTAGTGCGTCCAAAACGACGCGGTCACGTAAGCGCTTGCGTGAGCTAGGAATCTTGGACGTGACTGAATTTGTGGGAGTGCCAGAGACGTCACGACCAGCTGGTCCAGCAGGAGCCGAAGTCTCACCATCCTTCGGGTCTTGGAATTTACAGCCTGTCCAGAAACAAGACAGCTTGGATGCGATGATAGCAAAGGCAATACGAGAAAGTGTGGGGCAGACTGGGGCAGCACCCACACGTATGAATTGGGCTCAGGTCAGCAGCTGTGCGGGAAACCTCGCCAGTACACTTTTTCAGCATAAGAAGTGGTGGATGAACCTTTCTCTTTCGTGCACGCACGATATGACATGATAAGCGACGCTCACAGTACACATATCGTGACCATACACATGCTCTGCAGCGAACCCTGTGTCCTTGGAGCCACGCATCGCCACAGATCCTCCCACAGTAGAAGCAGGGCGCGACGATCTGGTACCCGACGCACGGCGTGTACTTGGGGTACGGGGGCCAGCGTTGCCACCAGCCATTTACGACGAAAGAGAATCTTCCATGTTGGTGGAGATGGGTCGATGACGATGTGGAGGAGGGATGGTAGGCTTATGTAGAGATAGAGCAGCAACTGCCAGGACAGCGGCCGCCGCGTCCGGGCTGTCGGCTACGGCGGCCGTCGCCTCCGGGTCGTCGACCGCGGCAATGGCGGGCGCTTGGTGCACGCCGCTGCCGGCGCCTGGGTCGGCGCCAACAGTCGTCGCCAGCGGAGCCTCTGCGCCCTGTTACGCGGCGGCGGCAGTCGTCTCCTGGCGGCTGGCGGCCCCACCTACAGCAGCCGCCTCTTCGTCAAGTACGTTGCCGAGGAGCACGAGCAGACAGACAAAAGACTAAACGACGGCCATTTCTAAAAGGGAAGGGGGCGGGGTTGCGGGGTGCGCCAGCCGAAGTGAGGGCAGAGTGTACGTCTCCACAGGGGGGACACGCCTCGGGACGACTTCAGAACTTTCATACGACGTCTGACTGGTCGTTCAATCGTCAATATGGAAAGCATTCATTATTAGATGAATTGTATAATTGTTCCCTGCACTTGGGTTCCTGTTCAGCTGGGCCAAAATTGCGAAGACTGCAATAACTGCTACGCACCTATGGTGGCGCCAGGGAATGGTTGACAGCTAAGTATGCTACCCACGAGGTAATGCGACTACCATGACGTCATTACGATGCGCCAACACGACGACGAGTCGCCGACCGCCTTTGCACTTCGCTTGGACACCCAGTGTGAAAGTCTGGACGGTCTGTTCCACGTCCAAGACATGAACACGTACTCATCATTGGCTCATCAGAGATTATTTTATTTCACTTCCGCGTACTGGACGGGCACTTCCCCAACCGTACACCCGTTCGTTGTCCTTCTCCGGTTGGCCGCCCCCGTTTCAGGCATCCGGGCGGCAGCTGGCGTACTCGGCTCGGGCGCGCCGGGGTGGTGCGCCGATTCTCGGGGAAGCCGGGGAGGCGCTCTTGACGACCTGGTTGGGCTCGTCACCGCACTCGCTCCGCCAGAATGCGCCGATCGTCCTCGTGGCCTCGTTGGCCGGAAAGGTGGAACGCCTCTTAGAGCGGGTCCGTCGGTGGGTTGAGGCCAGTGACCGAACGGACCCGGCACACCTGCAACATCTTCTGAACGGGATGAGCCGGTCTGCCCTGCTGGAGGAGTTGACGGTCCGACAGGTGCTTTGGTGGCGGAACCGGATGCTCCTGTTCCTGGAAGAGGAGGCCATGCCACCCCCCGGGGTAGACGCGCCTGGTCAAGGGGCCGCCGGGGCCGGGACCGGTGGCACCGGTGCTGGTCCCTCACCTGTCCCAACGCCACGTGGGCGACCCGGTGTCGGGTATCCTCGTCAGTACGACGCCCCGGAGGGGCCCGGGAGTGGGCAAGGGGGTCCGGCCTCGTCACGGTTCCGGTACTGAGGGCATTGTTCGCTTGGAGGGCTTGTTCTTGTCTTTTCTTGTACGGGAAGTGTTTTGCCAGTACTGGTTCTTTCCCCGCTTGCCTTGGTGTTAGGCCTCCTCCTCAGCGTCACTCGCCTGGACTGCCCTGTCCGGGTCCTGGGGCAGCAAGCCCTTGCGCCGGCAGTACTTGTACACGTCAGCTGCCGGCAGGCGCCCCGAGTGCTGCCAAGTGTCTTCCTCTTCAGTGTAGCCAAACCAGCGAACCTTCAGCCAGAGGACCCCGTCGTCATCCCAGGAGTGCCCGAGAAAGTGCTCGTAGACAAACTCGGTCCCTTCCTCTCGGAGGGCCTCGGGGACCGCCATCTTCGGGACGCTAGGACGCTCCCCGACAGGTATAGGCCCGGCTGGCACGACGTGGTCCGCACTCACCCGGTACGGGATGCCATACTGGTCCAGGAGGAAGATGCGCCCGTCCGTCTCTAGGACTACATAGGGGCCCGTCGCCTTGGGATCGAGCTTGTGCTTACGCTGGTGGTTGCGCAGGTACACATAGTCCCCAGACTTGACCGGCACCCGTCGGGGGCGTACCTTCTTGTCGTAGTCACGCTTGTAGCGTGCTTGGGTCTTGGCGATCGAGGCCCGAACTTGAGGGATGAGTTCCTTCAGGGCCTCTAGAAAGCGACTCCTGGCCTCCACTGGGGAGTCACCTTGTTCTGGGAGGAGCCCGACCGGGATGCGCTCGAGAGAGAAGTTCGTCAGGCGGCGGGGGGTCACGAAGTCCAGCGGCGCGATCCCCGTTGTCCGGTGGGGACGGGAGTTGTACGCCAGTGAGAGAACGGCGACCAGTTCATCCCAGTTGTCCTGGTGATCCTCTATGTAGTGCGCAAACATGTCGACTAGAGTCTTGTTGAAGCGCTCGACCTGACCGTTCGTCTGGGGGTGGTACGTCGTTGTGTACAGGTTCTTGATACCCATCAGGCTGCAAACCCCCTGGAAGAACAGGGACGCAAACTGGGGCCCGTTGTCCGACAGGGCGGTGTCTGGTGGGCCGTGCACCGATATCCAGTCACGGCAGAAGGCAGACGCCACGTCTGTTGCCGAGATCGAGGTCATCGGGATGGCCCGGACCAGCTTGGTAAACCGGTCTACGATGATGAGCAGGAAGACGCTCCCCGTCTTGGTCGTCGTCAGCGGGCCGAGAAGGTCCATGCTGACGCTGGCGATCGGCTCGGTGGCCGGGAACAACTTGGGCAGGGTTGTTCGCCTCTTGGGTACTAGCCGGTTGCGTAAGCACGAGGAGCAGGAGGAGACCCAGGCATACACCTTGGCGGCCATCGACTCCCAGTAGTATTTCCGCCTCATGGCCGAGTACATCCGGTTCACGCCTGGATGTCCCGCGTGGACCACGTTGTGCTCCAGGTTCAGGAGCGTCTCCCGGATCGCCTGCGGCACATACACCTGGACCGCCCCATCCAGGGGGACAATCCGGATGAGGAGGCCGGCCTCGTTCTCGGAGAACCGTGACTGCTTGTTGTGGTCCATCAGCTCCCTGATCTCTTGACAACGGGCGTCGGCTTGTTGGGCGGCCAACATGGCAGCCACCGTGATCGGCTGGTCCTTGTCTGGCTCCGCGTAGTTCGGGGCTACCCAGCCCCGAGCCGAGTCGGCTAGGGCAAAACACGGGATGTCCATCGGGAGGACAGACCGGTCCGGCGCGGTGGTCACAAGCCTAGACATAGCATCAGCACAGTGGTGCTCCCTCCCAGGCCTTGTGCACACCTTGTATTTGAACTCGGAGAGCTGGAGGCGCCACCGAGCGACGCGTCCTTGGGCACCATCCATGTGCAGGAGCCAGCGTAGACTGGCATGATCCGTCCGGATCAGGAATTCGTGCCCTTAAAGGTAGGGACGCAAGAGGAAGCAGGCCCAGACCACCGCTAGGCATTCCCGTTCCGTTTTCGAGTAGTTCTGCTAGGCTGGTAGCAGGACGCGACTGTAATACCCGATGGGCAAGGTAGTTCCGTCCGGCTGTTTCTGGACCAGCGTGCAACCCAGCTGCACGGTACACGCATCGGTGTCCAGGATGAACAGACCATCCTGACGGGGGAGGGTCAGGATAGGCGCGCTGGTCAGCCGGTTCTTGAGGGCCCCAAACGCCTGCTTTTGCTCCGCGTCGAACTCGGGTAGCTCCGAGGGTAGCTTCGAGGGTAGCTTGGTACTAGTGAGCTTGGTCAGAGTTCGTGCTAGATGAGAATAGTCCTTGACGAAGCGTCTGTACACGTTGCACATCCCCAGAAAACTCTTGAGCTCCGACTGGGTCCGGGGTTGCTGTGCTCCGGCCAAGCCGCGGGTGTTTTTCTCGTTCACCAGCAACTGGCCGGGGCGAACCACGTGGCCAAGATACTCAACCTCCTCCTGGAAGAAATGGCACTTGGAGGGCTTGAGCGTCACTCCGGCGGTCCAGAGAAGCAGGAGGAATTCCCGGAGATGCCGGATGTGCTCGTCTGTCGAGCGCGAGAAGACGATGACGTCATCCAGGTAGACCAAGCAAGTCTTCCAGCGTAAGCCCGACAAAATGATGTCTAGAGCCCTCTGGAACGAGGCGGGGGCATTCGTCAGCCTAAACGTGAGGCGGAGGAACCGGTATAGTCCGGCATGTGACGTGAAGGTTGTCTTGTCCCGATCTTCCTCCGCTAAGGGCATCTGCCAGTATCCGGCGTTACAGTCGATCGTCGAGAAGACGCTGGCATCGCCCAGAGAGTCGAGGCAGTCGTCCATCCTGGGGATCGGGTAGACATCCCGTACGGTCATCCCGTTCAAACGCCGGTAGTCCACGCAAAACCGGAATTGGCCATGAGGCTTGGGGACGACGACGACGGGAAAGGCCCACTCGGCGTTCGAGGGCTCGATGACGCCCATTTCCAGCATTTTCTTGACTTGATTCTCGATCTCCTGGCGGCGATGGGGACCAGCCCGGTAGGGAGCCGAGAACACAGGTTTGGCACCCGGCTTTAGCTGGATCCGATGAGTGGTGGCCTTGAGCTCGCCCAGTTGGCCCGTCCACAAGGACCGGAAGTCGGCTAGGAGGGCTCGCACCCGGCCGCGTGACCGCTTGGGGACTCGCTCCCAGTTGACCTCGGGGTCGGTGACCGGTGGGTCCGCCGGCGGGGGTGCGGCGAAGCCACATTCCTCCGGGCTTTGCGCGCCGGCCATCAGGATATCCCGAGCCTTGTTTTCCCGGACGGCTAGGTCCTGCTTGACTGTCAGGAGCGCTTGATCCGTCAGGGCGAACGCCTTGGCCTTGTTGGGCTCAGCCACGCCCACCCGGGAACCCTTGGCGAGCGTCACTGGGGTCGCTCGTGCGTAGGCCAGCAGGACATCGAAGGTCGGCTGCCGTCGGATGTGTTGATGGTGCCCATGGGCCAGAAACAACCCGTGTTGGCTTAGGAACTCCGGTCGGCCGAAGATGAGGCAGGTTCCGGTCGAGCGTGTCGTCACCGGCACCCGGACTTGTGCGCTTGGCGGGATGACGGTTAGGCCGGCCAAGATCAGCTCGTTCGGTCGAGAGCGGGCCTTTTTCAGGCGCTTCTGCACGGGGGCTTTCGTGGTCCCCCCGTGATGTCCCAGAATCTGGGACGTGGACCCGGACGTCCACACGATCTGGCCGTCCTGGGGCAGAATTGCCTTGGTGTAGCGACGCTGGAAGTCACAGCCCAGGATGAGCGGCACCGAGAGAGTCTTGACAACGAGGAAGGTGAAACGCATAGGTGTATTGTTGATAAGCAGGGTCAGCGGGATCCGAGCCTGGGCACTGACCGCCTGTCCCGACGCGTCGATGATGCGGGTTCGGGTCGGGGCCCGCCAGGCGACATCCCGCCAGCCCGGAGGCAGGAGAGCTTCGGCAATCACACTAGGTCCCGCCCCGGTATCAATGATTGGGGAGACCGGCGTACGCAGGCCGGTCCCGAAGCACAAGTGCGCAGCTATCTTGAAGTTGTCCTTTCGTAACACAAGCAAAGTCTCCCGACAAGCGCTTGGCGACCAGGCATCCACCGCTGCGGTAGGCCTGGCTCGTTGCTGGTCCAGGAAAACAGCCTGGTCCAGCGGAACCGCGTCCGCGCCTTGGTGTTCGGGGGGGACGCGGAGAGTTGCGCCTCCCCCTACTCGTTTCCCGAGGGAGGGGTCTCGGGCAGGGAATCCGTCTTCTCGGGGCCCGAGTCGAAGTCAGCCGGGTAGTCCTTGTATAGCTGCTCTTGGATGCTCTGGAGGATGCCCACCCGGAGGTTGTGCACGGTCCTTGCACTCCGAAGGGGCGAGGAGCCCGTCCGGCCCTGCCGGTCCACCCAGCGTACAGCCTTGGCGAACTGGATGCCCTGCTTGGCCAGCTTCTCTTGGAGGTCTTTCGGGACCTCTGGACAGCGGACCGCGATGTGGTCCTCCTTGTGGCAGAGCCAACAGGTCCGAATTCGGGGTGGCCGGTCACCAGCCTTGACTACGGTGGGGGTATTGGGGTGGACGAAACCTCGCCACCCTTCCACCCTACCGCCGGATTGTGACGAGGACTCCCCGACTGCCAGTACTGGCGCCTTGAGGACCCCACGAGGCCCTGGAACGGTTGGATTGCCGGTTGGCCGTACCGCGTACATCGTGGGTGGTACCGGCTCCAGGCTCTGGAGCGCCCGGACTTGCTCGTACTTGCCTCTCGTGAAGGAGGCGAGCTGTTGGAGGGTGTTCTCCGGAAACTGGAGGTTGTACTGCTGGAAATCCACCTGGAGATGCTTGGGGAGCCCCTGCGTGTAGGTCATCTTGAGCCGGTCCTCCCCGAAGACGTTCCCGCAGGATTCCCCCAGACTCCGGATGCGCTCGGCAAACGTGTCCGGCTGCTCGTGTGGGCCCAGCGCCGCCCGGTTCACATCCGCCACCGCCTGGTTGAGCAAGACAGCGTCCGCATAGTTCACCAAAAGCCAATTGACAGCTTCGGGGAAGGAGGCCCCTGTTCGGCCCGGGATGTACCCCGCCGAGTCCGGTAGAACCTTGGCAAACCGGGTGGCGGCGGCGCCCGGCAGGCAGTTAACCAGCAGGTACATAGCCTTGCCCTCCCAGATGCCCAGGTCGTCACATGACCGGACAAACCGACGAAGAAGAGCAAACAGCTCGGCCGGGGCGGACCCATTGAACTTGCCCTTTTCCCCGAAAACCGCGGCAAGAGCCTTGCGGTCGCCCGACGCCCGGCGCCTCATCGCGCTCGAGTAGACTTGGTTCTGTTTCTCCAGCCGGTAGGAGCGCCAGTCCGCCACGCGATCGAGCATGTCATCGCCGACCTTGCGGGCTGGGATCTGGAAGTCCACCAGAACCCGTCGTACCTTGTCCTCCCGGCGCCGGTCCCGCCGGGGTGAACTTGAATCCCCGCTCCTCGTCTCCCCAGAGAAGGAATGCGGGCGACCGCGCTGGCGGCTCCGCCGACCATGCCGGGAAGAACAACCCCGACTCCGGGCGGGGTCTTCGGAGCTCCCGTCAGTACCCGGGCCTTGCCCCTTTCCGGGAACCGAGGGTCCGGAAGATACCCCGGTGACGAGCAAGCTCACCGCTCCGTGCAGGTCCGCCTTGAGCTCCTGGCGAAGCGACTCCAGGAGAGACAGGACCTCGGGGGACACGGGTGTTGCCGGGCCACCGGTCGCATGACGCCCCGGGGTAGGGAACGTGCCGGTGGCCGCCCTCTTGGGTTGCTTGCCCGCCCGCCCACTGGTCGTCGGCGGCAAACAGGCAAAGCGCACCCCGCCTGGAGGGCGGGACGCGTCTGTGCTCGACCGGGTTGTCCCGCCCGCCTCGCCTTGCACCACCGGCGTACTGGGGGGAACGGGCAAGACGGGAGGGAGCTCTTCTTGGGGCGTCCCAGTTCCCGGTGTAATCCGGGAAAAGTTCGTTGACATAGGAGGGGACGACGACCCTCCCGGGGGGGGCGGCGTTCCCGACATAGTGGTCTCCGGCGCTCAACAGCCAGGCCTGTCTCGAATGGGGGTCACGAAAAGGAAAACCCAAGAGGAAGCGTCGAGGTTAAGGGTGGGAATCCCGACACGAGCCCGGAGATTGTAATCCCGACCGGGCCGGGTCCCGCACGGGAAAGATCGCCCGTTACACGGAAACCGGCACCCGCTGTCAGCCACACGTAAAAGCTATCCCCTGCTGCTCCACCAGTTATGTCGCATAAACTACCCGCCACCCCAGACACACAGACACAGGAAGCCCCTGGCCTAGCTGAGGGAACCCGCTCTCGCACACCCGGTTCCCGCTCTCGCCCGGTGGTCGAGCAACCCAGGAATACACCCGCAGGTGCAGAGAGGGAATAAGGAGGTGGGAACGCAGTTGGTTCTTCTTGGGGAGCGGGCCAAAGGCGCCTCGCTGTCCCTCTAAGACGAGCAAACGGGCCAAGCCTTACAGTAGGCTTGGCCCCGAATCCCACGTGTCGGGGCTCCGATTCCAGATCGGTAGCCTCCCTGCACACGACGCAAATGATCCCTCAGGGGCCCATAAAAGTGGACCCCTATGCAGATAATCAAAAGCCCGAATCGCTCTTCTCTGCGCACACCACCTGTCCCTCGAGTCCTCCTTGCCGTCCACGGGGTCTCGTCATGCGACATCGGCATGCGCATGGCGCAAACGGGTGCGGTGGCCGCCGTAGCGGTTGCAAACTGTTGGCGAGTACCCATTGGTCCTGCTCGACACGCACGAGCCGACGCCGCAGCCACCCGGGCGGGCGTGCGTCGTGCTGACACTCGGATTTGGCACCGTTCGACATATTTTGGCACATTATCGGCATGCGCATCGCGCACACGGGTGCGGTGGCCGCCGTAGCGGTTGCAAACTGTTGGCGAGTACCCATTGGTCCTGCTCGACACGCGCGCGCCGACGCCACAGCTACCCGGGCGAGCGTGCGTCCTGCGGACACTCGGATTTGGCACCGTTCGACATATTTTGGCACATTATCGGCATGCGCATCGCGCACACGGGTGCGGTGGCC
>ENA-ORXR01002608-ORXR01002608.1-marine-metagenome-genome-assembly--contig:-NODE-2608-length-16925-cov-3.602208_pt1 | contig 16925 bp, 18 predicted proteins | sample MGYA00237866_ERZ511479 | MGnify/ENA metagenome assembly ERZ511479 | reverse complement strand
TCGGGGCCGTAGCTCAGTTGGTTAGAGCGCGCGACTCATAATCGCTCGGTCGTGGGTTCGAGCCCCACCGGCCCCACCAAATCGAGGTGTCTGCACCCTTGCTAGCGGCTGATGGTTTGCACGAGCCGGGCCCGTCGCACATCGTCGCCGTAGTGGTCTGGACTGGCCACGGCGGGCCTTTCCGGCGGAGCCACGGGTGCAATGCGGTTCGTCAGGCGCTCGAGCACCGATGCGCCCAGGATGCCCGCCATGGCGACCGACAGGCCAGCCACGACGTCGAGCAGCCAGTGGTTTGCGGTGAGAACGACGGCGGCCATCATGAGTAGCGGAAATGTCATGGCGATCAAGCGCACGAGACGGAAGTTGGTGGCCCGGTACACGGCCACGGCGACCAGCACGTTCCAGCCGACATGGAAGCTGGGTACGGCCGCGAACTGGTTGGTGACCTTGGGATTCTGCAGCACGTGATAGCTGCCGCTGAGTTCGGCCAAGCTGTCGAAGAAGGCATTGGGATCGAACAGGCGTGGTGGAGCCACTGGATACAGCGCAAAGCACACCAAGCCAATCGCACCACTGACCACGAGCGCATTGCGCAGGGTGATGAAGTTCGGCCGGCTCAGACCGAACAGCAATACCAGCGAACCAAGGATCACGGGAAAGTGGCCGTAAATGTAGATCCAGTTCGCGGCGGCAACGATCCATTCGGTATCGAGAATTCGCTGCTGCAGCGTCGATTCCCAGTCGAGACCAACTGATTTCTGCAGGTTCACGATCGAAGCTGCGTTGGCGAAGGCATCTCGCTCTTGACCTGCGCTCAGGTCCCGAACCAAGAAATACAACAGGCTGGGCGGCAACAGAAGCAGGATCTGCCAACCGAATCCAGACCAACCACGGACCCCCATTTTGCGTGAATATCCGACGAGCGCGGCTCGAAATGCCGAGCTGTTCGCCATATTCTCAGCCCCGATGGGGCTAGGTGCAGAGATACGCGCCATGTACTCAAACTAGCCCACGAGCACCAAAACCGCCACCATGATTCGACAGGACCAGTCCTTATGGCACCCGAGGTACCAAAAACGTGACTTGGGCTGTCGCTAGATTTCGCCGAGCCAGGCGGGCGCTCGGTCGATCAAGAACTCCGAAACCGCCGCCAACCGGCGAAACAGGTCGCTGAGGTCCTCTTGGCCCATGAACAGTCGGGCCAGCGACGTGGAGTTGCGCGACACGATGTTCACGCTGCGCTGGGCGGCGTCGATGACTCCGAGATAACTGTCGGCGGCAGAAACCTCGAGCGAAAGCTCGGGACCGCCTACGCCGGCGAGCTCGGTGGCCAACACCAGCAGGTCTGGGCTGGCCTGCAACGGGGGCATGGACCAGGTCACGGTCAACGGCAACAGGTGGTCGTCTGGCGGCTCCTGGCCCTCGGGCATGGACACAATGACGTCTTCGAAGGACAGCATCGTGCGCGGTTCCACTTCGAGCGCCAGGTGCATATCGAGCGGCCCGCCGCAGGCATGGGCGGGGTGCAAGTCGACCTCCCAGGCCTGTCGCATGCTGTATGTCTCGACAAAATGGCGCTCGTCGTGGACGTGAAATCCATGGTCCGCGGCCAGATCTTTGAGATCGGCGACGAACGTTGCTATGTCGACAACTGCCACGCGGGCTTCCTGGTGTTAGTCACTACAGGCAAACTAGCAAGCCGATACGGTCTCTGCGGTGGAAGCGCTGCACATTGTTGAGTTGTTTCGTGAGGTGGCCGCTGCCATCAACACCGAAATCCATCAGGTAGACGACTGGGGATTGTCGGGAAAGCGAGACGGTCAGTACAACATCGATGTTTCTGCGGATGAGATTGCCGTGCGCATGCTGGTCGACGCTGGTTTCGGCGTGCTGAGCGAAGAGTCCGGGAGCACACGGGGCGAACGGCCGATCACCATCGTGGTGGACCCCATCGATGGCTCCACGAATGCGTCTGCGGGTCTTCCTTGGTACGGCACCAGCCTGTGTGCACTCGATGTCGACGGTCCGTTGGCCTCGCTCGTGGTGAACCAGGCCACCGGCACGTCGTGGCATGCCATTCGTGACCACGGTGCGTTCCGCAACAACAAGCCGATCTCGCCATCGCCGATCGAACGGCTCAGCGAGGCATTTTTGGCGGTGTCGGGGTTGCCCGAGGGTCACTTCGGATGGCGCCAATTTCGATGCTACGGGGCGGCCGCTCTCGATATCTGCAGTGTCGCCGATGGGACTTTCGATGCCTTTGCCGACCTCTCTGTCGAGGCGCATGGGTCGTGGGACTACCTGGGTGCGTTGCTCGTCTGTCAAGAAGCTGGTGGGTCGATCGTTGACCTTGGCGACCGCGACCTGGTGACCCGGGTCCATCGAGATCGACGGACACCGGTCGCCGCGGCCACACCTGCGCTGTTGGGTGAATTGTTGAAGGCCATTAAGAACACTTGAGATTTGCCACTCAGACGACTGGATCGGTAGTAGGGTGCCACTCGTCACTTTCTGAGGAGAATCCAGATGCGCAAAGCACTTGCCACCATGGTTGCACTTGTGTTGGCCACCTTGAGCCTGGCCGGAACTGCACAAGCACAAGATGCAGTCATCGGCACCGTCGAGGCGGACCCCGCCACGGTTCCCACCGCAGGCGAATACACCATGACTGCCACCGGGTCAGATTTCATCCCCGACAGCTCGGTGTTGCTTGTCGCATGCATCTCGCCCGCAGACACACTGGTGCCCGGCACGTCTGATCTGGCCGAGATCACCGAAGCAGCTCAGGCAATCAACGCTCTTGCTGACTGTGATATCGCCAACGCACAAAACGTCGAAGTCGACGGCGAGGGCGGCTGGACCGCCGAACTGACCGCCGAAGTCGGCGACAACTTCTTCCTCAGCGCCGGTGCGCTCGATGGATCACAGGCCGGCGCCACCTGGATCGCCATCGTCGACGGTGACGCTGCAGCTGCCGAAGATGGCGACGATGCTGCTGAAGCCGAAGAGACCGAGGCGGCCGAAGAAGAAGAGGCAGCTGAAGAAGAGGCAGCCGAAGAAGAAGAGGCAGCCGAAGAACCCGAGGCGGCCGAAGAAGAGACCGCGGAGGCCGAGGAAACACTGGCCGATACCGGCGTCGAGACCGGTCTGTTGGCGGTCGTTGGAACTGCGGTTCTCGGTGCGGGCGTGCTTGCTGTCCGCGAGGCCCGCCGCTTCCGTCAGTAGAGACACCGAGCACCACGAACGATCTCTGATCGATCAAATGGCCCGCCTCTTGTCGAGGCGGGCCATTTGTCGTTTTCAACGAGTGCGGCCGCAATGCGCGAAGCTGCAAGCATGAGCCAGGACACCACCGACCAGCTTCTCGAAGGCCAAAGCGTCATCATCACAGGCGCCGCGCAGGGGATCGGAGCGGGGATGGCAAGATCTTTCGCGGCCCAGGGCGCCGCACTGACGCTCGTGGATCGCCAGGCCAGTGTCGACTCGGTGGGCGAGGGCATCGGCGCCCGCGTTTTCGTCGGCGATGTCGCCGACGCCGACTTCGTGCGAGATGTCGTAGCCGCGGTTGGATCGGTACACGTGCTCGTGAACAATGCGGGCGAGGTGTGGCCGACCGGCCCGCTCGACCCGTGGGAACAAGCACTCCAGGACTACGACCGTCTCATTGGATCGAACCTGCGAGGTGCGTTTCTCTTCGGGCGCGCCGTCGCGCCGATCATGGCGGCCAACGGTGGAGGAAACATCATCAACGTCTCGAGCGACCACATAGCGCCGGACCCGCAAACCGGATGGCACCACGGCCACGGCGCGATGGACCTGTACAACGCGTCCAAGTGGGCACTCAACGGTCTCACCTTCGACTGGGCCAAGGCCCTGCGAACGCAGAACATCCGCGTGAACAATCTGTGTATGGGCGCAACCGACACCGAGATGCTGCGAGCCTGGATCGGCAAGGAACCCGACCCCGACTACCTGGCGACGTGGATGACACCCGCGGGGATCGCGCAGGTGGTACTCGATCTCATCGCCGAAGGGCCCACTGGCCGCACCGGCGACAACATCGGACTGTGGGCGGGCCACCCCACGGTGTTGCCGGCTGCGACCATTGGTGAAGCGATATGACCGCCACCCTGTCGGCCGAAACCTTCCCGTTCATGCCGCTGGGCACGGCTGCAGACATGGGCCGTGGCCCCGATGGCACGCCGCTGATCGATCCCCGGATCTTCGACTCGGCCGAGTTCCGCCGCAATCCGTATCCCTACTACCGGATCATGCGCGATCACTATCCGGTATTCCACGACCGCTTGCACAACTGTTACTACGTGACTCGCTACGCCGACATCACGAACTGCTATTTCGACGAGATCGGCTTCAATACGATCCCCAAGGGATCATCGAGCGGCGTGCTGGGTAACACCCAGCTCGAGCTCAGTGGTATCGAGCATCGTCGTCGGCGCAACATCTATGGCCGTCACCTGGTCGGTGGCGCGCTCACCAAACGCCTGCCGTCGATCGAGCGGATCGCCAAGGATCTGATTGCCGAGTGGTGGACTTCGGGCAGCGACAAACAGGCCGAGGTCGATGGTGAAACCGCCACGATTGAGCTCGGTGCGGCGTTCGCCAACGAATTTCCGATCAGCGTCGTGGCCGATGTGCTCGGCATTCCCCAGGACGCTCGGGCCCAGTTCACCTGGTGGTACGACGCCATGATGTCGGGATTGGGCGGATCGGCAACCCATCACCAGGGTCTGGTGGCCCGACAAGACCTCGAAGACTATGTCGAGGATCTGGTGGCCCAACGTCGGTCGGAACCGACCTATCTCTACGACGATGCCGGTGATGTCGTGGCCATGGACATCATCTCCGAGCTGTGCCACGCAACCATCGATGGCGACGTCATGTCTACCGAGGAAGTCACGTCGAATATTGCCTTGGTGGTCGGTGGCGGGGGAGAGACCACTCGCGGCGCCATCATGAACCTGTGGTACCTGCTGTTGCAACACGACGAGCAGTGGCAATCGGTGCAGGCCGACCCCGAATTGTGGCAGGCGGCGTTCCATGAAATGTTGCGCCACTCCACCTCGGTTGGTGGCCAGCCTCGCCACAACACCTATGACGTGGAGATGCACGGCGTCCATGTTCCCGCCGGTTCCCTGATGCACATGGTCGACGTTTCCGCCAACCACGACGACCGGATCTTCGCCGATCCCGAGCAGTTCGACATTCACCGGCCGGACCTGTACACCGGCAAGATTCTTCGCTCGGGGCACGACAAAGAAGGCCAATACAGCCATATGGCCTTCGGCGTGGGGCCGCACCTGTGCCCGGGCGCATGGATTTCACACCAAGAAGCCGTGCTGGGCTCTCGTGTCCTCGTCGATGCGCTGCCGAATGTGCGCATCAACATCGATCGCATGCCCAAGGACCGGCTCGGGGCCGATCGCGACGAAACGAGCGACCTGGCCCCGATCGGGCTCGGCGCAATTCGCAAACTCTGGCTCGACTTCGATGCTCCGGCTGATGCCAGATGACAGCGACCACATGAAGGTGACCATATGACAGGGGCGTATGCACCCGGCGAGGCCGAGGCCGACGAGCCGACCGGATCATCGGCTTACCGCAGCTACGAGGTCTACCAACGTGAGCGAGTTGGACAGACAACCAACCTGGTCAACCCGCGTGACCTGATCTCCGACACCTACCTGACCGACCCCTTCACGGTGCCCGGGGTGCTTCGCGAGAACTATCCGTGTTTTCGCGATTGGATCGGCAACCGTTTTTGGCTGAGCAGGTACGACGACGTCACGTCGGTGTTCGTCGATGATGCGAACTTCGAATCCCGTCCGATCCGGTCTGCATACGGGACCGGACTGGATGGCCAAGACCTGGGTGGGCACCCCGAGCTGCACCGAGGCTGGGTGGATCGACACGATACGTTGCTGGAGCAGGCGATCACCTCGGTGCTCGACGGGCTGCAAGCGACTCCCGATCTGGCAGTCGACGTGGCAGATATGTTGCTGGTGAAGCTGCTCGAAGTCGCGCTCGGTACCGGTTCGGCGACATCACTCCTGCTGCGACTGGTGAACCGGGTGAAGGCCGGCACCGGATGGGACGAGCGCCTGCGCCTCGACGGGCTGCAAGCTCATGGCGAACTGCGGGCACTGCTCGAGGACCAGCTGGCCGCCGCCGATGGCCGATCGGCCGATGACGTGTTGGCAATATCCGCCGGTCTCGGCGGTGATGCCGACGATGTGGCTTGCACACTTATCGAGATGGACCTGGCCACGCTGCCGGCGAGTCTGGCCAACCTGTGGTGCCTGCTGCTCACCCATCCCGAACAGTTTGCTGCGGTCAGATCCGAGCCGCGTCTGATGAAGTTCGCGTATCTCGAAGCGCTTCGCGTGGCACCACCTATCGCCACCGCAGATCGATTCGCCCGCCACGAGGTCGAGCGATTCGGGCGACTCCTGCCCGAAGGCGCGCTGGTGCATCTGTCGGCCGCGGCTGCCAACCGCGACCCGCGACAGTTCGACACGCCCGATCGTTTCGACGTGACCCGCAACGACCTGTGTCGACGCGAACCGCGCGGTCAGTATCGAGCCGACGGTCTACCTGCTGCGATCACGTTCGGCCACGGCAAGCCATCGGGTCGCCCGGCAGTGCCGCGAGATGAACCTAGATCTCGTTATGCCCTGACCCGAGACATTGCCGTGGCGGTGTCGCTGTCACTGCTCGAGCGTTTCCCCGACATCGAACTGGCGTCCGGGCCCGGCCCGATGTCGCTGGATCGTCTGGGCGGCACCTACCGCTGCCGCTCCCTGCCCGTCACGCTCTGACGGTCACGAGAGCATTTGGATGGCGGTTTCGACGAAGAGTTCGGTGGTCAGGCCAATGGACTCGACGTCGATGCGTTCGTCGTTGCCGTGGAAGCGGTCGGCGAAGACCTCGGCCCGCATTCCGGGCGAGAACAGCGCGGCTCCGTAGGCCACCGATCCAGCGGCTCGGTAGAAGCGGGCGTCGGTGCCGCCCGTTATCAGCGATGGCTGGATCTCGGCGCCAGGGTGCGCCGACTTCATGATGCCGCTCAACACGTCCCAGAGCGGTGTGTCGATGGGTGACGCAGTGGCCATATCGAGATGGATCGGCTCGATCTCGACCTCGTTGTAGAGCGCGTCGCCCAGTGCCAGTCGCAGGTGTTGCTGGATGTCTTCGGGAGTTTCGCCCGGCAGTGTGCGAATATCGACCTCGACGATGACCTCGTCGGGGACCGTGTTGGTCTTGGAGCCTCCGTGCACGACATTGGGGCTGAACGTGGTGTGCGAGCACGCATGCAAGGTACGAGCATGCATCTGATCATCGAGACCCGCAAGCGCATCATCGAGGCGATCGGGATCCAACATGGCGTCTTTGGTGTCGGCGTCGAAGTGCAGATTGTTGACGAGCTTGCGCCAGAGATTGTGGATGTCGGGCGTCGGGCGATACTCGGCCAGCCGACGGACGACCTCGGCGGCCTTGATGAGCGCGTTGTCGGCTCCCCATGGCATCGAGCCATGGCTCGGCGTTCCCTTGAGCTTGAGCCGTTGCCAGGCCACACCTTTCTCGGCCACGTTCAACGTGAGCGCCGTGCCGGTCGGTGTCTCGCTGGGTACGCCACCCCATTCGGTGATGACGTAGTCGGCCTTGACCGCGTCGAGGTTGTTGTCGATCATCCACCGAGCACCCATGTTGCCTCCGGCCTCTTCGTCGGCGACGCCGAAGAAGATCAGGTCACCCTTGGGGCGGAAGCCGCTGGTGGCCAGATGTTTGAACGCCACGGCCATGCCTGCGGTCTGGCCGAGCATGTCGATTGCACCTCGACCCCAGACTTCGCCGTCGATCAGTTCGCCGGCGAACGGGTCGCGACTCCAACCCGAAGGCGTGACCGGCACCACATCGGTATGGCCCATCAGACACAACGACGGCGCGTTGGGGTCGCTTCCTTCGATACGAGACACGATCGAACGCCGCCCCGGCGCCGAGTCATAGTGCTGACAGTCCAGTCCGGTGCCTTCGAGGTAGTTCTCGAGCAGGTCGCTGTTTCTGATCTCGTCGCCCGATTCGATGGTGCCGTCGTTCACGCACTCGTTGCGGATCATCGTCTGTAGGAGTTCGGTGGCGCCTGCGGTGCGGGTGGGATCGGTTTGCATGGGCCCAGTCTCGCGCAAGACGGTTCGCTCACTTGGACCGGGAGCTATTGCTGTGGCTTAGGTCACACGGGTACGGGGCGCGTAAGGTCGCGGTCATGGAACTCACCGTTCAAGATCGCCTGGATCTGTGCGAGCTGCCGGGGCGATACGGCGATTCGATCGACGATCGCAACTGGGATCAGCTGCGCACGATCTTCACCGAGGATGCGGTGTTCGATCTGACCGGAGTCGGCTCTCGTGTACTGGTCGGCATCGACGAGATCGTGACCTTCATGGAGCAGGAGGCCGCACACCCTCGCACCCACATGATGACGAACATCTACGTCAACCAAGGACCCGAGGCAGTCGAATTGCGCTTTCGTATCGTCGCCTTGTTGGGTCAGGGCAAGACGGGCACGGCCTCGTATTACGACCAAGTGGTGAAGACCAACGACGGCTGGCGCGTGAAACATCGTGAGACCACCCTGCGGCGCCGAGACAAACGCGAAGCGGCGGTGGATGCCGCCGGTATCGCTCTTTAGCAGGGTGCGGCAAAAGCGCAGGGGCCGTCGCTAGGGTGTCGCCCGTGTCTTCGTTCGATCCCAATCAGTACCCCGGCTCGCCGCCCAACGATGCGGGGGCAGCCGCGCCCGGCTGGTATCCGGTCGATGGCCAAAGCCAGCGGTACTGGGATGGCTTCGAGTGGACGAACCACGTAGCCCCGCTTCCCGCAGCGGGTGCTGCCGCCCACTTTTCTGGCGGCATAACCCTGAGCGTCACCGCAGATCAGCGCACGTACGCGCTCTTCATGCATCTCGGCTCGCTCTTCGTCGGCTTCTTGGTGCCGTTGATCATGTGGCTCATCAAGAAGGATGAGAGTCCCTTCATCGATGACCATGGCCGCAAGCTGATGAACTGGAACATCAGCCTGATCATCTATTCGATCGTGTCGTTTGTGCTGATCCTGGTCTTCGTCGGAATCTTGATGCTGCTCGTACTGGTGCTGCTCCACCTGATCTTCTCGATCCTGGGTGCGGTCGCTGCCAACAAGGGCGAGTCGTACACGTATCCCCTGGCCATTCCGTTCCTCTGAACCCGATCGCCCGAAGCTAGTCCCACAGAGTTGGCGCCACGATCACCGGCTTGGGAGCGGGTGTGCTCTCGCCGAGCGGGCCACACAGCTGCTCGAGCAGCGGCGCCCAGTCGAAACTCTCGGTGATGTCCGACGCCCGCAACTCGACGAGCTTCTCGGGCTCGATGTAGTTGGGGATGATCAGGTCCAGGATCTTCTCGATCTCGTTTCTGAACTTCTCGTTCGTGCTGCGAACACCGTCGGCTTTGAGTTCCACATCAGGACGAAGTCGCACGAACAGGTCATAGGTCGTGGCCCAACGGCGAACCAGGGGTGTGACATCGAAGGGGTCATCGCCGTTGGTGACACGAAGGAAATAGGCGAAGTTGTCGACCACAGCCCGGTCGAGAACCAGTACTTCCGCCTGGTTTCGCAGCTCCAGCTCTTGCTGGATCTGCGCCATGACCGCCCACAGCTGAGCCTCGGCAGTGGCGCCTTCGTTGCGGCCGAGCGGGCTGAAGCGAACTACTTCGCGCCCGACTTCGACGCTGCGCCCGCTGCGGCCCACAGCACCCGCAAAAGAGTGAACGGCGTTGGTTTTGCGTACCGAGTGCGAACCTATGAACGCGATCTTGCGGGCGGGCGACATCGGTTTAGAACCTAGCGCTCTGGATTGCCGGCCACGGACAACAACAAGAAGTCGGTGACGCGGAGAAGCCGTAGTGCAAAGCGGACAATCGCCGGCAGGTGTGTCCAGGCAACCTGTCGGTCCACCAGCACGGCGGAATCGACCCGATGGGTGCCGGTACTCAGCTCGACCATGGCACCACCCGCCATCACGTTCTGCACCCAGTCGGCCCCAGGGCCGTAGGTCAATGCAATCAGCAGCTTGTCGTTCGCGGGAAACCCGAGCAACGGTGTGCGGTAGATCCTGCCGCTCCGTCGGCCGGTGTGCACCACTCTGACGTATCCGGGCAACCTGGCAACCACAGGCTCGATGAACCGATTCGTATACCTTTTGTTCAACCGGGCGACGACTCGGGGGAGCGGCATCTCGACAACGTAGCGGTCACCGAGCGCAGCGGCCGGGTGCGCGCCGAGCGCAGACGTCGTATCTTGGCGGGCCATGACTGGCTACAGCTTTCTTGACGATTACAGCGAAGGTTGCCATCCCGCAATCATCGAGGCGCTCACGGCAACGAACATGGTCCAGCAGACTGCGTATGGCAACGACGAGTACACGGTGGACGCCCGGCGTTTGATCGCCAAAGCATGCGGCCGACCAGACGTTGCGATCTATCTGGTCAGTGGCGGCACGCTCGCCAACCTGATCATCTGTGCCGCCATGCTTCGCCCCCACGAGGCGGTGATCTCGGCATCGAGCGGTCACATTGCGTTGCGCGAGACAGGCGCCATCGAAGCGGTGGGCCACAAGATCATCACCATGGCCTCGGCCGACGGCAAACTCACGCCGGCTGACATCGAGCAAGCTGTTGCCGCAAATGCGCAGGCGCCGCACATGGCTAAACCACGCATGGTGTACGTGTCGAACGCCACCGAGTTCGGAACCGTGTACTCGTTGGCCGAACTCACTGCGATACGGGCTTCGTGCGATGCCCACGACTTGTTGCTGCTGGTCGATGGCGCTCGACTCGGCGTGGCGCTGGCCGCCGACGGTGCCCTGGGCCTGACGCTCGAAACCCTTTCCGGCTTGGCCGATGTCTTCTGGATCGGCGGCACCAAAGCCGGCACGTTGTTCGGTGAAGCGATCGTGATTCCGAACGACGGTCTGGCCGTCGACTTTGCTTTTCACATCAAGCAACGCGGTGCGCTTCTGGCAAAGGGACGATCGTTGGGTGTTCAGTTCCGGGCCCTGTTCTCAGACGACCTGTTCATGCAGTCTTCAGGCTCGGCGAACGTAGCTGCTCGCACCCTTTCCGACGGCGTGGTGGCTGCTGGTTTCGGATTGGCGGCGAGTACCGAGAGCAATCAGGTGTTCGCTTCACTGCCGAACGATGTGATCGAACAACTGCAGCCCGATTTTGCGTTCTACATCTGGGAATCCGACGGAGACGACCGTTCGGTTGTGCGTCTGGTCACATCGTGGGCGACCGATATGGCTCAGGTCGATCGTTTCGTGGCCGCGCTACACCGCGCTGCCGGCTCGCGGTGATCACCAAATCTCGAGAAATTCTGATTTGATGTCCCCCCGAAAGGGGTCGTGAAACGTGTTACTCCTGTGGGATCCATCGGGGCGCAGAGTTCTGTTCGACGTACCGTCGGCGCTCGCGCCTCGACCAGCCGCGTCCGAGCTCGTGTGGTTACGTTGACCGAACCCTTCGAGACGTATTACCGACGGGACTACCGCAAGCTTGTGGGACTGGCCTATGTCTTGACCGGTTCGCACTGGGCCGCAGAGGATCTGGCCCAAGAAGCCATGACCGAAGCGAACCGCAAATGGTCGACCATCGGTGCCTACGACGATCCTGGTGGGTGGGTGCGGCGAGTCATGATCAACAAGAGCACCAGCCGCCTGCGTCGGCTACGTACCGAGGCCAAAGGCCTGGTTCGTATCGGCAACCGCCGAAGCGAAGCCATCGCGCCGAACGAGCGATCCCTCGAAGTGTGGGCGGCAGTGCGCCAACTGCCGGCCCGCCAAGCGCAGGTGATTGCCTTGTTCTACTGGGAGGATCTGCCGGTTGCCCAGATCGCCGACATTCTCGGGCTGTCACCAGAGACGGCCAAGACCCATCTGAAGCGGGCCCGAGCGTCGCTCGCCCGCCAACTCGACTCACACCGTGGAGAGTTCTCATGATGCCACTCGATGATCGATTGTCACAGGCGGTGACCGACCTGCGTGATGATGTCGAGACCCTGGAAACGCCGCCTTTCGCACCCAAGCGTTCGACCGCTCCCGCAATGCTGGCACTGATCCTGGTGCTCGGGGTCGGTTTTGCGCTGGCGTCTTTTGCGACGCGCTCGGGCGACGACCTGGGAGACGTCTCTGTCGCGACCCAGCCAGAACCGGCCGATCCAGTCAACGAGGACCCGCCGAGCAGCGACGTGACGCGAGAGGGCGAGTCCCGAGATGAGGCCGAGACCGACAGCGAGGCCGAAACCGACAGCGAGGCCGAGGCCGACACGGGCAGCGAGGCCGAGACCGACAGCCAGGTCGACACGGGCAGCTCGACGGTGCGGACCGGTCAATTCACCGCGGCCGAGGCAGGCGAATTCCTGCTGCCATTGCCGGCAGGCACGGCGTGGAGCCCCGACGAATCACGGTTGCTGATGTATCGAACCGGCAGCGCCGGTTCGGGTCACTTCGTGGCCGACAGCAGCACGGGTCAGACCATTGGCGTCATGCCGCTGCCGTTCACACCCGCCGACATCGAGCAGGTGTATTGGCACCCACTCGAGGACCATGTGCTGCTCTATACGAGCGGGGCCGACATCATGGCCTATGACATTGCGACCGAGCAGTCGCAAGTCGTGGTCTCGTTCGACCAGTGCGACCGTGTCGACTCAGGCGCGCGGCCGGTTCCTCCGACGAGCGGCGGCACATTCAGCTTGCTCTGCTATGCCGGGGATGAGACGACCCTGCTGGTCCATGACCTCGACTCGGGTCGATCGCTGAGTGCGCCGACGACCGGAGACACCGCTGCCATTGCGAGCCCGTCGGGACAGAGTCTGGTGCGTTGGAACAACGATGGTTCGGCATCGGTCCTCGACGCATCTCTGACCGAGACAGGGGTGACGCTCGACCTGGACAACAACCTGTTCGTGTTGATAGCCGACGACGAGGGACGCAAGTGGGCGGCGACAACACAGTTCAGTGGGCCCGCTGTTGGCACCGTCGTGTTGTTACCGCTCGATGGAGTAGGCGATCCTGTCGTGATCATCGGTCCGGACCGGGGCGATCCCTATCCGCCCGGGGGAACGGCGATGTCGGCTGGAGCCGGAGTGGTGGCGGTGTCGATTCCCGGCGCCGACGACGGCGAACTCGAAGGGCGTATCACGGTGGTAGATGTGAACAGCACCCTGGTGTCGCCGGTCGACCTCTCGATCCCCCACAACAGCGCAGACATGCATGGCTATTGGTCTCGGCCATTCTTGTCGGTGAGCCCCTCGGGGCAGTTCGTAGCTTTCTCCAGTGATTCGGGCGGCGATCGAGTGGACACGTTCATCGTTGCTGTCGCCGACGCCAAGGACTAGGAGGGGGGCGCAGGTGTTGGGATCTCGTGGGTGGCGGTCAGTCTCAGCGGCTCGACCCGGCCCGCCACCGGGACGACAATGGTGGTGGTCTGCAGGTATCTGAACTCGCCGTCGGGTTGCAATGCTCGAAGGTGGTAGGTCAAGGGGACCGGCTCGTCACCCTGGGCCAGCTCGAGCGCAACGCTCACTCCGTCGCGGTCATCTGGGTGAATTCGATCCAACAGGTCAGCGGCTGCCAACTCATCGGGTGAGAGGCCGTAGAGCGCGAGATACTGCGGGTTGCACTCGACGAGCTGCCCGGCGATGGTGCGGACCGACAACCCGATCGGACCGAGCTCACAGGCCATCTTCCAGAGCTGCTCGATGTGTGAGCGACGCAGTGCTGCACCCAGGATGGTGCTGGTGGCTTGCGCCAAACGCCTGTCGAAACTCCGCCAACGGTGCGGTCCGCTCCGGCGCGTCAGTATGAACACTCCACGGATTTCGCCGACCTTGAGTGGCACGGTGATGAAAGCACCGAGGGCCGGGACCAGGTGAAGCGCTGTTCTCTGGTCAAAGGGCGGTTGGTGGATGTCATCTACGACAAAGGACCGTGAAAGCACGGCTTCTCGCCATCTGGGCCATGCACTGCGCCGCAGCGGGGGAAGAATTGCGGTGTCGCGACAGTCGGGGTGAACCCAACGCCCAATGGCCTCCATCTCCTCGCGCTCACGCCAATCGAGCGTCAGAGTGACCGTATGGGAGTTCGTCAGCTCGCCGACTTCTTTGCAGGCGCGTGCCACCCGCTTCGTCAGCTGTTCGCTGCTCGTGCTCGTGATCAGGTCGAGATTCAGGCTGTGGCAGTATTGCTCGACGACGAGTTCGTCGCGTAACTGCTGATCGTGTTCGTCCTCGGCACCGCTCGCCTGGATGGTCAGAACGTGTGCATCGACCCCGAGATCCGAAATGGCGACCACGGTGATGTCGGCCGTGACAGGAACGCCCGAGTCGTCGACTATCTGAATATCTTCATAGGTGGCTCGTGTCAATGGCAGTCGGTCCAGCAACTGGGCATGGCTTTCGTGCAGGAAACCGCGCAAGTCCCGCCCGATCAAGGAGGACTCGGAAGAGCCGAGCAATACAGCAGCCGCGGCGGACGCAAAGGTGATCCTGGCCGAATTCCCCACGACGACGACGGCATTTGACGGCGAGGCGAAGGCATCTCGTAGCAGCCCGACCACGGCGTTCATCGAGCCGCTTTCAGCTTCTGCCATGGTCGAGTATCCCATCTCCCGACGTAGCCCCCACCATTGGGGCCGAAGTCAACGCTTGCGGGTGACCCTGACCGGCAACGTGGTGATCGACGTTGCCACGTCGGACCAACGGGTCAATTTGTGCCGGTCTTGCAACGGAAAGTCGAACAGGGTGGCCAGCAACAGCGTGGTGAGCTCTATGGACACGGTGTCGACCCAGTCGAACGTGTCGCCCTCGGGCAAGCTGTCGAGCACGTTGATGGTGCGCTGTCGGATCAGGTCTTCGAGGTTGCGCAGACTGCTCGGGGCGGAGAGGCTCCTCCCAGCGCGCGACGACGGCGTGGCCAACGTTAGTAGATCGTCCTGGTCGGGCAAGAGTCCGCCGGTTCTATCCCAACGCGCGGCGAGTGGCTGCGCTGACACTGTCGATGATCACGGCGATCACGATCATGGCGCCGATTGCGCCGGTCACGGCGGCGAAGTCTCGGGCGGCGAGATGCTCGGTGATGAGCCGGCCGAGGCCTCCGGCACCAACCACGCCCACCACGATGGTTTCCCGGGCGATGACTTCCCAGCGGTACATCGTCAGCGCCATGAGCCTCGGGGCAGAGGTCGGGAGCAGACCGTAGAAGAAGCATGAGGTCGCCGAGGCCCCCAACGCCGCCAAGGCTTCACCGGGAGCCGGGTCGGCTTCTTCGAGTGCTTCGGCGAACAGGCGGCCGAGAACACCTGTGTTGTACGCGGCCAGTCCTACGGCGCCGGGCCACATGCCGGGGAACAGCACGAGCAGGAACAGGAAGGCCCAGATGGGCGAGGGTACGGCGCGTCCCAAGAGCAGAAGGGTCCGGATCGTCACGCGGGCCAGCGCGTGGAGCGGCCGACGCGGCGACGTCTGCAGTATCGCGGCCAGGATCAGGCCGGCGCCGGCAGACAGGGCGATTGCAAGCAGTGACATGGCGATGGTGTCGACCGATGCCGCCACGAGTTCGCTCCAGCCTCCGGGGCCGAGGCGCGACGGGAACAGTCGGTCGATCAGCTTCGTCGCCAGTTCTGCCGTGCGTGCGGACCACAACCGAGACACATCCAGCCCGGTCCAGCGGATCGACAGGGGAACCAGCACAAAGATGAGCGCAACCGCCACGCGGGGGATGGCGGGCTTTCGAGCGCGTCGCACCGCGGTCGACAACGCTTCGGCTCCGCCGCTCAGGAGCATGAGGGCCACGATCAACGTCCAGATCTCGTGATAGCGCAGCGTCTCGAAGCTGAGGTCGAGCTGAAACCCCAGACCCCCGACGCCGATCACACCCAACACTGCAGCCGTGCGGATGGCGCACTCGAAGCGGTAGAAGCCATAGGACACCAATTCGCCGCGCACGGTAGGAAGCACGCCATAGATCAGCGCTTGTAGTCGGGTGGCTCCGGTGGCTCGCAGCAGGTCGAAGGGCTGGCGGTCGGCCACGTCGAAGGTTTCGGCAAATACCTTGGCCGACACTGCGGCGAAAGGAATGGCGATGGCGAGTACCGCCGACAGGGGACCAAAGCCGAACACCTGCACGAGTAGCAGCGCCCACAGGACTTCGTGGACTGCGCGAGGGACGATGAGCGTCGCCCGCATGAGCCGCCACCGTGTACCGCGGCCTACGATCAGCTCGGACAGGGCCAGTGCAGCGATTCCACCGAGCAGAAATGACAGCAGCGAACCCAGCACGGCGTAGGACAGGGTGATGGTGGCGGCATCCCAGGTGAGACGCAGGAACTCACCGCCGACTTCGGGCGAGGTGACCGCAGTCCAGAAGCGCGCGAAGCTCGACCAGCCGCCGCCGTTGACGATGTCGCGATGTAGGCCCGCCCGCAGCGCCGCCCACACCACGGCGATGGCACCCCCGGCTGCAACTCGACGGCGGGGGGTCCACCCCAGGCGCGGCACCTGGACGGCCGTGGTCATCGGTCGTAGAAGTCCACGAGCTCGTGGTCGGCAATGTCGTGAGCGTGTTGGTCGAAGATCACCTGGGCGTTACGCATACCGATCATGCGGTCGACATGACGCCGTGCGAGTTGTGGGTCGTGCGCCGACACGATCAGCGTGTGATATCCCCCGCACAGCAGTGCCATCATCTCGTCAGCCAGTTTGGGGTCCACCGACGCGGTGGGTTCGTCGGCCAACACGATGTCGGCATCTTGTAGCAACACTCGGGCGATGGCGATGCGCTGTCTTTCGCCTCCGGAGAGTTCGTCGGTGCGGGC
>ENA-ORXR01002607-ORXR01002607.1-marine-metagenome-genome-assembly--contig:-NODE-2607-length-16935-cov-3.910962_pt1 | contig 16935 bp, 16 predicted proteins | sample MGYA00237866_ERZ511479 | MGnify/ENA metagenome assembly ERZ511479 | reverse complement strand
ACTACCCCATTTTTCAAAAGAAAAAAATGGGATACCACTTCACCCCCTAGCCTCTACGCGCTCCGCCCCGAAGTTCCGTTTCACTCCATTCGGGACAAGCTTTGTCGAGCTCCACCTATTCGGTTCCGCGAATGTGTTTATTTAAGAATTAACAGTGTTCTTTGAGAATAACAATTTGGAGAACAAATTTACCCATAGGGTTTAACTATGATTTCAGAATTTATCCCTTTTCTGTTATAGATTAAATAACGCAATAATCGTATTCTTCTTAGACTAAAAATCTCTTTAATTTTACCACTAACTGGCGTTTTTTAATAGATTATGACATTGATTAAATTTTAAGAGATAGGAGTTGCAAACTTCTATAAACCCAATATATTTACTACTCTTTGTGAGTTTAGCTTTTCATTCGCACCAATGCTATTAGACTCATTTAAGGCTTGATAAAAGAATCCTTTCCAATAAAGACAAATGTTTTTTGGCCAATTTTCTTTTAGGTTTAAAACCATTTCTTCATTGATACAGTAGGCGAGATTTCCAAAATTATACTTAGGTTCCTCGGCCGCTGATCCTCGATTTTCCCACATCGCCTTCTGAAATAATGTAAATACTTCTAAATCATTTTTTTGCAGATATATTGGGTAGCTTCGAGGGTAATGGGATGAAACATTTTGGTTAGGAATATCCATAGAGAAAACAACTCCATCTCTACCATAGCAGCTGTAGTTCTGGTTCTGAGATTATTTGCAGTTGTGGTTATATTCTCATCCCCTGTCCAAGCACCCTTCATTTTTAAACCGAATGGATAATAATGATTCTCTTGAACAATCTGTGAAGCACTTTCTATTTTTCCATTAAGATTTTTATCGTAATATACGAGACGAGTATTCCCTAAATGATCTGTGATAGCATAATGGTATTCTGGACTTCCTTCATTTGTAATTTGCACATAACCTTCACTATGCATGGTTTGCTCAATCTAGTTATAGAATAATGTTATAGTTTTCTACTAAACATAATATACCTTATTAAGCACTGCCTTTCGGCCCCTCTACATAAGAACAGTATATTATTTACCATATATAATTTAGAATAACCAACACCGAGTAAAGGATGGTAATGATCCACCTGTTAAGGTGGAGTCCGAAGGACCAAAGCGAACGCGGAGTCATGGACAGCCTGGTCACGCTTTTTCAGCGTGATACTCCCAAAAAAACAGCGTAGGGAATACTAAAATACACAATTAAAGCCTTTGGTTCTTGTGTATCCGCCCAAAAGAATTCATATTTGTATAAATCCAACAAATTTGTTTAAAAAATCTCAACTCATATTGTGCATAGGCCTGTCGCTTGCAGCTTGTAAGGAACCCGAAACGAAAAAAGTGTACAACAATGTCGACGAGAGACTTCATAGTTATTTTCAGACTTTCGAGGAAGAGGCTAAGGCGCGTGGTTTTGAAATCGACCTAAATGAAGCCATTATAACTGCGCATATAAGCTCTATCAATGGTGATAATGTTGCAGGACAATGTTCGAGACCTAATGTCTTAACTAATGATATCGTCATTGACGAATCCTTTCTGCTTGGAAATGCCAGTAGTCTGCTGAAAGAATTGGTTGTTTTTCATGAATTGGGTCATTGCTTCTTGCAGCGCGAACATCGCGAGGATGCCTATCCTACTGGTACTTGTATAAGTATTATGAGAAGTGGACTAGAAGATTGTAGAGACAATTATACTAGTGGATTTAGGTCAATATACTTAGATGAATTGTTTGATCCTGATTCTTTTTAATACAGGTGTTAAAAATAAAGACAGCAAATCAGTCGACAGTAACAAATAAGAAATAGGCTGCATCAAACAAGATGCAGCCTATTTTATTATATTTTATTAAAGTGAATTTTTAGTAATTATCATCTTCGTACTCATCATTCTCCTCCTCCTCATATTCATCCTCTCCATAAATATCCTCCTCTTCCAAGTATTCATTAGGCTCATCGTCACTCATATAACTACTAGCAGATTCTCCTATTCTGTAGGCTACTGTGATACCTATAGAGGTGTACCAATCATTGTTTTGCGGATTAGCAGATTTGCTAAAACCATCAAGATAATCGTTGAGGCCTGCAGTAAGCGTGCCTTCGATACCTATGACTATCTTATTTAAGCTGTACCTAATACCAAAAGCCATGGGTACTACCATAGATATACTAGGATATTCTTTGAGTGCGTCTATAGGATCCAGAGAATTTCCCTCAAGTGTCGTAGCCACCGTAACATCAGCCATGTTAGCACCTACTCCTAAAAATAGATAAGGTGTAAAGGTTGAACTGAATCTTTTTTGGTTCTGGTAGATATTAACGCCCAATAAGTTCCATTCTGTCCCTACCGTAAAGTCGATTAGAGTAGACTCAAAGGAGTATCCTCGAGCTGCACGCTCTGGAGTATTTAAATCTGATCCCGTATATTGACCATAATTAGCCGAAACTCTAATATTAAATTTTGGATTGAAATGGTATCTAGCGAAAAGACCACCACCATATCCAATGGCATCTAAGTCTACTATATCAGATACTAAGTCTCCATGGAATAAATTGACACCACCTTTGAGGCCAACCTCATATTCTTGTGCAAATCCGATTACGCAAATAAATGCGAAAAGGAGGGTAAGTAAATTTCTCATTGTAATAATATTTTTTTCTCTGCTGTGTAATTCAATTACTTTGCCATATTTCAATTATCAATAATAAGTTTCACTTTATCGTATTAAAATAAATTACAATCTTATTTGAACATATTATATTATTTTGTAATATTGCAAATATATAATTATAACCATGACAAATATTATTGCAGTTGCAAATCATAAAGGAGGGGTAGGTAAGACAACCTCAGTACAAAACATAGGGGTTGCGCTTAGTAAATTGGGTAAAAAAGTCCTGCTTATTGATTTGGATCCACAAGCAAATCTAAGCGATTCTTTTGGACACGAAGAGGCAGAGGTTAGCATTTACGATGCTCTTACCGACAAAGCTCCAGCCCCAGTCCATAAAGTCTCCGATACCCTGTATGTAATACCGTCCAACTTAGATTTATCGGTGGCTGAGGTAGAATTGAGCAATGTCCCTGGTAGAGAATATGTGCTTAAAGAGCTAATAAGTGCTTGGATAGGATTATACGACTATATCATTATCGATTGTCCTCCATCACTTGGATTACTGACTATCAATGCTTTAACTGCTTGTAATGAAGTTTATATCCCTTTAGATGCACAGTACTTTTCGATGAAAGGATTGGATAAACTCATGTTCATACTCGAAAAAATAAAGGCTAGACTGAATAAGGATGTAGAAGTAACTGGTGTTTTCCTTACTCAATTTGATAAGCGCCTAGTACTTAATAATAATATAGCAGAGATGATTGAGGATATGTTTCCAAATAAGGTCTTTAAAACGAGGATTCGTAAGAATATCGCTTTAGTGGAGGCGCCCATTGATGATCTTGATATTTTCTCATACGCCCCGAGTAGCAACGGTGCAAAGGACTATAAAAACTTAAGTTTAGAGATAGTCGCTGCCCACAAGGAGGCTCAATAAATTAAATAAACATGGCAAAAGATTTTAAAAATAGTATCGGTAGAAAGCGACTAAATACGCTCATTCCAGATGCAGATCCAGTACCACATGTGGACACAGTGCATGAGGCAAAGCCTCTGATGCAAAAACCTCCAACTATAAAGCAGGAAGTTCACTCCCCTACTCCACCTGAGCCAGAGACTGTAGTATCTACTTTCAGGATTAATGCTGATAAACTTAAATCAATCAAAGCAATAGCATTCTGGGATCGTAAAAAAATTCAAGATGTTTTCGATGAAGCTTTAGAATTGTACATCGAATCCCAGCCTAGTGCCAATGTCTCAAAGGCTATTGAAGAGTACACTAAACGGATGATGTAAACTTTAGTAATATTATATTACTTATATTCTTCGATAATTCTCCAGTCAGTATACATTCATGGTTATGCTGACTGGATTTTTTTGACATGACCTCTATTATATCTCTTACTTACTCAAAGTCTAATTTCTCTTCTTCTATTTAACAAACTACTATTTTAAGTTTGCGGCCTAGTGCCTATATTCATGTGAATTAAGGTTTTTTTTAATAGGATTGTAATATATACTTACACTATAAGTAAATATTGCTTATCCTACAGGGTAACCAAAATATAGTACTTAACTGTGAATTACTTTATTCAAATATTCTTTAATAGCTTATAAATCATATTCTCAAAATTAGCTTAACCATTTAGTAATTTAGCGAATATCTGTAATATAAATATTTTTTGAATATTGTTTATATTGTAATATGTACAATATTGTTAATTTTCATAATATACGCTTTTCCCTAATACGTATAATATATACTTACTCAGTAAGATATTAAGATAGATTAAAACGAGACTATTAGTTTGACATCTTATATATTATGTAATAATATATACTTTATGTCCAATATTATATTACACATATTAATATTAAGTACGAATATTTTGCAACAAATTTACTCTCGATCTGTGGGTAGGACAATTTATTATATTAGCATGTATTCCTTGTAATATTATTAATATGTAAAATACATAGTAACTTTAAAGCGCATAGGCGAGATTTATTAGAGTAAGTAGGGGTTATCTCAAGAATCTCGTTTAAATAGCCTTATATAGCCAATATGAGCTTATAAAAGCTAAGGATAGCGTAATGAAAGAGGAATATCCGGATATGGATAAATAATTATATGTAATATTATATTACATCACAGCTAACTATTATTGTAGTAAGGTAATGATATGCGCTTAGACCAGTTGTCTTAATAAAACTCTACAGTGAGAAAGTAATTAACATCAGCATCATGGTAAAGCTGTCATATATTAAATATATGTAATATCCTTAATACATTAATACCTATATTTTTGACTAGTATTGATAATACTTATACTTCAATATTTAATAGAAATATTAATATAAGATTTCCTTCAATATATCTCCAATTCTGATATGACCACAAAATAGTAAAGTCTCCTAGAATTGCTACCTAGTAATCACCGTGTATCTAGTTTCACATCTTACGCTACTTACTGTTATTTGTAATCTTATGTAGTAATTTTATATTACAAGACAATCCTTTATATGCGAGTACTTACGAATAATTGATTGGCTTGTCTAAATGAGAGATTAGTCACTGATATAGGAACAGATAATAAAATATCGCTATTTTATTCTGCAATATCTCTAGATTGGTATAATTCCCAATTTAAATACTGGTTCAATGACGTAAAGAGAATTAAAGTGCTCTTTTTAATGTAAAAGAAGAATTAATTTTGATTTAACGTAGGGGTAATCTCAAAAACAATTGTCTTGTAGATGTATGACACTAATTATTAAAATTTACTTCTTATGAGCCTACAACGAAATTTAATAGAACAGATAGAGTTTTTCAACTGCTTAAATGATTCCGAAAAGAAATACTTAGCAGAGCGTTCAGAGATAAAAGTCAAAGGGAGATATAATTATGTCTACCTAGCAGATGAGTCTTCTGATAATATGAACATCTTATTAAAGGGTACAATAAAAATAGGTACACATTCTGCAGATGGTAAAGAAATCATAAAGTCTATTATACATCCGCAAGCTATATTCGGCGAGATGTGTATAATGGGTGAGGAGAAGAGAATTGATTTCGCAAAATCTATGGGCGATGGTATTGAATACTTCACTGTTTCTAAAAATACTATGTTAGAACTAATGAAGGCGAATCATCAACTCAGCCAGTCATTCATGAATACTATAGGTAAGCGATTAAAGAGAGCTGAGCACAGATTAGAATCCTTAATATTCAAAGATGCAAGGTCCAGAATAATCGATTTCCTCAAAGATAGCGTAGAAAGAAGAGGACGACAAGTTGGATTCGAGGTTATGTTCAAGCATACGCTGACTCAGCAAGATATAGCAAACCTTACCGGCACATCACGACAAACTGTAACGTCTGTGTTAAATGAACTAAAAAAGGATAACTTAATATACTTCACAAGGAAGAGTATCTTAGTTCGTGATGTCGCAAAATTGGTATAAGTATTTAAGAGTTATAGGTAAATAATAATAATAGTTTGGTTTAAAAGCTACTTTCGAATAGGAGAGTAGCTTTTTTGCTTGTAATTAAGCTAAATTTACTGCTATTTTAAAGAGAACGATTAATGACAGAAAATAAGAGCGAGATATCAGCTATCCTTGAGGAAAGGATTATGGTATTAGATGGTGCAATGGGTACTATGGTTCAACGGTATAAATTAGATGAAGCCGCATTCAGAGGAGAAGTCTTCAAAGATCATCATTTGGATATTCAAGGAAACAATGATATTCTATCTATCACTCAACCGCAAATAATCAAAGCTATCCATCTCGAATACTTAGAGGCCGGAGCTGATATCATAGAAACAAATACATTTAGTGCTACCTCTATTGCACAGACAGATTATGACTTGCAAGATCAAGCCTATAAAATCAATTTTGAGTCAGCCAAAATAGCTAAAGAAGCTGCTGCTGAATATAATCTTAAAAATCCTAATAAGCCTCGATTTGTCGCTGGTGCTTTCGGACCAACAAATAGGACAGCATCGATGTCTCCAGATGTAAATGATCCTGGATATAGAGCTGTAAGTTTTGACGAACTAAAAGAAGCTTACTATGAGCAAGCTAAGGGCTTATTAGATGGTGGAGTGGATATATTTCTAGTAGAAACTATTTTTGATACGCTGAATGCCAAAGCTGCTTTATATGCCATAGATGAGTTGATGACAGAACGCAATGTAAAGTTGCCAATAATGATATCAGGTACTATAACAGATGCTAGTGGTAGAACCTTATCGGGTCAAACAGTGGAAGCGTTTTTGATTTCAGTTAGCCACATCCCACTTTTAAGTATAGGATTAAATTGCGCGCTTGGCTCAGAAGAGATGAGACCTTATATAGAGGTGTTATCTAAAAATGCACCGAACTACGTAAGTGCCTATCCTAATGCTGGACTACCAAATGAATTTGGAGAATATGATCAGATGGCATCAGAAATGAAAGAACACATTGCTGATTTTGCCAAAAGTGGTTTTGTAAATATAGTAGGTGGTTGTTGTGGAACTACCCCAGATCATATTCAAGCAATGTCCGAAGCAGTAGTTGATCTTAAACCAAGGAAAAAAGCAATTCCTAAAAAATATACTCGACTAGCAGGTCTCGAACCTTTGATTATAAGACCAGAAACAAATTTCATAAATGTAGGAGAGCGAACCAATGTAACAGGTTCTAAAAAATTTGCGAGGCTCATAAAAGAAGAAAAGCTAGCAGAGGCATTATCCGTTGCAAGACAACAAGTGGATGCAGGCGCTCAGGTCATAGATGTGAATATGGACGAAGGCTTATTAGATAGTAAAGCTATGATGGTGAAATTTCTGCACCTTATCATGTCAGAGCCAGATATTGCCAAGCTTCCAATCATGATTGACTCTTCTAAGTTTGATATAATAGAGGCTGGTCTCAAATGTGTTCAGGGAAAGTGCATAGTTAATAGTATTTCACTTAAGGAAGGTGAAGAAGAATTTATTCGTCAGGCAACTATAGTCAGGAGATTTGGGGCAGCAGCTGTAGTGATGGCATTCGATGAAGAAGGGCAAGCGGACACCAAAGACCGTAAGGTAGAAATATGCGAACGTGCATATAAGGTGTTGACAGAGCAAGTCGGATTTAGACCAGAGGATATCATATTCGATCCTAATATATTTGCTGTTGCAACAGGTATAGAAGAGCACAATAACTATGCTGTAAACTTTATAGAGGCAACACGTGAAATAAAATTAAAATGTCCAGGTGCTAAGATTAGCGGAGGGGTTAGTAATATTTCTTTTTCTTTCAGAGGTAATAATAAAGTAAGAGAAGCTATGCACTCAGCATTCCTTTTTCATGCCATACAAGCGGGTATGGATATGGGCATCGTAAACGCAGGTCTAATAGAAGTGTATGAGGAAATACCGAAAGATTTGCTCACCACAGTTGAAGATGTTCTTTTCAATCGTAGGGATGACTCCACAGATAGACTGGTAGATCTAGCAGAAAGCTATAAAAATGTTGGGGGTAGGGTTGTGAAAAAAGATATAGCATGGCGAGAAAGTACTGTTGAAGAACGTATCTCATATTCTCTACGTAAAGGAATCACAGAATTTGTAGATGCGGATATAGAGGAGGCAAGACAGAAATATCCTAACCCCATTGATGTGATCGAAGGTCCCCTTATGGATGGTATGAATATCGTAGGAGATCTCTTTGGTGCGGGTAAGATGTTTCTGCCTCAGGTAGTAAAGAGTGCTCGCGTGATGAAGCAGGCGGTAGCCATCTTGACACCTTATATAGAAGCAGGAAAGCTGGGCGCCAGTTCGAAGGGAAAAATACTAATGGCCACGGTGAAAGGAGACGTTCATGATATAGGTAAAAATATAGTAGGTGTAGTATTAGGCTGCAACAACTACGACATCATAGATTTAGGGGTGATGGTCCCTGCGAAGAAGATTATCGATGAAGCGATTAAGCATCAAGTGGATGTGATAGGTCTAAGCGGTTTAATAACTCCATCCTTAGATGAGATGGTCTATGTCGCCTCAGAATTGGAAAGACTTAAGATTGACATTCCATTGATGATCGGTGGAGCTACTACCTCGAAAACGCACACTGCTGTAAAGGTAGAACCGCAGTATAGTAATCCCACTATACACGTACTTGACGCAAGTAAAAGTGTCGGGGTGGTATCTAAGTTATTGAGTGCAAACTTAGAAACTAAAACTGCATTTCTTACTAGTATTACGGAAGACTATGAAAATGTACGTGTACAAAGAAGTAAGCGTAATGTCAGTAAGCAGTATATTGCTATTGAAGAGGCGAGAGCGAATTGCTATAAATTAGATTGGGTTAACTATGATTTCCCACAGCCTACTTTTATAGGAACAAAAAAATTCGAAGAAATTTCCCTAGACACTTTGGTTCCGTTTATTGACTGGACACCATTTTTTAGCAGTTGGCAATTAGCCGGTAAATATCCAGCAATTCTTAATGATGAGGTAGTAGGGGAGGAGGCTACCAAGTTGTTTGCGGATGCGAAAAAAATGTTGGCGCAGATTATAGAGGAAAAGTGGATAAGTTCTAATGCTGTTATTGGATTTTTTCCAGCAAATGCAGGTCCAAATGATACCACCTACATCTATAGTGATAGCAATCGAAAGGAAACTAAGGAAAGTCTTTTTCACTTGCGACAACAGCGTAAGAAAGCGACAGGCAAGCCAAATATGAGTTTAGCTGACTATGTTGCTCCAAGCGAGGAAGGAGAAGATTATATTGGCGCATTTGCAGTATCTGCTGGCCATGGCATAGAAAAGTGGGTAAAGAAATTCGAAGCTGAAAATGATGATTATTCTGCTATCATGCTTAAAGCATTAGCAGATAGATTTGCTGAAGCAGCAGCAGAGTATATGCATTATTTGACTCGAAAAGAATTCTGGGGATATAGTTCGACTGAAGGCTTGTCAAATGATGAATTGATAGCAGAAAAATACAAAGGTATTAGGCCGGCGCCTGGATATCCTGCTTGCCCAGAACACACTGAAAAGGCAAAACTCTGGAAGCTGCTAGATGCTGAAGCAGCAACTGGGATAAAGCTAACAGAAAGTTTTGCTATGTATCCTGCCGCCTCCGTGAGTGGTTGGTATTTCGCGCATCCTGATACTAAGTATTTTGGCTTAGGGGATATAAGTGAAGATCAGCTTATGGACTATGCGGATAGAAAAGGTTGGAATAAGGAAAAAGCAGAAAAGTGGTTAAGTCCAGTTATTAACTATAAATAGATATAATATAATATACATAAGTAATATATTTTTACATTTGTAGATACCAATATTCACAAGTGCACAATGAGTGAGGCAGCGCCTAGACAAGACGAAGAATTGTATGATGATGAAATCTCTCTAAAGGAGCTCATCTTGAAACTTAAAGAGTTTTGGTTCGAGTTATGGAAGAACTGGTATTTGATATTTCTTTTTGTGGTTCCCTTCTTAGTTTATAATCTATACAAGCATTATACACATATCAAGATTTATAATGCTGAACTCACTTTCATGGTCAATGATGAAGAGGGCGGTGGTGCAGGCGGTATGGCTAGCATGTTGGGTACATTCGGATTAGGTGGTGTAGGCGGTGGAGACTATAATCTAGAAAAAATGTTGGCATTGTTAAAGTCTAGGAAGATAGTTCAAAATGTTATAGTCACTAGAGCGAGTATTGATGGCAAAGAAGATTATTTCGGTAATCACATGATAGATCTTCTAGAATTGCAAGATGAGTGGGATGAGGAGGCTCCTGAATTATCTGGATTCACATTCGTTAGAGATAGTATCGATGGATTCAACGAAGCAGAAAATACAGTCTTGAAGCTACTTCACAGCTATGTAATTGGTAATAGTGAGAAAGGAAGAAAGGCTATGTTAGAAAGTCTAATATCTGAGGAAACTGGAATCATGACCCTGAATATGTTGTCAGAAAAGCAAGAATTTTCAATTAAATTCTTAGAACGGTTGTACAACAATTTGAGCGAATATTATGTAGATAAGTCTATTGAAAAACAGCAAAAGACCTTTGACATAGTTAGTGCCAAAGCAGATTCACTAGAAACCGAAATGCGGAGTGCGGAGTACTCGCTTGCCACGTTTATGGATAAAAACAGAGGTCTATATAATCGAAAGGATCAACTAACCCAATTTCGATTAGAGGCAAAAGTAAAAATGTTGGGTGCTGCCTACGCAAAAGTCGTAGAGCAGAAAGAAATAGCCGAATTCTCCTTAAACGATCAAAAGCCAATCGTGCAGATTATCGACCTGCCTATCTCACCTATAGAGCCAAGCAAATCGTCCCTCATTAAAAATATTATCATCGCCTGCCTGATAGGCGGGTTTCTTGGGTCATTCTTTATAATCGGTAGAAAAATAATCCGCGACGCATTAGCATAATTTTCTATAAGAGTAGTATATTTATTCAGTTATTCCTTGTAATAATCCTACGGATTGAGTAGTTTTACTACTCGTTCTTAGCAGAATTATGATAGAAACACTCATTTCTAATAAAACACGTATTAAGCTATTGGTGAAATTCTTTCTCAATAGTAGCACTACCAGTTATTTACGTGGTTTAGAAAGTGAATTTGGTGATTCTTCCAATGCCATACGGTTAGAGCTAAACAGACTGGAGAAAGCAGAAATGCTCAAATCTTCTCTCAATGGAAATAAAAAAATCTTTACCGCTAATACCGCTCACCCACTTTTCAAAGATATCCATAACCTTATACTTAAACACGTAGGGATAGATAAAATCATCAATACAGTGGCAGATCGTCTTGGTGAACTTGAGGAGGTATATCTTACTGGCACCTTTGCTAAAGGTATCGATAGTCAGATTATCGATCTGATATTTGTTGGTAACATTGAGAAGAACTACCTGATCCAATTAGTAGAAAAAGTGGAAAAACTCATTCAAAGAAAGATTCGGTATATAATATATCAGAGGGACGAAATTAGCGATAAGGCTTGGAAGCAGTTTAGCACCGAGCCCTTGTTACTTTGGTCAAAAGAGAACTAATAAAAATTTGGACAGCAATATAAACATAGCGGAAAATCATTTACGTGCTTCAGAGATGAAGTGGTTCGCCGTATATACCGCATATAAGCGAGAAAAGATAGTGGCTGGTATGCTTGCAAAAAAAGGGATCGAAGTATTTCTTCCGCTACAAAAAATCAGGAAACAATATATTAGAAAACAAAAGACGGTGGAGCTTCCACTATTCAATTGTTTTGTTTTTGTGAAAATTACCAAAAGAGAGTATGTTTCTGTTTTAGAGACGGAGCATATTGTAAGATTTGTGAAAATTGGAAAAAATCTTTTGGCTATTCCCGAAAATGAGATAGATATAATAAAGTGTATAGTGGGGGCACAAATGCAAGTAGAAACAGCAGCGCTTTCACTTAATGGTGGGGATCCTATAGAAGTAATTGCTGGTGGTTTGAGTGGGTTGAAAGGTAAGTTTTTGCAAAAAGATTCTAAATATAACTTCCTTGTGGAGTTACAGATAATGGGGTATGGGATGCGAATGCAAGTCAAACCAGAATATTTGAGAAAGTTAAAAACATACTCTAGTCATTTAGCTGGAGTAGAGTTATAATATATAAATCTATTTTTAAAGGAGAGCATACGAAAAACTTGGAGATTAAGTCGCTGCGACTTATCGTCGGCGAAGCCATACCAAGCAACCAAATCAAAAGTATAAACGTATGCATCTTATGAGCCAAATCTGAATTTAGATGATGAATCGACCAGCGCTTTTCCAATCTGTTATTAATGATGTTCAAAATAAGGGCTTTCATATTGTTTCTACAGACATGCACCGTCCATGGGGTGGTTTCCTAGTGATCGATGAGCGACAGACACAGTTATTTGTTGATACTTTTTTCAAGACCGAAGCTGCAAGTATTGAAGTAGGAAAACGAAAGCTTAGTCCCAAAATATTAATGGTGGAGCCTAATAAAAAATTGAGCTGGCAGTATCACCATCGTCGTAGCGAGGTCTGGAAAGTTATCAAGAATAAGGCAGGTGTGATTATAAGCGATACAGATGAGCAGGGAGAAGTACAAGTTAAAAATACTGGAAAACTAATAACCTTGAAGAAGGGAGAAAGACACCGATTAGTAGGTCTCGAAGATTGGGCCGTGATTGCCGAAATATGGCAGCATACTGATCCGAATAACCCATCGGATGAGGATGATATTGTAAGGGTGCAAGACGATTTTGGTAGGTAAGCGTTTAATAATTTGGGTGTGCCCCAGACTCCGCAAAAAGCTACATCTGGGTCGGGCTATGCAGGGCTGCGTTTCACTTCGGTCCTCCGGACATTTCGCTAAAAAGCGAAATCCCTTTCTATCCCTCACACAGAAAAATTTAATTGATACTTCGAGTATTGCCAACGTAATATGTTGATTTCAAGTAACTCATTGATAAAGATTAAATTAGATATAGAAAATGTTACCGAACTAAGTGCATATGTTTAAAAAAACATCTAATTTTAGCATTTTTTTAATGAACTTTTGGACTAGCGCTGTGCAGTGGTGTTCCAGTTATGGAACAGTCCGGCAGGACCGAGCGAATAGCGAGCCACGTAACATAGCGACCCAGACAGCCGACCTAAGGAGGCTAAGCTGGGTAGGCCCCGAAAACTATAGCAACCGATAATGGCTGAAAAAGAATCTCATTTACGTAGTATCCTCAAAGGCTTAAGTTGGAGATTTGTTGCCACCGCCACTCTAATTGCTCTAGCATATTGGAAAACAGGTGACATCACATTTGCCTTGGAGCTAGGTTCTATAGAATTTGTTGTGAAATTTTTACTTTACTATGCACATGAACGCGCGTGGCAAATAGTACCAAAAGGAGGGGTACGAAAGATGTTTGGTATAAAAACGAATAAATAGATTGAGTAATACTGACAACATACATCCTATTTTTGACAGATTGTTGAGTAAGAAGGATCGTGAATTGCGACTTGGTCAAAAAGCTAAGGTGTTGTGGCTTACGGGACTTTCAGGATCAGGAAAATCTACCATCGCTCAAGATCTAGAGCGTCAGTTATTCAACAAGGGTTACTTTCCGCAAGTATTAGATGGCGATAACATAAGAATGGGTGTAAATAATAATCTTGGATTTTCAATTGAAGACAGACAAGAAAATATACGCCGAATCAGTGAAATTGCTAAACTATATCTTGACTCCGGTATAATTACCATTTGTTCTTTTATATCTCCTACCGCTGAAATTCGTAATTTTGCGCGCTCCATTATTGGAGAAGAGCATTATTTAGAGATTTATATAAATACTCCGCTAGAAATATGTGAGGGTAGGGATGTTAAAGGTCTTTATAAGAAAGCGAGAGCAGGCGAAATAAAAGGTTTCACAGGAATAGATAGTCCGTACGAAGCCCCAAAAAATGCAGATATAGAAATCCTTACGGCTGATATGACCGTACAAGAATCAAGTAAGCAGATATTAGATAAAATTCAGCCGTTGATACAACGCAGAGAAAATAATATATAATGAATTATCAATTAAATCATTTAAAGGAGTTAGAATCAGAGTCCATTTTTATTCTCAGAGAGGTTGCAGCCCAATTCGAGAATCCAGTATTGATGTTCTCTGGCGGAAAAGACTCCATCTTAATGGTGTACTTGGCTCAAAAAGCTTTTTATCCAGCAAGAATTCCTTTTCCTTTATTGCATGTAGATACGGGACATAATTTTCCAGAAACCATAAAATTTAGAGATGAGCTAGTTGAAAAAATGGGTGCTCGACTTATTGTAGGTCATGTAGATGATGCTATCAAAAGTGGATTGGTAACTGAAGAAACCGGTATCAATGCTAGTCGTAATGGACTGCAAACAGCAGTGCTCTTAGACGAACTAGAAAAAGGAAAATTCGATGCTGCTTTGGGAGGAGCCAGACGTGATGAAGAAAAAGCGCGTGCAAAAGAGCGGTTCTTTTCCCACAGAGATGAATTTGGCCAGTGGGATCCAAAAAATCAAAGACCCGAGCTTTGGAATCTTTTCAACGGGAAGAAAAAATTTGGGGAGCACTTTAGAGTTTTCCCAATTTCCAACTGGACAGAACTTGACGTATGGCAGTACTTAGCAATGGAAGAAGTGCCATTACCTAACTTATATTTTGCACATAAGCGTAAAGTATTTGAAAGGGATGGTGTACTATTAGCGGATACTCCTATCATAGAAAGAAAGCCTAACGAGGTTGTCAAAGAGATGATGGTAAGATGTCGTACCATAGGGGATATGACTTGCACTGGTGTATGGGCTTCGGACGCAGATACTGTTCCTAAAATTATAGAGGAGGTAGCGACGACAAGGATGACTGAAAGAGGGGGAAGAACGGATGATAAGCGATCGGAAACAAGTATGGAGGATAGAAAGAAGAAGGGGTATTTTTAGAGAATGTTTAACTGGTTATTTGTTTAATCGTTTATCAGTCTATGCACATATACTCATTTGAGAAATTAGATGTTTGGCAGAGAAGTCGTGAATTGACTAAAATGGTTTATAGGTTAACTCAGGTATTCCCCTCTTCAGAAAAATTTGGATTAGTATCCCAATTCCAAAGAGCGTGTATTTCCGTTAGTTCTAATATCGCTGAAGGAACTGCTCGTAAATCATATAAAGAAAAAGCAAGATTTACCGAAGTAGCATATGGGTCTTTGATGGAGGTTCTCAACCAATTAATATTATCGAATGATTTAAACTTCATCACGGTCGAACAAGAAAAGCAGGCCAGATTACTTATAGATGAAATAGGAAACAAATTGAACAGATTACGTCAAAGCCAATTAAACAAAAATTAACGATTAAACAGTTAAACAAGGCTGATGAACTTTATAAACAAATCAGATTCATTAGCTAGAAAAATAAATAGAAAAAATGGATTCAATAAACAATTCCGAACTTCTCCGCTTCACTACAGCTGGAAGTGTCGACGACGGAAAATCAACTTTGATAGGTAGATTATTGTACGATAGTAAATCTATTTTCCAAGATCAAATGGAAGCAATAGAAGCGACCACTTTGAGAAGAGGAGAAACTGGAGTTAATTTAGCTTTATTGACAGATGGTTTAAAATCTGAAAGAGAACAGGGAATAACAATAGATGTCGCTTATAGATATTTTTCAACGCCAAAGCGAAAATTTATTATTGCAGATACGCCAGGCCATATACAGTATACTAGAAATATGGTGACAGGTGCATCTACAGCTAACGTTGCACTAGTTTTAATAGATGCTAGACACGGTGTAGTAGAGCAAACAAGAAGACATGCAATAATAGCTTCTCTATTGGAAATACCTCACCTAGTAGTGTGTATTAATAAAATGGACTTAGTAGAATACAGTGAGGAGATATATGAAAATATAAAAGAATCATTTGAAAATTTCGCATCTAAGTTGAATATTAAAGATGTAAGTTTTATTCCTATGTCCGCTCTAAACGGCGATAATGTTGTGGATAAATCGGAAAATATGGATTGGTACGGCGGGGCTACGTTGATGTATTACCTAGAGAATGTCCATATAGGAAGTGATTATAATTTCATTGATTGTAGATTTCCTGTACAATTTGTTATTAGACCAAATACAGATGAATACCATGATTATAGAGGGTATGCTGGGCGTATAGCTGGGGGTGTATTCAGAAAAGGAGATGAAGTATTATTATTGCCTTCCGGATTTACCTCGAAAATTAAAAAGATTGATTCTTATGATGGCGAGCTGCAAGAAGCACATCCACCTATGTCAGTCACAATGCTACTAGAGGATGATGTTGACGTAAGCAGAGGAGACATGATAGTAAGGGTAAATAACAAACCTGATGTTACTCAAGATCTAGAAGTGATGCTTTGTTGGTTTAGTGAACAAAAAATACAACCTAAAGGGAAATACGCAATACTACATACTACTCAAGAGTCAAGGTGTATGATAAAAGAAATTAGGTATAAGCTAGATATTAATACGCTTCATCGTAATAAGGAAGATTTAAATATTCAAATGAATGATATTGCAAGAGTAGTGTTACGCACTACTAAACCAGTCTTTGCAGATTCTTACCGTCAGAATAGAATCTCTGGCAGTATTATATTAATAGATGAAGCGACGAATAGAACAGTAGGAGCGGGGATGGTGATATAGATACCAGCAACTTGATGTAAATAAATTTCGTATCAATTGATACGAAATTAAAAAAAGAATGTACAATTCACTTTTAA
>ENA-ORXR01002604-ORXR01002604.1-marine-metagenome-genome-assembly--contig:-NODE-2604-length-16937-cov-12.825386_pt1 | contig 16937 bp, 25 predicted proteins | sample MGYA00237866_ERZ511479 | MGnify/ENA metagenome assembly ERZ511479 | reverse complement strand
TTGTGGCCCTTGTGGCTCTTGTGGCTCTTGTGGCTCTTGTGGCTCTTGTGGCCCTTGTGGCTCCCGTGGCTCTCGTGCCAGCTTTGATGTGTACGCGAAACGGGGGCTACTTTCTGTCGAAATCGGTACGTCGCTGTCGCACTTCAGTGTGCGCGAACTGAGGTGACCACTTTGATGCGTGCGCGCCTGCCGCCACAGATGTGGATCCGTTATTCTACACTGTAAGAAGGCAGGCGAAGCTTCTTGATCTGTCAGACTGCCACCAGAAAGTGGCATACGATTGGCAGACCGTGGGAGGCAGGCAACCTACCAGGTGCGCTGCACACCTCAAACGAAGCGCCTGACGGCCAAAAAGAAGCTGAGACAGCTCACCGCTCGATTGCACGACGGGGTCCACAAGGGCGGACCTGCACTCTTGAAAAAGGCCCCGCTCTGGCCGTGCATGCAAAGTGCCTTCTGACAGTTTTGCAGTAGCCCGCCCAGTGGGGGGTGGTGTTCGGGGAGCACGCGAGACAAGGCCAATCCCACGACGCGCCTGCAGGCGCTGCCACCGAACCGACGCGTGGACGTCACTGTCACACCTGCTTTCTCAGACGCCGCCGTCGTCGCACCGCATCCGTCACGCTTGCCACCACTCCCGTCGTTGTTTGCCCCCCCTCACCAGCACGCCCGTCGCCGTCCCAATCCACAGCCCTCAAGCACCTTCACCGCTCCCCGTCTCTCATCGCAGCTATGGACACCAGCATGGAGACGAAGGCCCACGAGCTGCGCGACAACGTTGCCGCTGCGGCATCGGACGTTGGCGCCCGCATCTCTACCGGGCTGCACAAGGCCGCGGATGCGGTCGATGACGCCCGCCCCGACGCCACGACGACGACCCCCACCACCACTACCACCACCGCGACCAAGACGACTGACACGGCCACCCCGACGGTGCTCGTGACGGGCTCGGCACTGGGCGGCCCCGTCGCCACGCACTCTGCCCCCACCCCCCCCGTGGCGGACGTGTCTGCCGGCTCGGGCGTGCACGGCGGCTCGCATGCGGCGGCGCTGCTGGGCGACGCGGTCAGCCCGTCAGAAGCCGCCGCCGACCTGTCCACCCCCGAGGCCAAGGAGGCCAAGGTGCGCGTCAACGCGGCGGCCAAGGCTGCCCTGAGCAAGGTGGCGGGCGGTGTCAGTGCCGCCGCTGACGGAATTGCGTCGGCGGCCGAGACGGTCGAGGCCAAAGCGCAGGAGGTTGGCGCGCACGCCGATCGCACGGCTGCGGAGAAGGCGGGCGAGGCGCGGAAGGTCGATGCAAAGGCTGATGCGATTGCCGAGGAGGCGGCTGTCTCGGGTGAGGCCGTGGCCGTCAAGGCCCAGGCCAAGGCGGATGAGTTTGCGGCCAAGGCCCGGGGGGCTGCTGCCGCGGCCGGGGACAAGGTTGAGGATGCCGCCGACTCGGTGCGCGACGCGGCATCAAAGGCCGGCGACAAGTTGGAGGACGCTGCCGAGTCGGCCAAGGACACGGTCACTGCCGACGTGGAGGTGGACCGGACCGCGAGTGCGACAGTGCCGGCGGGCGCGCAGCTGACGTCCATCTCGGACGCTGTTGCTGCGACCGAGGCAGCTGAAGAGGCCAAGAAGCTCTAGGGTTTCCGACGAGGATATCGGGTGTGCTCGCTGTAGCCGACCCGTTCTGTCGATGAAACGATGTTGAGGGGAATTGGGAATGACGAGCGGTGGGAATACAGGGAGGCGATGTGTTGGTTGTAAATGTGAGGTCGCTATTTTCTCTTCACAGCACACCGATCTGATCACTCCTACACGTTGCACGCGGACTCCACACGAAATCAGCTTCGTGAAGAACAAGAGGGTGCGCTGTCCAGTTGATCGGCATATCGGCATCTGGTCGGAGAAGAGCGCCCAAAAGGATCCTTGGTGTTCATCGAGAACTCAAGAACCAGTGCCCTTGAAAAGAAACCGAAGCGGATACGTATGTCAGGGGTGGTGCAGTTCCAGTGCAATGACCGGAACGACCGCACAGCCTATGCACATGTCATGAGACATGCATACTGTACAAGCAACCGCCCAAGTCCTCCGTCCATCAACAAAGTCCACGTCGCAGACTCACCCTTCCACAAAACCCCCACGCCCACCCCCCGCAGTATACGTCCAGAGCCCCAACGTATCCTGACACCTCTCCTTCACCAGACGCCTGTAGGGCAGACAAAGGAGCAAAGGAAGTACAGCAGAGCAACACGATGGCATACAAATGCACACCGCGGCCACACGGACGTCCCAACGACCACCACATCCATCATCTCACCAATCCTTCTCATTGCCGCTCATTCCACCTTCTTGCCTCCTCGGAGGCGCTCATCTGGGAAATACGTATGTCGGAAGAAGCGCACAAACAGTACCAGGTACAGCCCCAGCACGCCAATGCCCGACGCCGCACCGAGTTGCGTACCCCAACACGCGCCCGTATCCCACCCACCCGCCACGTAAACGCCAAAGCCGTAGCACGCGGCGGTGACACCGATAACAAACTGGCAAATCTGTACCGCCGTCAGGGACGACTTGACAAGCACCCCCGGCCGGTGGCCGGCGGCGGCCATCGCGTAGTATGAGTACATGAGGATGTGTACGGCGACGTTAAGGAGGATGGGCACCCACTGCACCGCCGAGTGCTCGATGAGGTGGACGTAGGCAAGTGCCAGCGTTGCCGCATGGTGGAACGAGTGCAGGAAGGTGACCTTCCGCTTGCGAGCGACGAGCAATGCGGTGTCTGCCAGCTCCCAATACTTCATGAGGTAGTTGGCGTAGTAGACCGCCTGCAGCCGACCGTCTTCATGCGAAACGCGGGAGCACACCAGTTGGTGGAGGCTGGTCGTCGGCGCCTTGTCGGCCAGCGCCCAAGCCAGAGACGCAAACAGTGCTGCAGACACAGCAGCGCAGAGGGTATTGTGGGCGACCAACAGCGTCCGCAAGTGCGGGGGCTTGCGGGACATCATGGCGCGCTGGCCCCACGCCAGCGATGCCACGTACATAACAATGGTGACGGCCGGCCATACCGGGCTGGAGAATCTCGTCACGCCCGGGGTGAAGCGCCAGTCACGGAGGCCGGCGCTGGTGGCCGAGAGCCACTCATTCAGACGGGCGGGGGAGGAGCCCCCGACCGCCCACAGGTCCGCCTCCATGACCGCGGATACAAGTGCGCAACGGTGGGAGGAGACAACCAACGCTTGACCTCGCCGCCGCCAAGAGGAAGGAGAGCGCGGATGAGGTGGGGGAGGCAAGAGGCGAAGAGTCCACCGGAGGGCCGGTGGCCGCAGCAAGCAAGGCCACCTCGCACACAGCAAGGGGTCGGTCGACCTGGGGGGATTCGTCCGCTGGGGGACACCAAAAGCCAGCCAACACGGTTCCGGGCACCCCCGGCGACGTTTGTCGGCGGCTACCCGGTCACGCGCCTTGGGAGGCTTGATACACCCAGAGCTCCCCAATCAGCCAATCCCAGCGCCGCTCGGCGAGCTCTTGTTCCTCCGAGTCTCCCGACCGGGCCGGCCCGGAACAAGCGCGCAGCGTTAACCTGGTTAAGGCGTGGAAGCCCCGTAGATGAGTCGAGGAACGCACGGGGTGAGAGGCGGGGAGGTGGGCCGGGAGATGAGCGGGTGGGAAGTGGTGGGAGACAAGCCCTGATACGAAGCAAGCCAACGCTGGTGGGTCTCGGTCTGCAGCTCCAGGTGGGAAAGCAGCGACGATGCACCCGGCGCGAGGGCCAAACAACCGTCACCTCGTGGCCCCGCACGGCCAACTGGCCCGCCAAGCCAAGCTGCACGCCCCAAGGGGTGCGGCACGACACCGCGCTAGAGGCAGCGGGAGGGGCCGAGCTGCGTCAGAGGCCTGTCGGACTGGTGCTGGTGGGGCGATGCGGCGGCCGCCAAACCCGCCCAGGGGTTGCAACCTGACCTCGTGGCCCTCACCTTGGCCAGCGAGCGAGGTGCCCCGTGGCGGCCTACTTTCTGATGGCTGACGGGGTGCCAGCGCACCCGTTTTGCGAGGCGCGCGGGGCCTGGCCACGCCTCACCCCTCTGAAAGCCAACCGAGCCCGCCGGCCAGCTGATGGCAAGGCTGCGCGCAGCTGCACTCGACCTGCTGTGTGCAAATGCGGCGCAGCCACGAGGCTCTCGGTTCACGCGCAGCTTTGGACTTTTGACTGGTCGATGCTGATTGGCTGCAGCCAGTGACCGCCAGATGCCAGGTCACTGTTCGACGCTTTCCCGCGTTTACTGTGGTCTCTCATTGGCCTCTGGGTCACGATACAAACTGTCGGATGAGCTGCCGTTCCATCGTAATGTAAATCCGATTGATCGAAAATGTACAATCAATGAGAGGAAACGACGATCAGATAGTTACAGTGCGTTTCGACCAGATTCTTCGCAGAAGCACTGTGACCGTCCCTCGAGGCTGGATTCTCATCCTTGTCTATAGCCACGCTGCTGATGGGTCTTCATGCCCTGTCCACTGATCTTCCTTTTCTTTGCCTCTAGCGTGGCATCTTTCCCCCGGCGTTTGTTCTGCCTCTGCACCCGCTTGACTCTCTCGACAAGGACTCTCGCCACCGCGCAACCATCGATGCCGCCGGTCGACGGCAGACGACGGCGACGCACCATCATCACAACCTTGCCCGAAGAGGTGTCAGGCGTCGATTGGATGACGGGTAGTGACGAGACACGCACAGTATTGAAACTAGCCGGGCGAACTGGCGATCGTTGACGATGTGAGCTCCATGAACTTGAGCTGTGGGTGTTTGCAAAGAGTGTGCGATACTGGATGAGGTCAGCAGCAAGTCTCGTGTGCACGGGACGTATGACCAGCAGAAAGGGATCGGGTGGAGAAGCCCGAACCAGACTATACGTACGGTACTCCGTATGGTCGTTCCGCCAAAAACTGGAGAGTCCGGCTTGATGCAGAGAGGCCGAATCGCGATCTGAGCCAATCAAACGCAGAAAGCGCCTCTGCCTGACCTTGACCTGTCCAGCTTTTGGCGGAACGACAATAAAGACGGGAAGAAAAATCGTTGCTGAGGACTGAGTACAGTGCGTTCTCGTTATTATACAAGAGACAGCTGATTAAGCTCAATATATACCAAAGTAGTCTATATGGGCTGGAATGGAAGACTCGCGACCCATATTCTCCCCTAAACGATTCTCTTATAACGAGAACGCACTGTATTGCACCAACGGCGACGAAACTTTCGCATGTTATAGGATAGTGGGTGGACGTTGCTTCCACAAAAAATGGCGCTATGAATCTCGAGTACCTGGGAGCTGTCTGTCGGTGAGAGTCACTCGTGAACACAGCAGGGTCTCGCGCTGTGCTCACATAGAAAAAACGTATTTTGGCTGAAAAACGATCCCTACACGTTCTGTGAGAACACATTTTGCCTCAACCCCCCCCACATCGACCTGTGTGGAGGCCCCCTGCGTAGCACTCAGGAGCACCCCCTCAGATTGCCCTCTCGGCGCCGTCCTCTTCGGGACAACAGTTCACGGTGGCCCCCCTCCCTCTAAGCCGGCTCTGAGAGGCCGTGCCAGATGTCCTCACATGGCATCTGGGAAACCCCCCCCCTGGAAGAACCTCAGGCAGATCGCAGTCGCTGGCCGTCCCCGACAGTGCGCTCGCGAGGGCGGCCGGCGGAGACACCTGCAGCTGCGATATTCCGGGCCGCTGCCACCGACTAGTTGACAGGCGTGTACCGTTCGTCTCAGGTGCACTGGCGGCGGCGGTGGTCGCGGCAGTCGCGATCGACAACGCGCATTGGTGATGGCATTTGGATCCCCGACGTGGTGGAACAGAGCCGGGAGGGGGGGGAGGGTGCAGGAACACGGGCGCCGGGGAGCGACATGGCAGGGGTAAGCGCCACAAACTCGTCCCCCGCCGGCGGCGGCCAAGATGACGGCGGCGCTACCATTGCCTCCGTCCGCCCCACAATCACCGCCCCTTCTGCCCTTCATGGGCGATACCTACCTGTCAAAGGAAACCCCCACGGTACCGCCGCCGCTGCGTCATCGCGTCAGCCGCCAACCCGCGCATCTTTCCCCTTGCCCCCGGCGTCAAGGTCCAGAACAACCTGGTGCTCATGCGGGGGGATGTGGGGCTGTTGCCACGCGCACGAGGGTGTGGCGGCCATGGTGACCGATGGGAGGGGGGTTTACTCGCGGAGGCCGTGTTTTTGTGCGGCGGCGGCGCTCGCTGCGCGCCAGTCGCCATCCGTCCCGCCATATTTCTTGTTGCACTTAGTGGAGTAAAGGCACAATGTTGGTGGCGTCGGTAGCCGGGTCGTCTTCCTTCAATGACGTGCTTGGGCGCCGCACGGGGATGGCATACTGTCTGATACAGTGGGGGGATTGAAATTGTGCTCTGCGGATGCTTTCTGGGGACGGGATGCGGGAGTCGGATGTGTTTAAAGAGAGACAATCCCAAAGGGGCGATGATGTGGGTTTTCTTTCATCCCTGCCGCGGAGGGAAGCCTTGCTCGCGCCCATACAGCACCCATGAGTTTGTGTCATTATGGTCAACACTACCTGTGGGCAGAACACGACAGACACAATTGCAATCATGCACTGCAAGTGCCTTACGGACACCACGGCCCATAGGTAGATGCAAAACGCGGGACGTATCCAAACTGCACGCTCCATGCATTGCATCAAAGAAAGGGTGACGGCGGCCGGCTGCCCGTCCGGTGCGACCCACAACGCAACGACATGGAAGAAGCTCACATGCACTCCCAGTTGGCCTTCTTCACCATCGTCCACCACGTGGACAGCAGTCTGCCCTGTATCACTTGCCACCAGCACAGCCACAGTGTCGGCAGGGCGGATGGCTAATCCCCCCCTCACACAGTGGCGACGCCAACTCACCTCAAACGGTGCTGATACACGCTCCGTCACCAACAGCTGTGCCGCGATGGGCACATTTGCTTCCTCCTCGCCGTGTCGCCCAGCCTTCCAGCCTCCTTGAACAGGAAGACTCGAGAGAGGCACCGCTGTGCCGAACAGCTGACGCATGGAGGAGAGTTGTGGCCAGAAAGCGGGCACGTCAAACTTGGCTGCGTCCATCGCCAGCCGAGACACGGTCTCGTTGTCAATCACCTCCGTCATGGCACGGAGGACGTCGTTGTGTCCATTGTCGCTGCGGATGGAGAGCTTCAGGGGCTGATGCATTCTCGCAAAGAGGAGCTCGACGGCATCACGAAGGGAGCCGAGATGCTCAACGGCGTGCCACACCGCTTCGCTCATGCGGTGAATGTTGGGGACGTCAATGACGGCTGTTAGTGCGGCGCAGTCAGGGCGAGCACAAGCAGAACGGATGGCCCGCAAGAGCACGGCCACTCGACGCCGCAGCTCGATCGCGGCTCCAGCCCTGTCCTGGCAGACCGCTTCTCCGTCGAGCTCGGCACGGGGAAAAAAGCAAGCGAGGCGCACTACGTCATACAGGTCTTGCAACAAGTCCACCGCCACTGCCAGAGCGGCAGCACCACCTGCGTGTCCCGTCAGAAATGCGTCAGGGATTGCTCTCCGACACGCGTGGTAACCGACGACGCACACTGCCGCCCACTCGGAGATGCCCAGGCTATTGACGTACGTCTTGTTGCTCGGGTTGTACACCTTTGTGCATGGACGCCCAGCGTGAGCCAGGGCCTCGCGCAAGGAGGTGCCAACGGTTGGACGCAGGTAGAGGAGGAGGAGGGTGAAGACTCCCTGCATGAGCGTTTTGGTCAAGCTTAGGAAGATCAGGTGGTCGGGAGACGGCAGCACACTGCGGTGCCCATCAAACGTACCCGCCGGAAAGCGAGCGCTCATCTCGTGGAAAACGCTCTTGTCGCTGTCAAGCCTCAGACCGAGACCGAACAGGCCGTCATCAACGTGCTTCATCGCACCCAGATTAAAAGCGTCGGGCCACAACGGCGAAAGGAACGCGGCGGGGGGGGGATCTCTCCACTAACGGCTGGGAACGCTGGTGACGCTGCACCGCAAAGTGGGAAAGATGGGGGGGTTGTAGGGTGGGGTCGCCGCCGAGTTGATGAGCAGGTCCACGTTCGCGGTAGCAGGCGAAGAACTTGTCAAGCGGCACCGTTGAGGAACAGTCAAGCCGGACGCGCAACAGCGACACCCTCCCAGTCGGGCACTACCACTACGCCAGCAGGACTTCCGTGGAAGCGGGCGCATCCACGGACCCCTGGTAGTCGTCGCGGCCACCGCAACGGCCGCGACCCGTCAACGCCTCGACCGAGCGCCGGCGAAAACAGGGTTTGTCAGACTGCACCGAGACACAAGCGGCAACGACTCAGGCGCTGCCCATTGTCAGTAGGTGTCCGTCGCTCACCTGCTGGCAGCAGCAGGAACAATGAGGCGGCTGGCCGGTGCCAAGCAACGACAATGGACCCGCGGGCGGCAGAGAACGGAACTCTTCCGTCTTGTAGATTCAACCATGTGGTCTGGGTGCTACCAGCTGTTCGCCTTCCTCGTACTTGGCCGCAAAGACGCAGAGGTTCAGAAATATTCGACATCGGCGAATTTGGCGCCCTCGCCCCCCCCACTGGGGCCGCCATCTAGCGGGACGCATCCGTCCACAGAACTTTTCAGAAGCAATTGTTAGAAGGCCCATGCGCATTTGTAAGCAGAAAAAGGCCCGGAATTGTGTGGAGCAGCCAGTTTCTGACCTGACACCCACTGTCGTCGGCTTTTCTACTACCCGTCCTCGGATCTGTCTAGCTTGCAGCTTCCGGCCGCCGCTAGCCTCGGTGTTGCCTCGGCAGTAAGAGGTACTCAATGGGGATCGTGCACGGGTAAGCGCCATGGGGTGTCCGCCGGACTCGGATTTTGTCGCTCGCCCCGAGTCTCCCGCGGTGGACTGGGCTTCGGTTGGGGGCGGGGATTGCTGACCTGTGCACGATTGCAGCGGAGTTAGGGGGTGGTGCTCTCCGTGGCAGACAGGGCGGAGTTCGGGTGGCTGCGACCTACGGCAAGCGGCGGGACACAGGGACGGGGCCGCAGGGGGAGGCTCCGCTGTGCGCGGCGGAATCACGGGATCTGGGAGGCGGATGCGGGAGGGTGTCGGGCCCACCTCGCGCAAGGCTGCGTGGCTTTGGAGGGGAATCTTCTTCGTGGTCCGTTCAATGTCTCGATACAGGCCGTCTTGCCTGGGACGCATGCGAGGGCCTGAGGCCAACGATGTCGTATGGGTTGCAGAAGCTCGACCTTTTTGTGTGTCACTCTAATTCTCGCCGAAGTGATGGAGACCATCTACTCGGAGATCACCCGCGCGACGACGATCATCTACTTGGTAGCTATCCGTAAGTAGCCGACCACCTTATCGGCGGCGGGCGCCCGCCCGATGGCGTCCAACAGGCCGACGGCGGCCAACCGGCAGACGGCATCCAGGCCGACGGCGGCGAACTGAGCGACCACCGACCCGGTGGCGACCATCCGCCCGACGGCTACCAACTCGGAGACAATCCCCGCGAAAAAGACCAAATTCTCAGGTGGCACCCGACCGACGGCAGCCAACAGCCCGACGGCGACCTACCCGGCGATAACCGGCCCAGCGGCGACCACGTTCCCGACGGCCGCCAACTCGACGGCCACCCGCCCGAAGAGGACAGACTGCTGGGAGGGTACCTGCCTGACAGCTGCCAGCCGCCAGACGGCGACCTTGTTGGAGATCACCCGCGGGCCGGCCGCTACCCACCCGACCAGCACCAACCCATCAGCGGCTTCCTGCCCGACGGCGGCCACCGTTCGATAATCAAAGATGCTGCTCAGGAGGCCGCTGGGGAGGTCTATGTCGACGATGATGCCAGTGTTGTGTCCAACTACTTTGGAGAGGGCCCATACACCGGTACATAGGGGCAGGACCTCTGCCAAGATGACGTGCCAGACCCTATCGTACCCGATGCAGATGTGAGCGGGTCTATTGGAGGCATGCCTTTCTACGACTACAAGGAGTTCTTTCGTTTTTTTTACCTGCGCGGCCAAGTGTGTGTGACGCACGTACAGTAAGATTTGATGCGCGCCTTAATTCAAGACATGATCCCGGGGTCACATCCACCATCATTGAGCTACATCCGGCGGCAGCTACTTCCCCGTTTGCGCAAGGCTTGGAGGCTTCCACTTCGTACCGTGCCTTCAGGAGCGGCCACGAGGGGTGCTTCACCGTCTCCCCCATTGCTCATGATCATGCCATGTGACCACATTGCTCGTGAATTTTCTTTCAGGGACACTTTTGCAATGTTCACGGCAGCCGACAGGCGTACTGAAGCCGAGCGGGCTCTTCACCCTGAGTTCTGCGACTCACCTCTCTTCCAGGACCGACAGGCATGTACCATGGCGGTCGGGACGGTACAGCACTTCATACTCGACGGCGAGAAGCTGTTCTGTGGAGATGTCGTTACCATTCATCTCAAGGATGGTGCCGGTCGCCTCAATGGCGTCACCGTCGGTGCCGGCTTGCTCGCCAGCAGCGCTGCGGGGATGCAACCGGGGAAAGCTGTGCACGCCGGAGACTTTGTGGTTCCGTGCAGCATGGGCGGTGCGGAGGCAGGCTCTCTTGTTGTACGTCACTGGCGCCGAATAGACAACGACAGCATTTGCTGGGCGTCATCTGGTGGGCAATTCGTTGCTGTTGACACCGTCAAGGCGCTCCCTCGAGACGGCATGGCCGCGGTCCCGACGACTGCGGATGGTCTTCCGGAACGGCGACGTGTTTTAAGCGGCGTCGCACCGGACGGGGAGCGGTGGTACACTGTCTCTTTCGCCCTTTACTCTGACGACTTTGACGGGTTGGGGGGTGTGTACATGAGCTCTCTCACTTGGCTCTTTATGCACCGCGCGAGCCGTAGCGGTGGCCGCGTTCTGCCTTTGACAGCTCGTGCGGTGTGTTCTGCCGCGGTACTGCATGCGATTTTGCGTGACCTTGCCGTAGGTGCTCACAAGGGGTGGCTCGTCAATGACCCTGATGGTGTGCAGGTGCGGGCTTTTGCAGACGTTGCCTTTTATGTGGGCGACTATGAGCAAGTTTCCAATTCAAGTCACCTCCGCGGGCACAACGCCAGAGCTCCGTGCAACTTGTGTGCATACGCGAACCCTCGCGGTGCGTCCGGCAGCGTATACGCTCAAGAAGGGACGTCGGAGCATATTGGAATGGCACGGACGACTGCTCGCACCGTCGCCATTGTTCAGGCATCATTGGCAGCTGATGCCGCTGGGGAGCCTCTCTAGTATTGTTCACTCAAAGTCAAGTCGTTTGAGTAAAATCCATTCCATCCTTTCATCATCCCACACCATGCTGGTCCCACCCTCATTGTCACGCTACCGCTTTGTTTCCACCCACCCCGCCTTCCTCTTCGGGAAGATGCATCGGTATATCGTTGAGTAGGTCATCGTCTTCTTCCAACAACTCGTCGCGCTCAGCCTCCAGCTGCCCCGTGGCCTCTTCGAGGGCGGCCATAGCGGCATCTCCGGCCGGGTCGTGGTCGCCCCCCTCCGCAATCTGCAACAACATGTCCTCCACCGCGCGCTTCCTCATTGTCGGCATGAGCACGTACCACCTTCCTGGAAGATTGCGCTCGTCCTGACCATTCTCGGCCAGCCCGCGGTCCGTCGTCCAGTGCGCCCTCGGCTTCACCACCATCTTTCGCAGGCACAGGGCCACGGCAAAGACGGCGGGCGCCGGAAATTAGTACGGGTCGCTCCCAGAGAGCTTGTGCAATAGCGCGGACGAGACACGGAAAACAAACCCCGTGGATTGCCCCTGTACTTCTCCAGGCGCATTGCACGGCTCCGCCGCTGCGGAACCAGCATCTGTCGTGGTTTCACTTTCCTCAGCCGTTGGTTTGGCCCTCGGCCGTGAGCTCGCTGCAGCGGCGGATGCCGATGGCCGCGAAGACGACTTGGCGATCGCATCGTTTGTCATCAGCTCGATGACGCGGGGCACGCTCTGCTTCACGGAGATGCTACCCGACGGGGACGCCAGGTGCGCCCGCTTAAACGCAAAGAAGGGGGAGTCCTCGGCGCTCTCAAGCTGTGGTCATGCAGCGGTATCATCGACGACGTTGATGTAAACCAACTGGGACGGGTGGAAGATGAAGTAGCCAATCGTGAGCCACCAAAAGGTTCGCGCTTGGCATCGCCCATCGTTGAGGATGACGCGTAAAACATCCAGGATGATCCGGGTGACATTGTTCTTGCCCGCTGCCGACATGTTCAGGCCCTTGATGATGTCTGGAGGTGTCAGGCGCGCCTTCAGTAGCAGAATCGCGCGCCTATACACAATCTCCAGCAGCTTTTTGACTTGTTTGACGGTGAACTACCAGTTTCCGACAGCTTTCTTGGCCGGGGGGAAGAACGGGGTGAGTACGTCCCCACGCGACTCTTCCGATGCATACAGTCTCATGATCACTGCCGCTTAGGCAACCGCTGCGACGGGCCGTACAAATGACGAGTCAAAGACCGACTCGAACTCGGGGCGGATGACCGAACTTCTTGTCCTTCTCAGACCACGGACGGTCGGGGAGGGCGGCTCTCGAAGCATAATCCGTATGGACATGTTCCACCACCTTCTTAACCGACTTAAGCAGCGGCCCGCTCGGGTCGTGCATCTTGTGGACGGACTTGTCGACCTCCTTGCTGATGTCCTCACGCATCATGACGCGCCAGGCGATCCTCGACGCCTCCACTGAGGCACTCACCGTGCGCTTGATGAGAGATGTTTGCGGGCTGTCTGGAGCTCGGCTGCCCGCTCCATCTCGTGATGCGTCTCTTTCGCTGCTTCCGCGACGATGGGCGTTGCTGCCACCAATGGATCGGGTACCACCGGTTGCGGTCGCTTCTGCAGCGCGTCGCACGCTGAGGCGCTCCATCGCCGTGGCGCCCGACGCAGCCGCAGCGGCAGGCCGGTATCCTGCCGCCACAGCGGCCGCGGCGTCCGCCGACGCCGCGGCCTGCGCTGTCGCAATGGCTTCTGCCGCCGTCGCCGCTGCGGTCTCCGCCGCCGCCACCGCAACAGCGGCCGCCACGGGGACTTTACAGATTTCCGTCAAGGAACCGTCCCGAGCATCTTGACGTGTCGTCGCGGCGGCCACACCAGCGGGAGTGATGGTGCCGGCCTCAGTCGCCGCTGCTACGGCAGCAGGGCGACGATTGGCGGCCAAGGCGGTAGCGGCAGCGGCTGCCTTGCGGCCACCCGCCGGTGAGCGCCTTTCTGGCAACCCCAAATGCGGCGACGCCGCACCCGTCGCGGCGACTGCCGCCAATGGCCCCGCCGCAGCCGCTGCCGCGGCAGCTTCCGCCGCCGGAGTTCCGGATATGGTGCGCGTCCGTCGTTTTTTAAACGGTGATGTAGGTGGCAGGGCTGCCGTTGTGTTGTGTTGGGGTGGGCCAGGACAGCCTCTGCGTAGTCAGGTGCGGGAGCAACGTGACTCTGCCGGTTTTGGAGGTGATAGTTGCGTCGGTATGAGAAGGAAAAGGTGGCGAAGTCAGTGCCCAAATGAGGAGAAAAGGACATCGGGAATGTTGAGGCAGCCCCCCAAGCCCGCACTGGTAAGTCGGAGTTACCGCGGACTGCCTGGATAATTCCAGGAGTACTTATGCGGTGATCAGCTTGTTTGTCTGTGCCTTTGACATTCATTGCTGTATGAGGGTGATGTAATTACTCGTACTTGTATTTCGAGGGGAGCTCATTTTGAAGCTGAGCTCGGGGAGATTATCATGGGCTCCTTGAGGGGCGTCGCGATTTGTGGGCCTTGTCACTGCTTTGGCGGGGGTGTGCCTCCAGGACGTTGAGAGAGGGGTACACGAGGGGGGTAAGAGGCTGCTGGCCTCGCGCCTCAGACCGGTCTCGAGTAAAGCAACGCATCCACCCAGTTACCTCCCGCATCACAATCCGGGTTCACCTGAGGCGCTCCTGCACGCGGTGGCCCTCAGCAAGCTGACGGTGCAAAATATAGCGGCTCATTTTGACCACAGCTTTTTAGAGGCTGTGCGAAGCGTGCCGGAGCTGTGTGGGCCGGGTGGGCCGTGGGAAGGTCTGTTTGCATCTCTGCCTGACGTACGTGAGTAAAAAGGCCCAAATGTTGTCACTAGACGCACAGTATGAATGATGGGTATGACAGCAAGACACTGGCAACGGTGGCACGTGACCCACGACACGACCAAATCACGCAGTCCCAGCGGGAGGGACGGCACATCTGGATGCGGCTCGCCTTGGTCGCCCCACTTAAAAAGAATCAACACAACCACCTCCATCGCACTCATGGTCAACCCACACACGGTGTGACCACGCAAGAACCCGGCCGACATACCGCGACGGGCCTTCTTCAAAAAAGCAGCACGCTCTGGGTTCTCCTCATGCCCGAAAGAAAACGAGGCCAAGTCCTCAGCTGAAGCAGCCGCTCCCAGCGATCGAAAGCCGGCCTCGCGTGACCCGTCAGAGACCGATTCGGCGCCACCTGGGACGGCATTCCCGGAAGCGGCGGCGGCATTTTCCGACGGAGGGGGCGGGGGGGGGGGCTTTCCCAAGCGTACAGTGCCTGCTTGAGGATTGTGAAGTCGAATAAAAGGCCATCGGTCATGGGTAGGACCACGAACACCACTGATAGACAGAAACTTCAGAATGGCAAGTCACACACCGGCTGAGAGATGGAACAATCCGCCAAGAATAGCATATGGCGCGACGGAACGCGCACCAGTGAGAAAAAAAACGGAAATTTACTCTCGGATGGATGTGCTGGCCCCGCCCACACTGCCGAGTCGACCCTCAATACTGGCAGCTTGTGCGATCCGCTTCTCCGCGGCAGCTTCCGCCAAGTGCTTGCGAACTTCTCGACGCACAATAGTGGAGTTCGGGGCGTTACCACTCAACGATTCACCAGAGTCAACCCCTGCTTGGCTGGCCCCGGTGTACAAGAGCGCCATGTCACGTGGCATCCCCGCTGACAGGTCAGTCGCCAACGACGAGTGGTAGACCGCTGCGCGCGGATTGCGCACCATCGCAGCGCGACCGTTGGGACCGGACAGCTCCGCGGCTGCCCGGGCCACATTGGCTCCGCGAGCCACATCTGGTTGCTCTGAAACGTGCGATTGTAGAGCATCTCGACGGCGAGAGACCTCAGCTTCGCCTCGTCGGCAGCCGCCGTTGCCGATCCAAAAGCGGCCGCTGCTACTTGGGTAAGGTGTGCGTCGGTTGTTTTGCCGCACACCATAGACTCCGCACACCAGCGGACACCCTTCCTTCGGCGCACTTACAGCTTTCCTGTTCGGGTAAACGACAGATCAAAAGCCTTCGACAGCGATAGAGTACGAGGAAGATGGCCGCTTCGCAGACACAAGTGGCAACTGAGCAAATTATTTTGGCTCCACGACACACAAGGAGACAGAACTTCGGGTCAGAATCTTGTTGGACCATGCATGCTCACTAAAGAGGTGCACCACCAGACGAAAGAGGCCAACCCGTCCCTAACTTACTGTGCATTGAGTGTGCATCGCTTCGCTTTTGCAGCTGAGCAGGTTCAGATCTGGGACCGGAATGGCGCTGGCACTTTCTGGCTCGCGGTGCATTCACGTGCATTGGCCTCGCATGAGCCGAAGTTGTGGCCATCGTCGGCGAAGCGTCGGCGGTATCCACAAATAGAACAAGCATTTTCCGACGAGGCACTGGCGTCCGCCACGTCATCGTCGGCAGGAGTCGGCCGTTTGTGCTCCGCATTCGCCGTCTCGAGACGGGCCCCAGGCCCCCGACCGTGGGATCCAGACCCGCTGTCCTCCTCTTCCGACGATGATGAGGATCTGCCAGCCCCGAGGCCGGCCGTCTCTCGAGCTGCCGTCAAAAATGGTTGAATATCATAGTTGGATGACATGGTGAAAGAGCGATTGACAGGTGGAGGGGGGTGTCGGAGAAGGTGGGATGGGGAGAGGAGGGTGGCTCGGAACAGGAAAACAGACGACAGGTGCAGTCGACGTGAATGGATTGGGGAGATGACTGTGGATGCAACACCGAATCAAAAGAGATCCCAGTGTGTGTGAACAAAGATGCGTGGACATAAATTTCACTGGATGGTTCTTCTGCAGGCGCGCTCCTTGGCCCAGCGGCGCATTTCAACCCGTGGTGTCCAGAATCTTTCACATTTTCTCATGTTCGCGTCCCCAGCCACAGACACTTAGTTTTGGAAATCGGACGGTTACCGCCATATGGCAGTTAAGTCGTTCTCTCAATATCAGCAACTTGGTCTTCATCAGCCCTCAGATCCGTCATGCTGGAACTGCATCAGTGTCAGAAAGGAATCGCACATGAGATGTATACAAGTGGCACGTGCGATAATCTCGTGCCTCCACACGATGTCCTCATGTTTGGTCCGCCGCGAGATGCGAGCTGGAACTCAGAGGCTTGCACAGACCACATGTTCAAAACTCGGGCCACGTTGTGACAATTTCCAGCCGACGGCTCTACTTTCAGAGGATTCCAGCAGTTAGAACTGACTACTTGTATTATCCGCGACTGCGAGATTTCTTGGAAAACGGCAGTAGAATCTGATCGAAGGCTGTTGCATCCCATGAAGATGTAATATTCTGCGTCAGAGGGGTCAAAACTGCCGATTTGGGCTGATGCGGATCGAGCCTCAATTGAGCCCCACTGAGAGCACACCCAACAACGTCGGTTGCGAACCATCTGCGAATAGTTTAAGGACGCAACGTGTGCGCTTGTGAGTGGCCAGAATCGTTTCGGCAGCGATATGCGCAGGCTCTGCGAACCGGCTCCGCTCGGATCGAGAGTACTTGTTTTTTGTTGTCCGCAGATCGCTGTGTATGGGAAACGGAGAAGGTGACGTTGCTGGGTTGTCGATCTGCGAACTGGAGCCCGCGAACGGCTTCCCCGTGAGATATCCACATTCCGACAGT
>ENA-ORXR01002603-ORXR01002603.1-marine-metagenome-genome-assembly--contig:-NODE-2603-length-16941-cov-3.802123_pt1 | contig 16941 bp, 15 predicted proteins | sample MGYA00237866_ERZ511479 | MGnify/ENA metagenome assembly ERZ511479 | reverse complement strand
GAAGCTAGGATTCCGATGATTGCTACAACGATCATCAATTCGATTAGTGTAAAACCTTTTTGGAGTTGCTTTTTCATTTTTATTACTCTCTTTTTATAAGTTATTTTTCTTAAGGGTTAAGTTGTATCTGTAATGGATATTGCATAAGGCATGCCAAACTTGCGCTGAACAATTTTAAGTTGTTGATATTTAATATTTTATTTATTATTTCAAGTGTTTTAAAATCTTTCAGGCATTAGTTTTTTAGCTAAAATATCGTCACTTATTGTCACTTTCAGTGTCAGTTAGAGACACCTCAAAGCTTCTTTTGTGACATACCTCGCTAATCATCTGTCTTTGTCAATCCCAAAGCAAAAATCCACCTCTGGTTTTCGCCAGAGATGGGCTATTTTAGTGTTGCGTTTATGACATCTACTGAAGTAGGGTTTAGCGGCGTGCTTTGGGCTTTTTGGCCGGAGCTTTTTTATCGGTCACTTCTTTTTTTGTTTTCTTTGGGGGAGTAGGCTCCTCGAAGGTCATTTTTACACTCTTATATAGACCGCGTAATCCTTTAGGCTCCAACTCTTCGCAAAATCCTGTGCGCAAATAGCGAGGCATACTAACTGATCCATAGCGTACGCGGGTTAAGCGACTGACTTTAAGGCCGGCACTCTCCCACAGCCTACGCACTTCTCGGTTACGACCTTCGTGCAGGACAACGTGATACCACTGATTGATTCCTTCACCACCAGCAAACGTTATTTTTTCAAACTTAGCCGGCCCATCTTCCAGTATCACTCCAGCCTTAAGCGCATTGATAATCTCTTCTGTGACAATGCCCATAACGCGTACGGCATATTCACGTTCTATTTGATAGGAAGGGTGCATCAGGCGATTGGCTAATTCCCCATCTGTGGTGAATAGCAACAAACCTTCTGTATTGATATCAAGACGTCCCACCTGAATCCAGCGACCGTTGTATGGCTTGGGTAAATTTTCAAACACAGTAGGGCGCTTTTCAGGATCATTACGCGTGCAGATTTCCCCAACTTTTTTATGATAGATCAGAACCTGTGGTTTCGCCTGTAGTCTAGAGCTGAGCCGTAGCCTTTGTCCTCGCAGCACAACCTGATCAGTTTCCTCGATGGCTTGGCCAGGCGTTGCCTTGTGACCATTGACAAAAATCAGCTCTTCCTCAACCCAGCGCTCTATTTCTCTTCTTGAGCCGTAACCAGCACGCGACAGCATTTTTTGAATTCGTTCAGCCATGAGAACACCCTGATAATCTATATCCCTTATTGTCACATAGGCCAGCCTTGGATATAAGCGTTAATATCGGCGATTGCATCGCAGTTGGCTATTTGTTAGTTTCCATTTTTAACTTAGTTATATTGGCATGTCCTCACCAGAAATAAAAAATAAAGAGAAAAAGGCTAGCGCCGCCCAGTCGAAAGTTGTACCTGCCCCAAAAGAGTCGGTAACCCTTACTAAGGCTGATGCGGCAAAACAATTAGTTAACTTCACTGATGCCGAACGAGTCATGGAAGGTAAGTCAACGATATCTGCCAAAGACCTGTTGAAAATTACTTATGTTAATAATGAGTATCCCTACGCAGAGAAAATGAAACTAGCCGAATACGAGCGGGAAAAGTATTTGCTGCAAATCGAGTTACTAAAGGTGCAGCAGTGGGCTAAAGAACAAGGTAAGAAGATCGTCATTATTTTTGAAGGCCGCGATGCTGCGGGGAAAGGGGGGACGATAAAACGCTTTACGGAACACCTGAACCCTCGAGTTGCCAGAGTCATTGCACTGGAAAAACCTAGTGAGCGTGAACTGGGAGAGTGGTACTTTCAACGTTATATCAGGCACTTGCCATCTTCTGGTGAAATATTGATGTATGACCGTTCTTGGTATAACCGTGCAGGTGTTGAGAAAGTTATGGGCTTTTGTAGTGACCGTCAGCACTTAGAATTTATGCGGCAGGCACCAGTCTTTGAGCGAATGTTGGTTAACTCAGAGACGATTTTATTTAAGTTTTGGTTTTCAGTAACACGGCAGGAGCAGCTACGGCGTTTTCATGCCCGTAAACATGACCCTTTGAAGCAGTGGAAGCTGAGCCCTATTGATGTCGCTTCTTTACAGCGTTGGGATGAATACACTGAAGCACGGCAATCGATGTTTTTTAACACCGATACTGCGGACGCTCCATGGACGGTGGTTAAGTCAGATGATAAGAAGCGTGCCAGAATCAGCTGCATGAGACATTTTTTAAACCGTTTGAATTATCCAGATAAAGACACCTCGCTTGTCTACACGCCTGATGAATTGATCGTGGGGCCAGTTTCCCTACACTATGCTGATGAGCCACCAAACCAAGCGTAGTGATGATTCATTTTTAATTTGGCATTACCTCATGGACTTCAGTCGCCAGCGTAACTGAAATCCCCGCTCTAAATATAAACCTTAGTTTGGAAAATACACTATGATTAAGCCCCTGAATCAGGGGCTTTTTCTATGTATGTAAGACGTGACACTCTAGAGCATGACAATCGAAATGATTGGGTTAATGTAAGACGCATCGCTAAATATTTAAAGGCCTATAAAGGCCGGGCTATCTTTGCATTGATTTGCCTCATTGTTGCTAAGTGGGCAAATATCGGTGTGCCTTTGGTGCTACGTGATCTGGTTGATAGTTTTGACAAGAGTCTTCAGACATTGGTCTTACCTGTTAGCCTATTACTCGCCTATGGCGCGCTTAAGCTGGCTAATTCCTTGTTTAGCGAGCTTCGCGATACGGTTTTTGCTCGTGTTCGTTACCATGCGATGCGCCAATTATCCAATCAGGTGCTGGAACATCTGCACACGCTGTCTCTACGATTTCATTTGGATCGAAAAACAGGGGCAATAAGCCGGGATTTGGAACGTGGCACGCGTTCAGTCAGTACCATGATGAATTTTATGGTGTTCAGTTTTATCCCTATTTTCGTCGAGTTCGGTTTGGTTGCAATCATCCTGCTTGCTAACTATGACGGTATTTTTGCACTGATAACCTTTGGAACCATTGTGGTCTATGCTGTATTTACTGTGGCGATTAGTAATTGGCGCATCAACTATCGACACTCAATGAATCGCTTAGATTCTGAGGCAAACACTCAGGCATTTGACAGCCTCATCAATTATGAAACGGTTAAATATTTTAATAACGAGTATCTGGAACTAGGCCGTTATGACGAAACCCTATCCGAATGGGAGGGAATGGCAGTCAAGAGTCAAACATCCATGTCTGTGCTTAATTTTGGACAAAGTGCCATTATTGCGGTTGGTGTCACTATCATTATGTTCTTTGCGGCCAGTCAAGTCGTTGAAGATCGTATGAGCATTGGTGATTTGGTGATGGTGAATGCTTTTATGCTGCAACTATTCATTCCGCTGGGTGCGCTGGGGATGATTTATCGCCAGTTTAAATACACCTTAGCGGATATGGATTTAGTCTTTAAGCTGTTATCACAAACACCAGAGATTCAGGATGGAGAAAGGGCGAGTGAGCTGGCAGTTAAGCATGGTGAAGTACAGTTTAAAAACGTACATTTTGCTTATCAGGATGACCGTAAAATCCTCACAGGAATAAATTTCACCGTGCCAGCAGGCAAAACAGTGGCCGTTGTTGGTCATAGCGGTGCCGGGAAGTCGACCTTGGCACGCCTGCTATTTCGTTTTTATGACGTTGCAGACGGTCAGGTTTTGATCGATGGCAATGATGTAAGAATGATTACCCAAAATAGCTTAAGAAAATCGATTGGTATTGTCCCTCAGGATACGGTGCTGTTTAACGATACCATTCACTACAATATTCAATATGGAAACCTTAATGCGAGTGATGCTGAAGTTCGTGAAGCTGCGGCAATGGCGCATATCGATAAATTTATTGAGAGCTTGCCGGATGCCTGGGAAACGAAAGTAGGCGAAAGAGGATTGAAGCTGTCGGGAGGAGAAAAACAGCGAGTGGCAATTGCCCGAGCCATTCTGAAACGCCCTGCCATTCTGGTATTTGACGAAGCCACTTCATCTCTAGATAGTACTACTGAGCAGGCTATCCAGCGAACTCTGAAACAAATTTCAGCGACCACCACCACCCTGGTTGTGGCACATCGCCTTTCCACAGTGGTTGATGCAGATGAAATCTTGGTGATGGGGCAGGGGAATATTCTTGAGCGCGGCTCTCATTCCGAGCTTATTCAAAAAGACGGGGAATATCGCCGTATGTGGGAGTTACAGCTGGAAAATAACGATGAGTCTACTGCCGCTACAGGAAAAGAAACTGATCAAGAGTAGTCGTGGCTAACCTTTTCGTTTAGTAAAGAATGGAATTAAGGTGCTATCGGTTGTTTGCTCAGTTTCTTGGTTAAACTTATTTGGTGAAATATCAGAGATGTCAGCACTTTTTGATTTTTGCGAGATGTCCATATTATTAAGACTTTTAAGTGCATCCTGGGCTTCTAATACCTTTTGGCTCAGGTTTTCAAATGTTTGCTGAGTGGTGTTTAGTGTATCAGCCAACTGGTTAATAGATTTAACGTCCAGTTGCTTCAGGTTTTTCTCGGTGCTTTCTTTAACTATTCTGCTTTGCTCTTCATAGCGGCGGAGCGCTTCTACGTGCAAACGACTCTCGCTTACATTTGCGTCTAGCTCTTGTCTTGCCATATCAGCATTTTGAAATGAAGAATCATATTGATTGTATAGATCACTTTCGTACTGACCGATACTTTCCATATATCCAGTGAAAGCCTTATCAGTTTTGTCCTGATTCTCACGTAAATGATCAAACAGCTGCGTAGATTCCTGAAGTGTCAGATTAAGGCTATTTCGAACCTTCTCCGAGAGTTCATTGTTTGCTTCAAGTGTACTTAACTGAATGTTGTGTTGAGCCGTAATATGTTGGGCAAGTTGATAAGAATGCGCATCCTGTTGCTGTACCCGTTTTATTCCGGCATCAAGATGTTTCAACCCTTCATTTAACTCTTGGTCTACCCGCAGTACTGTATTTTCAGTCTCGTTGAGTCGCTCATTCCAACGTGTTTGGGTTTGGTCTATGCGTCGTTCAAATGAATCACTTTTTCGCTGTAATTCTGACTCAATGATTTCTGATTTATGAGCCAGCTCATCAATTTTTTCGCTACTCAACCAAGCGCTATGTTGTTTGCTCATCAGTGAATTGTTTTGATAAACCAGCTTCTCCAACACCTTGTTAGCCCTGTCTTCACTCATCTTTATGCCGCGCATAGAGGTGTCAATGCGTTTTTGTTCTTTGACAATATTTTGTTTAAGCGTATTGACAAAGTCCCGATCTTTTTTCATTGATTTGCGACCAAGTAATAGAGCCCAGATGGCGGTGACGAATGCAGCCCCTGACATGGCAGCAATGATAATACTCAGAATAGAGTCATTCGAAATACTTGATTCAGCCGCACATACATTGCTTGTGGTCATAATGAGCAGTGAGCTTATGATTACTATGGGTATGAATATTGAGCGATTTGAGGTTTGGGGCACTCTATTATTTCTCTAAGTATTAATGCTGATCAGTTTTGATGGGTATAACTTAGTCAAAACAAAGTTTATTATCTCACAGTATAGCACTGTAAAAACGTCAACTGAATTTATACATTGATTCGCGCAGAGAAGTGGGCACAGACTGAACAAGCGGCATCATTTTTAGTATCAGATGTACCGCTTGTTCTGGGTCGATAATTCGATCGGCTACTACATTGAGGATAAATGATCATTAGAAATAGTTTGATTCTGACTTAACTGAGTGTTGAGTCGGTTGCGTAGTAGAAACGCCCGACCTAGTCCCGTTAAACGGTTTGCATTAATTCTTGCGGTCTCACCTTTACCCGTATAAATATCCATTCTTGCCGGGCCTTTGATGGCAATTCCGCGATCCTGCGGAAGTAATAATTTCCATTCAGAACCCAAGCGCTGACCTTTGCTGTTAATAATAGGTACCTCCGCGAGTAAAACAGATCCAAAAGGTATGTAATCGGTATCAACAGCGACAGATACTCCAGCTACAATTGGTAGACCAGAGGCTGTAATCAGGTCTTTTTTGGATGGTTTAAAATACACATATCTTGGATTGCTGTTCATAGCATCCTGTAAGTAATCAGGATTCGCATCAAACCAGTTTTGGATAGCCTCACGCCCTAGATTTCCTTGTAAGTAGCCCATTTTTTGCATGTACTTTGCCAGGCTTTTGAAGGGCTTTTCATTGGAACCATCAAAGCTTAACGTCATACGCAGGCCAGTTCGGTACTCCAGTATTCCCGATCCCTGAACTTGCATATAAAACAAACCGATTGGGTCGTTAGTCCAGGCAACCTCCAGTTCTTTGTTCTTGAGTGCACCCTGACTGATCTGGCTTCTTGAAAGTCGCCGCAAGTTCCCGGCCATAGGTGACCGATAAATAGGATAAATAAAATCGCCGACTGGCTGAGTACTCGCTTTAACCATAGGGGTGTAGTAACCCGTAAATTTAGTACTTTGCTTCTCTGATGTTGCTAGGGGCACTAAATCAAATTGGTGTTGCAACTCCTGAGGGTCGAGCTTTCCATCCCAGCGTAACAAGGTGTTGAGAGTCGATGATAGTGTGTGAATGGGTAGATTCACGCCACGCCTTGCGACTAACCGATTAGGGTTTTGGCCACGTAAATAATTCGCTACTTGTAAGAGGCTGTTTTTTAAATCGCCCGATATTGCCCGTTTTTCACGTGTAGGTTGGTAGCTTGGTTTCCTAACGTTTGGCACCCATAGGAAATCACTTTCATCGAAGGTACTACGATTATATCGATCATTAGAAGCAAACTGTGTGTCAGGAAATACTGGTGTAAATGCATACGCAAGTCCTGATAACAGTAATGAGGTGGTAATAGTCAAGATTACCTTTGGTAAGGGGTATAATCTCATATGACACTCTTCTTATTGTTTTTATCGTGGGGTATTAGCAGCAATTATGCCTAGTGCAGAAATCTTAGCAAGGCACGAACGGTAATTTCAGATAAGCTGTTTTGGCCAAGAAGGGGGAAGTTTGGTTTTCAGGTAGTGTTAGATTGGCCTAAGATAGGTCTAAAAAACGGCTGATTAATTGATAAAAATCATCAGCTTTCTCGATATGCGGTGTATGACCCGCGCCTTCAATGACTTCTATTTCAGCTTTTGGGAAAAAACTGGTGATAATCTCAGGGTCAGTTGCGCTATCGATGTAGGGTGACTGCTCACCTTTGATAAAAATTGTTTCGCCATCAAAATTCGCTTGCTCGTGTTGTGCGAAGTTAGCGATATTTAAATAAGCGCGGGTAATTTCCTGAAGATTACATTGCCAGGCATAGCCGCCCGATCTGTCAGATTTGAGATTTTTTAGCAGAAACGCTCTTTCAAAAGGATCTTCGATTTGCCCGGAAAGTATTTCATCCGCTTGTTTGCGCGAGGTTAAATCAGCAACAGGCAGCGAGAGTAGTGCTTTAAATATCGATAGATGCCAAAGTGGATAGGGTTTGGGTGCTATATCAACGATGATTAAACGTTTGATTGTTTCGGGTGCTTGCAGTGCAATTTCCATGGCTATTTTACCACCCATAGAATGTCCTAGAAGATCAAAGTGATCGATGCCCAGCCCCTGAGTTAAATCCAATACGTCACGCGCCATATCCTTATAGCGCATACCTGACACATGAGGCGAACGCCCATGGTTTCTTAAGTCAGGTGTTATTACGTGAAAATGAGTTGATAATTGTTGCGCTTGGCTTCGCCAATTGTCCATTGAACCTAGCATGCCATGCAGTAAAATGATGCTTGCTTGATTGTCTTTGTCGCCAAGGCTTTTATAGTGTAATCGGGGATTTATCATGAAAATAGGCGGGAAGTTGGAGAGATTGCTTAAGTCCGGTTAATTCTGTATGAATTTAGCACTAAGTATTCATTAACGATAAAGAAATATCCAGCTATAATTAGCATCGCTAGTCTTTGCATAATAAAACCAAATGGGTTGCCCAAGACTAGCTGGGTTGCTACATTAGCGGCTAGATCCTTACATCGCTCAGACACGGCTGTTTTTGCCACCACAATTAGAAATGGATTCATATGTTTAAATTCTTCTCCGGTCTTTTTTCCAACGATATTTCAATCGATTTGGGAACCGCCAATACGCTTATCTATATGCGTGGTAAAGGAATTGTTCTGGACGAACCTTCTGTGGTGGCGATACGTCAGGATCGGGGACCCGGTGGTCCTAAAAAAATCGAAGCGGTAGGTATTGAAGCGAAGAAAATGTTGGGCCGTACACCTTCCAATATTACTGCTATCCGACCGATGAAAGACGGCGTTATTGCTGACTTCACTTACACTGAGAAAATGCTTCAGCACTTTATCCGCAAAGTCGACAGTGGTCGGATATTAAGACCGCGTCCACGCGTTGTTATTTGTGTGCCTTGTGGTGCAACACAGGTTGAACGTCGTGCGATTAAAGACTCGGCGATGGGAGCAGGTGCCAGAAAGGTTTTCTTAGTAGAAGAGCCGATGGCAGCAGCAATCGGGGCAGGGGTGCCGATTGACGAAGCGGTTGGTTCAATGGTGTTGGATATCGGTGGTGGCACGTCTGAAGTGGCGATCATGTCGCTACGCGGTATTGTCTATTCAGCATCGGTTCGTATCGGTGGTGATCGACTGGACGAAGCCATAATCAGCTATGTGCGTCGTAATTACGGTATGTTGATAGGTGAGGCGACAGCAGAGCAAATTAAATGTGAAATCGGTTCTGCCTATCCTGGCAAAGAGCTGATGGAAATTACGGTGAAGGGACGTAATTTGTCAGAAGGTGTTCCGCGCAGCTTCACACTGACCAGTAATGAAATTCTTGAAGCACTTCAGGAGCCCTTATTTGGCATTGTCAGTGCGGTGAAAACAGCACTTGAACAAACGCCTCCGGAACTGGGTGCCGATGTTGCCGATCGAGGAATTGTGCTGACCGGTGGTGGTGCTCTGCTACGGGATCTGGATCGTTTATTGATGGAAGAGACAGGTATTCCGGTGTTGGTCGCAGATGATCCATTGACTTGTGTGGCCAGAGGTGGCGGTCGTATTTTGGAGCGAATGGATGATGACGGGTTTGACTTCTGGGCTTCAGATTACTCCTCTCAATACAGCTAATTATTTACTGGAAGTGTAATTCCCAGTGTCGTCCTCCGGAGACTTCCCATCGACGATTTAAACCAAAACAGGCTAGAAAGTTCACTGCTGGTCAAGTTCATGGTAGCAGTGATGCTTTCTATTGCCATGATCTTGATAGATTACCGTGACTCCCGTCTGTTGCCAATTCGCACAACCCTGAACATTCTGCTGCATCCATTACTTTATGTGGTTGATGTGCCATTTCGTTCGGGTGCTTATCTCGCGGACTTCTTTAAAAATCAAAGCTCCATGATCGAAGAAAACCGCAAGCTAACCAGTTTAGTCAGACGCTATGCTGTCAGGGATCAGAAGTATCATTCCATTGCCCAGGAGAATATGCGTTTACGCACACAATTAAATGCTGCCCCAGCGTTAGAGGAGCGCTTTCAACTCGCTGAAATCCTGTCGGTATCGCGTGATCAGCATCGAAATACGGTTACGATTGATAAGGGCGCGATTGATGGTGTATATCGCGGCCAGGTAGTCTTGTCGGGACAAAGTATTTACGGGCAGGTGTTTAAAGTGGCCCCAAATACGTCCGTTATTCTCAAGTTAACCGATACAAAGCATGCGATTCCTGTGAGAAATAATCGCACCGGTTTGGGTGCGATTGCGGTAGGGTCAGGTCATCCAAATCAATTAGAATTAAAAAATATCGAAGCCAATATCGATATTAAACAAGGGGACACCTTTTACAGTTCCGGCTTAGGTCAGCTGTTTCCAGCAGATTTCCCGGTGGCGACGGTTAGATCTGTTGCTTATAATCCGGGTGATTCTTTTATGCGGGTTACAGCACAAACGAAAGTAGATTTCAGCAAAAGCCGTGAAGTGATTTTAATCTGGCGCACCAATCACCTCACGGTGTTGCGAGCCCAAGAAGCGGCGGAGAAGCCCTGATTTATGGAATCTTATATTCCTCGGTTTCGCGGTGCAGTGTTGGTCTCTATTCTGTTTGCGTTAATAATTACCTTATTGCCAATGCCAGAAGGACTCCTGAAGTGGCGGCCAGAATGGGTTGCACTCACTCTGGTTCACTGGGCTTTGGTGTTGCCTAAGAAAGTGGGGATTATTCTTGCCTGGTTTACCGGCTTATTATTGGATGCGTTGTATGGATCAAGTCTGGGTCAGCACGCATTAGGTTTGACCATTATCGTTTTCATTACACTTCGCTTACGGTTACGTATCAACCCGTTTACACTAACTCATCAGTTGACGGTGTTGTTGATCGCACTGGGAAGCTATCTCTTGATTAATCTTTGGGTGCTTGGCTTTACTGGCAGTGCGCCGATGGCATGGCTGTATTGGCTATCACTGCTGGGTAGTTTGATTGTCTGGCCAGTCTATCACTGGATAATGTTGCGAATATTTTTAGTCAATAGCCGCTTTGATGATTAGTGACTGTTAGTTAAGTTGTTAACTCATGAGTCGCACCGCTAAGGCGACAGCCTTGCGTCTTTTAATAATCTACCGAGATAATCTGTTTCAACGTAATCCACGCCGTTAGCGTAATGCTTGAAAGCGGTTTCCGCTGATTCCACTCCGTACACCATCCACTTCCATGTTCCAACCCAAGGTGGCACATCAAATTTTAATTCAGCCTGATCAACAATTAAAAACTCAGGTTGGCTCTGTTTGGCTTTGATCAAGCTAGCCTCATCATAATGATAAAGCACCCAGCCAATCGCCAGATCACTTTGCTGACGGATGAGATCAAGCACCAGTAAATCAAAGGATATGATGGTGCATTGTGTGGTGTGGTTGCTAACTACCGCTAACAGTTTATCGATGATTTTTTGGCGACCCCATTTCTCAAGACTTTCCTCTTTCACTTCAATATAGGCATGAGCCTTAGGAAATTCACTGATTAATTGCATGACCTCTTCAAGCTTGCTTATTGGGGTTGGGTCATGTTTGTCGCCTAAGCGTTCAGGCTCATGCACACTAATTGCGCTGAGTTCTTGATACGAGCTTGAAAGCGCCGACTTATCAATACCCGAAGTGCGTAGTGTATTATCATCGTGCATTACAATGAGTGTTTCATCCGATGTCATCTGGATATCAAATTCAACAGCAGCGCAGCCTAGTTCATAAGCTGAGCGTAAGCCCGCTAAGGTATTTTCGGGGTAACTAAAGTTATTGCCACGATGCGCGATAATGATTGGTTTCACTGGAGTCTCCATTATTTTTCGTAGATATAAACAAGTGTCGATGTATCCACATCGGAATAAAGCTCGATAATATCCTGATTGGCCATGCGAATGCAGCCATGAGAGGCAGGTGTGCCAAGTCGACCTTCCTCATCAGTGCCGTGAATATAAATATACCTGTCGTAACTATCAACCCCATCACCTTGGTTATAGCCTGGTTCAAGGCCGCTCAGCCAAAGGATGCGAGAGGTAATATTGTCAGTATCGCTGAGTTCTGCAGGGCCTTTGAGAATTTTGGGAATGTGGCCGCTAAGTTTGCGGGCTTTAAATTGGCTACCCAGTGGTGCGTTGTCACCATATTTATCGCGAACGAAATGGGCACCTATTGGGGTTTTTCCGCTGTCCTGATCATTACCAGTTCCGTTGGTGGCACTGGATATTAGGTACTCTTTTATGAGTTTTTGATTACGGATTTGAAACAAGCCCTGCTGGAGTATATTAACTAGCAGCAGATTATGTTTTGTATACTCAGGATATTGCTGAGTCAGTTGAAGCAACAACTGAGCGTTGGAGATTTCGCTCGAATAGTCTGGCAATTAACAGAACCTGCTACTGACTATTACACATATCGATCGGGGCGCGATTTTTCTTCTTCTTCTTTGATGTATCTTTGCGTAAGCGCTCAAGTTCGTTAAAGTATTCAACGCCTTCTCCTGTCACATACTCACCGTTAAACACTGAGCAGTCAAACTTCGTAAGCTCTGGGTTACCTTCAGTAATGGAGTCTTTCAGATCGTCAAGGCTTTGATAAATCAAGCGATCCACGCCCATATGTTCAGCGATTTCTGCTTCAGTGCGATCATGCGCTATTAATTCAGAAGCCGCCGGCATGTCTATGCCATAGATGTTTGGGAATCTAACCGGGGGTGACGCTGACGCAAAATACACCTTTTTTGCCCCGGAATCCCGAACCATCTGGACTATTTCTTTGGACGTTGTGCCTCGGACAATAGAATCATCCACTAACATCACATTTTTTCCCTTGAACTCAAGGTCAATCGGGTTGAGCTTTTGGCGGACTGATTTTTTACGCATGCCTTGTCCCGGCATGATAAAAGTACGGCCAATATAGCGATTCTTGATGAAGCCTTCGCGATAGCTTACATCCAGTGTCATCGCCATCTCTAATGCTGAGGTGCGGCTGGTATCCGGGATTGGAATGACTACATCAATGTCATGATCTTTCCAATCGTTCTGAATTCTTTCCGCTAATTTATGACCCATCCGCATACGCGCTTTGTGTACAAATACATTGTCCATAACCGAGTCAGGTCGGGCAAAGTAAACATATTCAAATAGACAGGTTTTATACGCAGGATTTGTAGCACATTGACGAGTGTGTACTTCGCCATTGAGTGTCACGTAGATCGCCTCGCCAGGTTTAATATCTCTTTCGATTTTGTAACCTTGCGTGACAATCGCCGTGCTCTCAGATGCAATTATGTAATCCATGCCTTTGTCAGTCTTGCGACTACCAAAGATTAAGGGCCTGATACCATTAGGGTCGCGAAAACCAACAATGCCATCTCGTGTAATCATAGCAACCACAGCATAGGCGCCGCGGCAACGTTCATGAACGCCTGCAACGGCTTTAAAGATATCATCCGGGCTAACCCGATATGAATTCTGCCTATGCAGTTCCTGAGCGAATATGTTTAGCAAAACTTCCGAGTCAGATTCAGTGTTTATCTGACGACGGTCTTGCTCAAACAGCTCTCGCCTCAACGTGTCGCTATTGGTCAAATTACCATTGTGAGCGAGTGAAATGCCATAGGGAGAGTTTACATAAAATGGCTGCGCTTCTGATTCAGAAGAACTGCCTGCAGTAGGGTAGCGGACGTGGCCGATACCCATTTTACCGCGCAGTTTACGCATGTGAGAGTTTGTTCGGAAGGCTTCTTTGACCAAGCCATTTTTTCGTCGCAGTGACAGGTGTTTACCGTCACTGGTAACGATGCCTGCTGCATCTTGCCCACGATGCTGTAAAACGGTCAAACCGTCGTACAGCTCCTGATTGACCGCATCGTGACTCACGATGCCGATTATTCCACACATTCAGGCGCTACCTATTGATTGTTGGGCTTTTAGTTAGATTCGACCATGGTGCCGCTAGGAATACCTGCTTCTTCAAGAAGAGTAGTCATTTGAGCTGGCGCATTCGCCTGAATCCATTGTGCTGCACCTGCAAATTTTGGCACTAAAATGGAACTCTGCCACATCGGCTCTTCGGTGTACTTTGTGAGATTAGTAAACATGACGGCCATCGCGACAATAAAGCCACTCAATGCTAGCCCTAATACGACACCTAACAGTCGATCAACACTCCCTAAGCCTATGGCGTGAACTGCCTTGCCAAGTAAGTAGCTGAAAAGTGTCCCGACAAACAGTACAACTAGGAAGATAATCAACCCAGCGACGATCATTTGGAAGACTTCGTTAGATAGCTCAAACGGCAGGGCTTCCATCAAATCTTTATGATATAGGAAGGCTAGCGCGGCGGCAGCGACCCATGTCACTAAGAACAAGGCCATCCAGATAAACCCTTTACCCAGGCCAACAAGCGCGGTGATCACGATAAAAACAACGATACCGATATCAATAAAATTTAATTCCAATTCATTCACCTCTGGCTATTCATCAAGGTTAAAAACAGACACTAAGCATACCCATGACTTAGTGTGTAATAGTTATCTGGCAACGACAGCGCTACGATTCACATTGGTGTTTTTCTTGTAGCGACGCTTCATAGAGGACTGAGCTTTTACTGCGTCAGACTTTTTAGCGTATTGTCCGATTCTAACACGGTACAACGTCTTGCCATTTTGCTTAGTTTTGGTGACGTAAGTTGGATAACCTTCGCCAGCCATGACTTTTTTCAGACTATTGGCGCGAGCCTGGCTAGAGGTTGCTAACAATTGAATCGCATATCCGTTTCTAGCATTACCCGCTGAACTGGTATTAGAAGCTGTCGCGGTACTTGCTTTGGCGGGAGCTTTCTTTTTGGTAACTACTTTAGCGGTGTTAGCCGATTTAACAGGCGCGGAGCGTTTCTCACCAATCAAGCGAGGTTGAACGGCACTAGCATTCGATCCGCCAGATTTTGGCGCAGTACTTGCGATGACAATACCTTGGTCTGTCGTATTACTATCGCCTGCGCTTTTAGTAGGCGCAACTGATTGATCTGTCGCTGCCGCGGTGCTCACACTTGCTGCGGCTGCTGAATTTCCAGCGCTACTGGCCGCTGTAGAATTAGATTGACCGTTGTTGACTAAATCCAGATCTAAAAACTCACTAGATTTTGAGGCAGCTTTTGGCTTGACCGAGAAATCTATATTCTTCGCAGCAGCATTGGCCGCTCCGTTGGCTGAAGCAGCAGCACCGGTCGCAGCCGCAGTTCCAACAGCAGCGGCCGATGCTATAATGGTTCCATCAGGATTGTTACCTGAAGCAGAGTCGGCATTACCGGTATCAGTGGCCAACGCCCCAGTTTCTGCACTCGCCGAAGTGCTGCCCGCACCACTGCCAGCATTGGCAATCACACTACCGCCCTCACTGTTGTCAGTGGTTAATGTAGGGAGTCGCGTTGCTTGATCTGAACTGTTAACACTACCTTCAGTGCCTGGTAGTGAGATTTCAACCACTTCTTGTCGCTGTGCAGCTTTGTCTTTTAGCAAAAACGCAAGTAATGCAGCTGCAATCAAAGCTAGGATAACTGCTCCTATGCCGCGTTTAACTGTCGTTCTATTCATACCTTATCTTCCTTTATTAAGCTGAATACTGCAAACGAGGTATCCCTGATATCTTGATAATGCATTTGCACGCTTACATGTTGACTGATTTATAATTTTACGGCGAAAGCTAGAGCAGAGCATCATGAGTTTCCTGTAATTCCTTGAAACCTATGGAATCATTTAACCATTAGTGCCTTCTTTAAAGCCTTGCATAACGCCGGATACTACCAGAAAAGAGCCAAAGGCTACTACTCTATCTTGCGATTTCAACTGATTTTGTAGGAATTTTATCGCAGTTTTGAAGTTTGTGTGACTTTTAAACGTTTTTTGCAGGCCAAAGGCATTGAGTTCGACTAATAACTGCTCATTATTATAAGCCCTCGGTCCATCCAGCTGAACCACATGCCATTCATCAAAGCACTCACTGACAGGCATTACTATCCCTTCCAGATCTTTATCAATAAGTGCCGAGAACAAGGCTACCGTCCGGCCTTTTATAGGATTGTTGGCCAGATAGTCTCGTAGTGCTTTAGCTGATTGCGGATTGTGCGCGACATCTACCAAGATTTCCGGAGAATCCGCAAGCTTTTGTAGTCTACCTAATACTCTGACTTGGCGAAGGCCTTGTGTTATATGTTCTTCGGTAATTGGGAGTTGCTGTTTGAAGTTGTTGACTAGAGTGATTGCAGACGATGCATTGTTTAACTGAAATTTTCCCCGCAACGAGGGAGAGGTATAAGTGATAGCTTGGTCGTTGCTTTGAATATAACTCCACTGATCCGTACTGCTGCCTTCAGCCCAAGAGAAATCTGCACCTAGCTGCAGTAAATTAGCACCAATGCGTGTTGCCTCGGACTGCATACTTTCCGTTGGGTTGGTATCACCGCAAACGACTGTTTGCCCCTTGCGCATGATGCCCGCTTTCTCGATACCGATTTGTTCACGATCATCGCCCAACCAATCGACATGGTCGATATCAATGTTGGTGATTATTGCAATATTTGCATCCCACAAGTTAACGGCATCCAGACGACCACCGAGCCCCACTTCAAAAATTGCAACATCAACCCGATGCTTTTTAAATAGATAAGCCGCAGCCAGCGTGCCGAATTCAAAGTAAGTCAGGCTGATATCGCCACGTGCACTGTCTATGGCTTCAAAGGCCTCGCATAGGTCTTCATCCGAACTTTGAGTGCCGCCTAAACAAATTCGCTCATTATAACGAAGTAAATGTGGAGAGGTATAGCAGCCTGTTTTATAGCCAGCTGCACGATAAATGCTGTCCAATATTGCTACAGTAGAACCCTTGCCATTGGTTCCGGCGACTGTGATTACTGGCATAGGCAGCTTTGTGAGATCCATCTCAGCAGCCACTTGGCTCACCCGATCTAAACCAAGATCAATACTGGATAAGTGTAGCTGCTCCTGCCAATCCAGCCATTCAATAAGTGTTCGACTCATTATGGTTGTTTTTTTGGTTTCGTCTTTTTGGCTTTAGGCTTAGCGGGTTTTTCTGCTTCAGCTGCACTCACATCAGCTACTTCTTCAATATCAGTCACCTCAGGCTCAACTTCGGAAGGCAATGTCAGCTTAAATGGCACTTCCTCTTCAATCTGGTCAAGTTCCAAGGGCCTTGGGCGGTGCTGGAGCATGCAGAGCAAATCGGCTATTTCACGCCGTAATTGATTGCGAGAAACGATTTTATCAATCGCCCCTTTTTCCAGCAAAAACTCACTGCGTTGGAAACCTTCAGGGAGTGTTTCACGTACCGTTTGTTCGATAACGCGTGGCCCCGCTAAGC
>ENA-ORXR01002602-ORXR01002602.1-marine-metagenome-genome-assembly--contig:-NODE-2602-length-16947-cov-16.732839_pt1 | contig 16947 bp, 14 predicted proteins | sample MGYA00237866_ERZ511479 | MGnify/ENA metagenome assembly ERZ511479 | reverse complement strand
ATTTCAGGACACTTTTTTAAGTGTCAAACTATATCAGTTCTATTTTTTTAACTGTAAGGTTTTTTCAGGACGATACATACCCTTCCTTTATCTCATTCCACGTCCGCAACAACTCCCCCTGCTCCCCCATCCCCCCTTCCGGCACTTCCCGCAACGGCTCACAAGCCTTCAGTGATGCGTAACACTCCCCCGGCAACCGCTGATACAGCGCAGTGCCCTTAGTCTTCCAGTCCAGCATCTCATCACTTACCTGTTTAATGATTTTAGAAGGATTGCCCACTACCAAACTACGACGCGGAATGACGGTATTCGCCTTCACAAAACACAGCGCACCAATGATACATTCTTCTTCAATGACAACATCATCCATGATCACAGCATTCATGCCGACCAGCACATTTTTGCCGATATGAGCACCATGTACAATCGCCCCATGACCAATATGGGCACCAGCCTCTAAGCGCATCGTCACCCCAGGAAACATATGGAGCGTGCAGTTTTCCTGCACATTGCAGCCATCCTCAATCACAATGCCACCCCAGTCGCCACGGATGGCAGCACCAGGCCCTACATAAACATCCTTACCAATAATCACATTTCCCGTGACGGCTGCTAGTGGATGAATGAACGCTGTTTCGTGGATAACAGGGCGAAACCCCTTGAATTCATAGACCATGGTGGAATAATGTTTAATGTTTAATGATTAATGTTTAATGGCAGAACGAAAGGAACATACATCGAAAGAAACTGTTGCTAAATTATTACTGATCATTAGGATGCTTGGGTGGGGTTAGGAGTTTACCAGCATAGCGCTCAATAGAATTGTCGATTTCCTCCATGCGGTTGCCAGGATCTGGGTGTGTACTCATAAACTCTGGTTGTCGATTTCCGCTGGAGGCTTCTTCAAGGATTTTCATGACGCCTTTCATTTGATTGGGATCGTAGCCTGCTTCAATCATAAAACGGATCCCGAGATCATCAGATTCTAGTTCTTGTTCCCTACCGTATTTCATATTGACCATTCCAGCAATCATTTGTGCCGCTTCACCGCCACCGCCGCCTCCAGCAGCAATCACTGCGGCACCAGTCAACCCTGAGGTTAGCGCTTGTTTGGCAATACGCTCTGCACCATGCCTGGCAATCACGTGGCCGATCTCATGTCCCATAACGCCAGCTAACTGGTCCATATTTTTAAGCTTTTCGTACAAAGCATAAGTGATGAAACATTGTCCACCTGGTAACGCAAATGCGTTAATGGTATTGGGATCTGCCAATAGGTGAAAATCATATTCATATTGAGTAGAACGTGCAATAGAATTATCCACTAATCGCTTGCCGACTTGCTTCACAATATCACGATCTTTCTCACTTTGATGCAAGCCACCATGCTGCCGTATCATCTGAACCATACTTTGCTTGCCTAACATGATTTCTTCTTCTACAGTAAGGCTAATGCGTTGTGTTTCGCCAGTAATTTCGTTGTATTGACTTTGTGAAAAGTACTTGAACAATGAAAACCCTGCAAACAGTAATGCGATGATGAGCCCAATTTTATTGAACCCGCCACGATTTCTACCACCTCCATATGATCTTCTGTAATACGTCATAACTTACACTTTTTCGATAATCGTTGCATAACCTTGCCCGACACCAATACACATGGTGCACAGGGCATACCGTTTATTTTGTTTGTGTAGTTCGATGGCTGCTGTTTGCAATATTCTTGCTCCTGACATGCCTAATGGATGACCAATAGCAATCGCACCACCATTCGGGTTGATACGTGGATCATCATCTTTCAAACCCCAAGCACGGATACAAGCAAGACTTTGAGCAGCAAATGCCTCATTCAATTCAATCACGTCCATATCCGCCATTGTCAAACCCGCTTTTTCTAGTGCTTTGTTAGAAGCAGAGACTGGACCAATGCCCATAATCCTTGGTTCTACACCAACGACTGCTGAACTTACAATCTTAGCTAACGGTTTTAGACCATGTTGGGTTACAGCATCCTCAGAAGCAATTAGCAAAACACCAGCGCCATCATTAAGGCCGGAAGCGTTACCTGCTGTCACTGTTCCTCCTTCTTTTTTGAAGGCGGTGCGCAGTGTGGCGAGTTTTTCTAGTGTCGAATGTGCCTTAATAAATTCATCTTTTTCAAAGGAAATTGGATCCTTTTTACGTTGTGGAATCATGACTTGGATGATCTCTTCGTCGAAACGCCCTGCTGCTTGCGCTTTAGCAGCTTTCATCTGTGAGTTGTACGCAAATTGATCCTGATCTTCTCGGTTAATGCTGAATTTTTCTGCTAGGTTTTCTGCAGTCACGCCCATACCGTCGGTACCGTACAACTCTTTCATTTTAGGGTTAACAAAACGCCACCCAAAGCTGGAATCGTGCATTTGTGCATCGCGTCCAAAAGCTTTCGATACTTTAGAAATCACCCAAGGGCCGCGGGTCATGTGCTCCAATCCACCTGCTACAAACAAATCACCGTCTTTAGCTTGAATGGCGCGGTGTGCATGAATCACAGAAGACATCCCGGATGCACATAAGCGGTTCACGGTTTCCCCTGGGACAGACCAAGGCAATCCAGCCAACAGCGAAGCCATTCTAGCAACGTTACGGTTATCCTCCCCTGCTTGATTGGCGCAGCCTAAGATCACGTCATCTATGGCCTCTGCTGGCACATTCGGGTTCCGTTTCATCAGCTCTTTGATGACTAATGCACCGAGGTCATCCGTGCGTATTGTAGACAAGGTTCCTGTAAAATTGCCGATCGGTGTTCTGATGGCGTCTACGATGTAGGTAGTTCTCATACTGTTGTGTTTTATTGGGCGCAAGATAGGGAATTCCTATGGAACGATAAACTGCTTTTGGTCTTCCATTGGTTCAATGCCATCTTGTTCCACCCTAACAATTGTCAATTCGAATCTTATGGGCGTATCCCATTTTCAAGGCAAAGACACTGAAAACCAGTGCCTTTACCTTGAAAATGGGTCGTGTCGTCCGGCACTCTCGTCGTACTAGGGTCATTTTTTCAAAATGTCCCTATACGCGTTCAAACAATACCTACCACCACTTACGCAATGCCTAATTAAATTCTTAAGAGTAAGTAAATTTTGGTCTATAGTTGTGCGAAACAAACCTTATAATACAAGCTTTGGCGAATCAAGGGTATCGAAAGGGTTAAAGAGGACCAACTATCTGAACATTTTATCTAAAAAATCATATATTGCGTAAACACCACATTAAAAATAAAACGCTGTAATACATGAAAATTACTACAGTTCTACTGCTTTTCCTTTCGTTGTCATTTCCAGTAATCAGCATTGCGCAGAACGCAGATCTTCAGAAGCGTTTGAAAAAAGTAGATAAACTTGTCACAAAGAATAAGCTGGAAAAGGCAACGCTAAAAGTCGAAGAAATGATGGAACTTTATCCATCCTTTGGTGGTGGCTGGAATGTATTGGTTGTACTTAGGAAAGAGTTGTGGATGCGAAGCGAACGGGAGGATTCAAAATTAGGTACTATAGAGATAACTACAGAAGGCGAAAACGTTGATCAAGCAGCAATTGAATCGGTAAAAAAACTTGAACAATTATTGAATCAAATGGTGCCTTCAAAAATTAAACATGCTGAATACATCAACGCCATGCGAAGAGCGCTTGTGTATTCCAATACGACCTACGATAGCTCTATAAACTTGCGATCCCACTATAAGAAAGCAAATGTTGATACCAATGTTAATGAATTGGCCTTGGAATACTACAACGACGGAGAAAAAGCATTCCATAAAAAAGACTATGATAAAGCCATTGAAAAATACACGTTAGCACTAGAACATCAACCAGATTTTTACAAGGCGATATTATACATTGGTGATGCGTATTACTTCCAAGAAAAATATGATGAAGCCATTACCCAATTTGATGAGGCTATCAAGATGCAGCCGCAACTTCTAGAGCCCAGAAAGTACCTTGTCGATTCCTACGCAGGAAAAGAACTGTATGAAAACTGTTTGATTGAATCCATCAAAACATTTACTATTTATCCCGACCTTTCTATGTACACTAAGTTGGAAGAAGCCGTACGATTAAATAATAGTAAGCTGACTGTTTTCTGGACACCACGCGACTGTCTTCCCAACAAAATCAACGAAAATGAGTTTATAGAAATCAAGGAAGGCAAAGCCCGTGGCTATTGGAAATACTACAAAAATGCAAGGGAAGAAGTCGCTAAATTTTGTGATGATTCGGGAATCATCATCCTTGAAAATGCATTGACGAAAAGCAAGTACTTAGAAGTATACTCCTGGGAAAAAATGCTACAAGAAAGCCCATCTTCCCAATTTGAAGACGCTAGAAAAATGCAAGAACTTGGATACCTTGATTGCTATGTACTGATCACCTGTTTTCACCCTGATTTTTATGCCCAATACCGAGATTTTGCAGACAATAATCAAGAGAAAATCATCAAATACTTTAATGCAATAATTGAGTCCGAGACGAAAATCAAAAAATTATAACCTGCTTGTTTTAGTAGAATTTTGTATTGGTATTAATCATCAGTTCTCAGTTGATTGTTGCTCCCTATCGTCAGGCTCAGCCTCCGTCTTGACTTCTGGATAGGGACAATGCTTGCAGCCATTACCACAACAATAACCACGCTTTAGCAAGTAATGAGCAGTAAACACATATAGCCCATCCCCATTTATGTAATAATCTGTACCCTCTATTAAATCCATGATCTCAATTACGTGATGTCATTAGTGCTGTGTTTCTTGTGTCGCACATTGCGTATAACGTTTCGCAAGCTACGAGCGTGCTGCACGATCAAGATACGTACTTAAAAGTTTAGCAGAGACCAAGCTCATTAAAAATTGCTAAATTTTTAATAGAGCGTTTTTTAATGAGCGCAAATAGAAGTATCCTGAGAGATTTTTCCAAAGTAAATTAGCCTTACAGCATGTACGTGGTTGCTTTTAGTGTACTTCGGCATTTTTATTAATATTATTGATATTCAGCGAAATATACATTAATCATTTAAAAAAATCAGGTATAAATCTTGACAAACAATTCTCAAGGTTTATACTTAGTCTACTTAAAACTTTCCTTTAATTTCTCTTGATCTTTACGAGAATGGTTAATCCTGATAATAACCATTCGTTTATCCGAAGTTCGATCTTCCAAATAGTAGTAAACTAAATAAGGAAAACGTTTCAACTTAAATCTTCTGTAAAACTTGTAAACTTTTTGATTGATCTTTGGACTCTTAGAAACGAATTCTGCTAAATCATGAAATTCTATCAAAAACTCAATCCCTAAATCCGTTTTTTTGGAATTATAATATTCGATAGCTTCCTCCAAGTCAAATGTTGCTCGTTGCCCAATTAATACGCTGTAATTAATTACCATGCTTTTTCAACAACTCCTCTTTTACGTCTGTCAATTTTCTTAATTCTGCATCATCAGCTTGTAATTCTTCATAACGATCGTCTAAAATCTTATGATCCTCACTACTTAGTTCTCCAGCAGGATTAAATTCTATTCGATTTTTAATCATTAAAAAATCAATGTAATCAGATACTTGATCGAGCAATTCTTCGGGTAAGTCTTTTATTTTTTGAAAAATATTTTGCGTTGCCATTTCAATTCTTTTCAACAAGATACATCTTTTACATCGTACATTCAATTCTAGATGATTCATACTATCAGAACTCTATTTGAAGTGTTTTTTTTGATTTGCTGTAGCACAACACCCTAAATACCAGTATAGTTCATAGGCGTAATCTGTTTCAATTCCTTCTTTATTAAATCATTTACCTCAAGGGAATCAATAAACGTATGCATGTCTTGTTGATTGACCTTCGCCTTGCCTCTTGTCAATTCCTTGAGTGCTTCATAAGGTTGGTCGTAGCCTTCGCGACGGAGGATGTTTTGGATGGCTTCAGCGACCACCATCCAGCTGTTTTCAAGGTCTTCTTTCAGTTTTGCTTCGTTCAATACTAACTTGTTCAGCCCCTTCAAAATCGAGGTCAAGGCAATTAGTGTATGCCCAATTGGTACTCCGATATTCCGCAAGACAGTACTATCTGTTAAGTCTCTCTGCAATCGTGACACTGGTAATTTAGCAGCCAGGTGCTCGAATAATGCGTTGGCAATTCCCAGATTGCCTTCTGCATTTTCAAAATCAATAGGATTGACTTTATGTGGCATAGCGGAAGAGCCAACTTCACCTTTGACTACCTTTTGCTTGAAGTAATCCATTGAAATATAGGTCCAAATATCTCTTGACAGGTCAATGAGAATTGTGTTGATCCTAGCCATATTGTGAAATACAGCCCCTAGATTATCGTAGTTCTCAATTTGAGTGGTGTACTGCGTTCGTCGAAGGCCCAATTGATTATCTACGAAGTTATTGGCAAACGCCACCCAGTCTATACTTGGATAAGTGACAACATGCGCGTTGAAGTTTCCAGTCGCCCCACCAAATTTTGCAGAAGGGGGAATCGAACTGAGTTGTTCCAGTTGCGCAGTCAATCGTTCTAGGAAGACACGTATCTCTTTGCCGAGCAGTGTCGGGGAAGCGGGTTGGCCATGCGTTCTTGCAAGCATTGGGATAGCTTGCCATGCGGTACTTAGTGCTGATAACTTTTCAAGGACATCAGACATCGCGGGACGGTAGACGGCTACAATGCTTTGCTTGAGTGAAAGTGGGACAGCGGTATTATTGATGTCTTGAGAAGTCAGCGCAAAGTGAATGAACTCTTTATACTGCTCTAAGCCAAGCGCATCAAATTCCTCCTTTAGGAAATACTCTACTGCTTTGACATCATGGTTGGTGATTCGCTCAATCGCTTTGATTCGTTGGGCTTGTTGCTCATTAAAATTGGAAGCGATGAGTCGGAGATCAGAAAATCTGGAGTCGGGGAACTGTTTTAGCTGTGGCAGTGGGATTTCGCATAAGGCAATAAAATACTCAATTTCAATGTGCACTCTATATTTGATTAATGCATATTCTGAGAAGAACTCACTGAGAGCTAAAGTTTTTTTATGATATCTACCGTCTATTGGTGATATAGCTGTTAACGCATTTAAATCCATTGTTTTTAATTTGAACACGAATTTAAAAAGAAAAAAGCAAGGCATATCAAAGGAATCAAAGAATTGAGCTAAACTATTTAAAACCTCTTGCTTTGTAGTTGATTTTCGAGCAAGAGATTAAACAAACATTAAAATTTTAACATAAGCTTAATAGGTGGTATTTGATTTTTTTGTGTCTACTAGGTATGATTTTTGTAAATAAAACCACTATTGAATTATTCAAATGCTAGAATAAATATATCTTTGCGTTCATTTTTTTTAACAAACAAAACTAGATCCCGACATGTCAAGTAGCTCCAATAAATTACTCCCTATAGCATTGGGAGTCATAATTTTACTTTTAGGGTTGAATGCCTACTTTTTAGCTAATAAAGTATCTCAGGGAAGAGTAATTGAAAATCAGAAGAAAGAATTATCTGAAGCTGAAAAAATGCAAGAAGAATTGCAGATGCAATATGACGATGCTATAGAGCAACTAGACTTAGCTGCTGCTGAGAATGAAGACCTTAAGGTCCAAATTGAGGAACAAAAAAGGACCTTAGATAAAAAACTGCGTATAGCAAAATCTAAAATTAACGTGTTAACTGCTAAAGGAAATGCTTCAATTACAGAGTTGGCAGAAGCAAGAAGGATGGTAGATGACTTTGTGCTACAGCGAAACGGCTTTCTAAATGAGATCAACAATCTAAAGGCTGAAAATCAAAATCTGGCCTCTGCGAATATGAACTTATCACAAGAAAAATCTAAGTTGACTGCCGCAAAAGTTCAATTAGAAACTATAGTTGAAGAGCAAACTAAAATTACCGAGGAGTTGGAAGTAGAAAAGAATCAGCTTGCAGAGACTAAAACTAAACTAGAGAGAAGAGTGGAATTAGGCTCCATCCTTTCCGCAAATGCTATTAAGGCTACCGGGGTAAAAGAAAAGAAAAAAAGTGATGTCAATACTGACCTCGCCAAACGCTCTGATCGCTTAATGGTTTGCTTTGAAATTGCAGAAAACAGAATCGCAAAAGCAAGCAAAGAGAAAATCTTCCTACGTTTGATTAACCCTCGTGGAGAAACTATGGCCATCGAAAGTCAAGGTTCTGGCTATTTTGATGACCCTGTTTCAGGACAAGCAGTACGATTCACTACATCGAAAGAAGTAGATTACGACAATACTTCCCAAGATGTCTGCATTAACTGGAAACAGGATGCAACTTATGATAAAGGGAAATACGTAGCAGAATTATACAACAAAAATCATATGATTGGTACCAAGGAATTCGTGCTGAAATAATCTGGTTTAAAAATATACTTAAACGGTTAGTCAATAATTGATTAACCGTTTTTTTATGCCTTTAATAAATAATGTTTAATGATTAGTGTTTAATTCAATTATTTGCTAGGATGGAGAATACTAAAGTTTCATTGTTAATTAACAATGAATAGATAACAATTAACACTAAATCCTTTATTTTCGCCAATTCAAACAATACATTATGCTCAATAAAACCAATAACAACGGTGTGCTCACAGTGCAATTGGATCGTGGACGAGCCAATCCCATTAATTTTGATCTCGTCGAAGCACTAATCCAACTGTTTACAGAAGCCAAGTCCGATGATACCGTAAAAGGGATTATCCTGACAGGGAAACCTGGTTTTTTTAGTGTGGGACTTGATATCATTGAGCTGTTTGACTATGACCGTGACAAGATTAAGGCTTTTTGGAAACGCTTTACGGAAATGGTGCAGACCCTCGCTTCATTTCCCAAACCTTACATCACCGCGATATCAGGGCATAGTCCCGCAGGAGGCTGTATACTAGCAATCTGTTCAGATTACAGAGTCATGGCGGAAGGCAAGTATCGCATTGGATTGAATGAAGTGCCACTAGGCATTGTACTTCCCAATTACGGATTTCAATTGTATAGTTATTGGATCGGGAAACGACAGGCATACCACTATCTAATGGTCGGACATTTGCTAACAATTGAAGAGGCGGTGGCTTGCGGTTTACTAGACGAAGTCGTACCGTTTGAACAATTGATGGAACGTGCGGAACATAAGATGGCAGACTATTTAAAACATAACCAATCGGGTTGGCAACAAAGTAAAGTCAATATTCGAAAGGACATTCTAGACGCCTTCAACTTTGATCTCGATGCAGATATTGAACATAGAATGGAGCAATGGTGGGCACCCGAAACCAGAGCAATCATGAAAACTATGATAGACCGACTCAAGAGCTAGGCTTGGAAGTACCAAAGGCCTGATGTTAGCATTCGTGTTGCGCTTAGCAGCTAATTTGGAGTTGTCCCTACCGAAGCCTAGCTACTTTTGCAAAAAGACTGTTATGATTATTCTTTAGAATTGTCCGCTTTTAGCAATTTGATTGCTGTTTTTAGTTGTGAATTCTCCTTTTCAAGTGCTTTAAATCGTTTGTCCATGTCAATCATGTGAAGGAAGAGTTCCTCGATTTTTTCTTGTTGCCAGACGGACTGCTCGTTGAGATCAAGTCCATTTTCGATGATTTCTTGCTCGGGAGGAACTCCAGGTAGATGGCCGTTTTTGTCGATGAATGTTTCTACCTCCTTCAATGATTTCAAATCATAATCATCATAAAAAACTAGTCTAGATAACCGTCTGCAGTAACCGTCATTCGGAGTGCGGAAATCGTGTTTTTCACACTAAAAGCTGCTCCCATTAAACAATTGTTATACTATATAATTCGTAAAATGAATTACAATTTCCCGCGTTTTAGAGTTGTAATTCAAAAGGGGGTTACAAAAAATTTTCATAGGTAGTGTAATTTTTAGCAATGCAGTTATCCAGTTCTTTGGAGGAGGAACAGATAGTCGCATTGCTTTTTTTTATTACCTAAATCGCGGAAAGGTGTATTAGTGATTAGGTATTGTGCGCCCTCATGAAATAGATGTTGAGATTTGGGCTTAGCTCGGGAACAAATTCACTCAAAACCTCCAGTTGGAAAAAAAGGGGCGGCCGAAGGATGGGAGGTGTTGTATGAATGCCACAGCGCTTAGCCTTGAGCAATGCGTGGTAAGAGTGCCAGACAGCCTGACCTTTGCATAGGAGTTGAGCCTTGAGCAGATGCATGCAAAGGGCGGCCCCAAAAACAAATTCCAATCAATGAGTATTTGTGTTAACGATTATAAATCAAGCAGTAACGTTGTTGGATCTTCGAGTAACTTCTTGACTTTTACCAAAAAGGTGACCGAAGTACTACCATCAATAACGCGGTGGTCGTAAGATAAAGCCAGATACATCATTGGGCGAATTTGCACGGAACCGTCAACAGCGACCGGGCGCTGCTGAATAGTATGCATACCAAGTATCGCGGACTGCGGTTGATTGATAATCGGTGTGCTCATCATGGAACCAAATATCCCGCCATTGGTAATAGTGAAGGTGCCACCAGTCATTTCGTCTAGTGTCAGTTTGCCATCTCTAGCTTTCGCAGCGAGGGCTTTGATCGCCAACTCAATCTCAGCAAAACTCATAGACTCCGCATTACGAATTGGCGGAACGACCAAGCCATTTGGCGTTGAGATTGCAATTGAGATATCCGTAAAGTCATGGTAAATGAGATTGTCGCCATCCAAGGTAGCGTTGACATCAGGCATTTCCATCAATGTTTTTGCGCAAGCTCTTGTAAACAGTGACATGAAACCCAATTTAACGCCATATTTTTCAACAAACCGCTCTTGATATTTCTTTCTAAGCGCCATGATATTGGAAAGATCCACCTCATTAAATGTGGTGAGCATTGCTGTTTCGTTCTTAGCTGCTACAAGTCGTTTTGCGATTGTTCTACGCATCCGCGACATCTTTTTGGTCGTTGTATTACGGCTGAAGGCAGAAACACCGCTAGAGGCAGGGCTTTCATTTTCTTCAGGCTTTGTAGGCGTAGCTGGCCCCTCTTTTTCGGCTTTCACCGCATTCAACACATCTTCTTTAGTGATTCGTCCATCCTTTCCAGTACCAGTGATATTGGAAGCAGTCAAATTGTGCTCCGCTATTAGTTTTGCTGCAGCTGGACTGGGATGTCCTGTTGCATAACTCTCGGAAGGTGTTTCAGCAGGAGTGCTTGCTGGTTCACTTTTATCTTCTTTCGTAACTTCAGTCTTATCTTCTTTTTTATCTTCTTTTTTATCTTCAGTCTTATCTTCTTTTTTATCTTCAGTTTTTGTAGGCGTTGAAGTGCCATTATCGCTTGGAGCGTCCACACTAGTATCGATTTTAGCTACGAGGGCACCTATTTCCAGGTCTTCCTCTTCTTGTGCTACGATGATTAGTTTACCGGCAACCTCTGCAGGGAATTCGAGTGTCGCTTTGTCGGATTCAAACTCACAAATGGACTCATCAATTTTGACGTAGTCGCCATCCTTTTTAAGCCATTGAGAAAGAGTAACTTCTGAGATTGATTCGCCGATTGTTGGAACACGCAATTCTACTACGCTCATGATCTGTTGTTAAAAAAGTTATATAAAATTGTAATTGGCTGCAAAAGTAATATATTCTACTGTAAATTTCATGATTTCTACGATCAACTCATTACTTTGTGATATTAGCTTGAACTCACCATTGTCAAAACTTGTTTCTCCTTCTAGGAATAAAATCGAATTTGTTTCCTTTTTACAAAGAATAAGAATAGTCCCATGAGGCTAAAAATCAACCAAAACCCAGGTTCACTCATTCGTTGAGGATCATCTCCCATATCCAGTGATTTATTCCCTGCGAGCGCTTGTTTTTGCTTCTTTAATATCATTGCCTTTTGAGCTTCATTTTCTACCACAATGTAGGAAGTCGTTGGGTGCATGACTCTAGTAATGAAACTTGCTTTCACTTGATCAAGCCAAGCACGGTCAGATTGCTTGGGACGGAATGTTTGTGCAATATATTGCCCGTTCATCGACAACGCCGAATTCCAACCTTTTTCTTTCAATTGATCTGTATCTAGCTGCAAGTCTGTTGTTTTCAAAATGATCGAACCTTCTTGGTTATTGGCTACATAGGCCACCGGTTGACTAGCATTCGGCCAAGCGCGAACAGTAAGCGAGTTGGAAACAGTTGTCCCCTTCTCCAATTTATTTTTGGGATTTTGAACCAAGGAATGTGGAATGATCGAATCTGCTTGAAAATCGAGCACGTAAAAGTCTTCACGCTCAGGAAAAGCAAGGGAGAAATCAGAAAAATCTTTTTCTATAATAGACTTTCTAATGTTATTGGTAACGACAACTAAAATCGGATATTGATCAGACGGATTTAGGTACTGCTCAGTAAGAATCGTTTTGATGCCCCGTTCTAAGTAAAACCCGCCTTCAAAAGTCTGTTGATTGATGTCGGTTTTCCAGTCGGGTCCCATCTCTTCTGTCTTTGTATAAGTGTTTACGAAGCTGATTTTTGAAGGTGCGCCACTAGGAAGTGCTTGATTTTGGGCAAAGTTCTCAATACTTTCAATCAGTTCGGCTGTGTACTCCTTACTATTGATTGATGCATCCCAAATGAAATGATAATAAGGCGTTCTAGTCACTTCTGGCAGTTTACTTTTGTCTGCTGCGGAAAGGTAGATTACCTTATCGTTCAAAGCGCTTGTCTGGTTGATGATTGGTTGCTCAGCGACATCTCCGAGTTGCACTGTTCGTCCGTCTATTTCGAGAGAGATGGGCTCTTTGTGGAGGAACTGAATGCCAGTCTTACGCACTTCCTCCTTGGCAAATGGGAATACTCGAAAGGCGATCTTATTGCCTGTACGATAATATAACAACCCTGGATCTTTGTTCTGATTTCTGATCTGGGAGAAAATCCATAATGCTGTTTTTTTCTCGGTCAAAATGCCAGGTTCTTTCTTATCTCCAACATACAAGTAGTAGTCACTGATCCAACAGCCAACGGGTAATTCAAAGTTGGTAGCATATTCACGAGCAAATTTACTGCTGGCATTGGTAATTTCTAAATCCATCCAACTCAACCAGGCATTTTGCTCTGGGTCAAACTCACTGGAAGTAGCAATATTGGTGATGCTAACGTGTTTGTTTCTAAGATTCTCACTTCTAATCGACGTTCCAGTATCGATTCCAAAGAATATTTTTTCTATCGTTTTGATTTTATTGGTTGACAAAGTAAGATTGTCCAAAACCAACCAATTGTAGTAGGTAGACAGATATGGTGTTTGACTCCCCATGATTGATATACTTCGACGATTGTTTTCTTTATGCCCCTTGACTGTTTTGAGAATTCGGCTGATTGATTTTTTATTCAAATCATATACTTTCGTATAATCCGGGCTATAAATAAAGTCCAGTGTTTCGTTAAGTACGTATTTGTCTTTTAGGTTGATCATGGTTAGGATACCAGGCATCACTAAAAAGCCGAAAATGGCAACCATTCCTAGAATCTTAATATCGATAGTCTGCTTTAAATACTTGAAATCTTCTGACATTTCATTGGTATGAATGATGAATAGAATCAACGGCGTCAACATCAAAAAACCCAATCCAATTGCAGCAATCGCAACAACGGATAATGGTAAAAAGGGAAGGAATACAAGGAAGAAATAGAAGGTATAACTGAAAGTAATGCTTCGCCCAATAAACACTGTTAACCGATAAATTGGTGATTTCAAATTTGGAGCACAAACCAATACACCGTTAACTACTGCAAGCGCGTAAAACCAAATATCACTAAAATCACCAAAAATTCCAGACTCGGGTAGAATCCAGCCATCTGGTCCGACACCATTATTCACGGCAAGTCCAATCAATGGGAAAAGAATAGCAAAAATGAATTTAATGCCAATATAGTATTTACTCCATTTCTCCCCTCTTCTTGTTGCAATGAGATAAATTCCTCTTGAGAGGAAAAATAGAAAAATCACCGTGCTAATCACTACAAATACCGTTATGAGGTGACCACCGATCTCTGGTATGTTAGGTCTTATCACATTAAAAAGCAATTGAGATAACAGATACCAGGAGACAGGCACCGCAATCGCAATCAGAAAACTCTTAAGTGGTGTCTGTTTCTCGTTGTCTTTATCAGTTAAACCAACAACTAACAAGGCGATACTGTAGGCTATGGTCGGCATAAGGAAAGTCCCCAGATAAACGATCATTGACTCCGGAACCATCCAGCGAGGAATACTCCAAGGCAAAATATCTGATGCGTAGTAACCATAAAGATATAAGTAGGGAATACAAAGGACAAGTGCGACGAGACTATAGCCAATCGACACGAGTTTTCCCTTAGCAATCAATACTACAGCATAGATGAAATTAAACAACCCCATAATTGCCAATGCACCACCAAATAGCCACCAAAGTTTGATATTTTCTTCCGACAGTAAGGTCTTAATAATGTTGAACTGGCTGATATAAAGAAAGGAAACCAGGATGATTGGCAACGTATTAATCAACAATAACCATTTGGGATTAAATAAGCTTTGCATTGGGGCAATTTTGACGATTTAGAAATATATGAAGGACCTGATAACAAAGTATCAGCGAAGATAGATAGATGAAGATTCCAATAGCTTGATGGATTGCAGGATGATCAAAAGCCAAGGTATGCTGCACCGTAATAGCCACCAACACCCTTGATGTATTGACTAGAATAGTCAGCAGATATGCCACTAACATAGAAAACGGAATTGCCATTATCTTCCTTGTAGTAGAGCCTAAATGTCCTATCAACATAAAGCAAACCATGAAAAAGCATAGGAGCATAAAATTGAATCCTGAACACGATCGATCTATCAAAATATTGAACTCAGAAAAAAGAAAGGCGCCTTCTTGAGTCAGCGTACCACTAAAACCGGAAAAAAGATGTAGTAAACTAGCAATTGGTTGCAATAAAAAATAAAAGAAGCCACTATCTGCCTCAGCCGAAATTAGTTTTAACGCAAAAAACAAAACAGCTACAAGAATATAGAAAAGGGTGTTTTTACCTATTTTCATACTTTAGAATATAAATAACGTAGCAGACAGCTTGATTCCTACAAAAATAACATTGTTTTTATATGTTTTCACATATAACACGAATTATATAATAAGCCCTAACTCGACAACACGCTTCCTCGTTCTTTATTCATTAACTAATGTGATCTGATATACCTTCAGTTTCTACAAATAATTTAAAATTATTCAGCGATAAGCTAGAGAAATGGAATATTCCCAAGAATATTTGTCATAACAATTTCTTATTAAAAGATTGATAATCAACGATTATTGTCTTTTCGTTCAGACACTATCTAAACAGGTGTAAAGAATAAGTCTCCTTCTTTTCTGAATTAAAAAAGACCATCTGAACTCAGATGGCCTTAATATAGCAACTATTTATTTTCAACTATTGAAAATAAACCAATGTCTCCGCATCCGCATTGTTAAACAACGTACATTCTCCCCCACTAAATGGAATCACACTCGCAGTAATAGTTGTCCTACCTTCAGTGCCCTGAGGATCATACACCCCTTCTGCAAGAGAAATGAGTATTGACTCTGTACTTCCACCAAACAAGATCCCATTATTCCCATTGTAGGTAAAAGTGTGGAATATTCCTGTATTACCTAAGTAGTTCCAGCTTGGATTCGCAGTAATATTCCAATTGAATGTCAATCTTTGATCAGATGGCATTCTTACTGTTATTGGTCCAGGACCCGCATCTACCAAATTCAACTCGGTGACATCTATTCGGATTGAAATTGCAGACGGTCCTGAAATATTACCAGGAATAAGTGTTGTCGTTACTGTCAAATCAGGGCATAAGTTGAGACAACCTGATTGATCCGCCGTAATCGGTTCTGTGATATTCGCTTCCACAAAATCACAAGGATTCGTCGGGTCAGTCGTATCATTACATTCAACAAAATTTCTAACACCGTCTCCATCACAATCCAAACTCGCTAGCGGATCATTCGGATCAGCCGTAAGAACAACACAAATGTCTGTATTGTTGTCATCTGCTATTTGACAGTAGTCGCATGGCGCTTCTGTAATGAGAACCCCATCTACCGAAGAACAACCGTTGTTGTCTGTTACCGTAACCATGTACACACCAACCTCAAGACCTGTCGCGGTTGCTGTTGTTTGATTGCCTGCATTGGCGTCCCACAAGTAAGTATAAGGCATATGTCCGAATGAGGCAGAAACGATCGCAGCACCGTCTGTCATACCACCACAACTCACTTCATTTGTTTGCGTAAACACAACTAAGTCTGGAACTGAGGATGCTGGTACCTGAACAGTTGCGACAACAAAACAGCCATTAACATCTGTGGCTGTTACCGAATACATGCTTATCGATAAACCAGTCGCCGTAGCTGTCGTTGCACCTGAGTCCCAAGTATAAGTGTAGCTAGCGGTACCACCTGAAACTGTGATTGTAGCCGTCCCATCGTTTGAACTACTACAGCTGACTTCCGTAGCAACAATAGTGTCGGCAGTCATTCCTGGCGGTGCTGTGATCATTATGCTTTCTGTTATAGCACAACCGTTGGCGTCTGTAAGGGTTACGCTATGCATTCCAGCTGTTAGGCTGATGGCTGTTGCTGTTGTTTCTCCGTTATCCCAAAGGATAGTATAACTAGGCGTTCCACCATTTGCTGTTATACTGGCTGAGCCGTCATTCAATCCATTACAGGAAACCATGTTAACAACCGAAGTACTAGCAGTAATAGCGCTTGGAGCAGTGATCATTACACTTTCTACTACCGAACAACCGTTGGCATCTGTTAGTGTTACCATATGCGCTCCTGCTGACAAGTTTGTTGCCGTAGCAGTCGTTTCACCGTTGTCCCATAGAATGGAGTAGCTTGGCGTACCGCCTGTGCCTGATATGCTCG
>ENA-ORXR01002601-ORXR01002601.1-marine-metagenome-genome-assembly--contig:-NODE-2601-length-16964-cov-10.924261_pt1 | contig 16964 bp, 15 predicted proteins | sample MGYA00237866_ERZ511479 | MGnify/ENA metagenome assembly ERZ511479 | reverse complement strand
TTGCTCATTTGAATCAAAAATAAAGTAAGAAGATTATCATTAAAACAATAAAAACAGGTGTTTTTTGCACCTGTTTTTGTTTCGTTTCAGCCTTAAGAGGTGTATAAAGCGTTTATTGTAATTCAAAAATTAATACTTTTTAAAGTACTGAATTTTAAATAATTAAATACTTAAAATATTCGCATAATATTTTTTTATGAAAATAAACAAACATAAAAATCTGATAAAAGGACAGCTATTTTTTCAAAGGAAAGAATAAGTGTTACTCGCTTTTTTGGGGTGTAAGAAATTCCAAAATGTGCATAGAGAACAGTTGATTAAAAGTGGTTCTAATCGTACTTTTGGTATGATTTTCAACTATTAATTCAAAAAAGCAAATAAACAATGAAAGAATCATCAAACTCGGATTGTTTAACGCCACAAAAAGTAAAGCAATACTTACAAGAGGAATTGAGTGAAAAGGCGAGTTATCAAATTGAGAATCATCTCATTGATTGTCCGTCTTGTCTTGAAGCGATAGGAGCTTATGTTTCTACGCATCATCCTGAAGAAGCGTCCGGTGCTTCAGTATCCGCGCCCAACGGGAAAATAGTGGTCTAACGTACCACGAATTCCTCCCTGATCGTCAGAAAACCGTGTTCGCCTTGTATGATAGCAGAAAAGATAATCCGTGCTTTTCTGCTTGCTTTTTTTATGACCTTTGCCATGTCTTTGCTAATTTGGTCGCTGCCGGAAAACGTGCGGTAACGCAAGCCCTTTTCATACTCCATTTCGAGTTCGCTGATAGGGTGTATTTTCCCATATAAATCTCTCACATAGACTTTCTCTTCACTCAATCGCGCCAAATCGCTCTTACGCACACCTTCCGGTTGGGCATTGCTCCAGATAAGTTTGTAATTGGTACTTTCATCGGTGCTTTTTTCTGCTTTTGCCTCTTTTAATTTGAAATGAATCGGTAGGTTAAAACGGACTTTGACAGCTTTATCTTCGTGGATACCGGGTATCCATTCGGGCATGAGATTGATGACACGCAAGGCTTCTTCTCCACAGCCTCCACCGATGTCGCGCTTGATTTCGGGTTGAAGAATATTACCCTTTTCATCAACGATAAAAGACGCTAAAACCATACCTTCCAAGCCTTCTTTGGTAGCAACTTCGGGATAACGAAGTTTGCTGGCAATGAAATTGATTAATTTATCTTTGGCGCAGGCGTTTTTTAGTGCGCGTGCTTTATCGCTATTTTCACAGCCGGGAAATCGTGGCATCTGATCTGCCCTTCGATAGATGATCTCGCCGTCGGGACTACGCTCAATAAATTCTTCGGGTTCAGATTCTATGACCTCCGGCATATCAAGATCCGGTTGGGCATATAATTGGGTCAAGAAGACCAGCATCAAACAGCTTATTATTGTTCTTATCGCTATCATAGTCAATTTATTTTATAACTTCAAATATAACAACAAAGTAATGAAGTCTCACAAATTTTGAATAAAAGATACTCAACCTCGCCAAACGATCACTTCACTTTTAGTTGTTGTCCTACTTTAATGACATCATTTGTCAGTCGGTTGACTTGCTTGAGTTCGCTGACGGTCATATTGTATTTTCGAGCAATGCCATAAAGCGTATCGCCCTTCTGAACTGTGTGTACTTTTATAGCAGAATCAGTATCTATCGGCTTGGGACGCGGACTTGTCGGGCGTGGCTTTGTGGTTTCGGAAGGAGTTGTAGTCGGTGGCTTAGGCTTAGTAATTGGAGCAGGTCGAGTACTTTCTTTTGGACGCAATTCGGGCGCGTGTCGAGCTTTTTTTCGTAGATAAATACGCTCTCCAATGGCAGGTTCTGTGCCTCCGCGCATCCGATTGCGCTTGTACAAATTCTTGAGTCTGATACCGTATTTCTGCGAAATACTGTACATATCATCGTCGCTTTTTACTAAGTGAATATCTTTTTTGTGGCGATATTTTTTCCGTTTGGGTTGGGTATAAACGAGGTCTCCGGCTTTCAAAGAACGCTCGGCTGAAAGGTCATTATATTTAAGGAGTCGCTTCATTGAAATATTGAATATATTCGCAAGTCCACCATAAGTATCTCCTTCTGCTACAACAATCACTTTGACCTGATTATTAACGGTTTGCCGACGACTCGTCGGTTGGAATGGCGATGTTGGTTCTGACTTTTCGGGTTCGAATACAAGTACTTCGGATGTCATCTTATCAAAGCGATGCAATTTGTGTTTATCTATAATGCCAATCAACAAATCGGCATATTTTGGATTGGTCGCATAACCCGCTTTTTTGAGTCCTCTTGCCCATTTTTTATAATCGGTTTTCGGATAACTGAACAAAAAAGCATAGCGTTGCCCTCCCATCAAAAAATCGGTATGCGCGACGTAAGAAACCCGAGCAGATTTATATTTTCTAAAGCAAGATTTGATGAGCTTCCCCTCCTTGTCGTAGTCATCATCAAAGTGAATGTATATTTTACCCGTCCACCGACTTCCGCACTTTATACCAAAATGATTGTTCGCTTTTTTGGCTAATGTACTCGACCCCGAACCGGATTCAAGGATGCCTTGCGCGAGTTTGATACTGGCAGGAATGCCGCTTCTGTCCATCTCTTGTATCGCTATATCTCTGTATGTTTCGATATAAATCTGACGGTCACTACGTTGAGCATGAGCACAAACCACAAGGAACAATAACATCGTTATTTCGGTTATCTTCTTTTTCATGTATGTCATTTTATGAAGGTAAATTTTGGGTATTTGGTAATAATTCAAACTACATGCCAATACAAAAAATTATTTTTGGCACTCAAACGCGCAAAGTAAAAAAATATAAATTATAAACGTGTGTGTGAAATGTTTTTTATTAAAAGTAACACAGGCTTCCAGCCTACATTTCGGTAGAATTTTGATTAGTAAAAACAATTCAATAAATGTTCCATTATGCTTGTTCTTTTCCCCTATAGAAAACTCAAAAAATAGTACCGTAGCTATGGCTATGCAACGATTTTTTGAATTCTTTAGAAGAAAAAATTACAGCGCATTATGGCACAATTTATTAAATCGTTTTTACTTATAAAACTTAACCGCACAAATATAAAGCAGGCTGGAAGCCTGTGTTACTTTAAACGATACACACTCATTCGCAAAGATGAATCTCGAAACACAAGCGACACATCTTTGAAAGTACGTTTTTCCAGTCCTTCGGCATCCCACAGAATGAAATAATCCATCTCTTTTTCGGTCGCTTCCTGCAAGCCTTCCCGCCACAATCTATGGCTGTCAATCTGCCCCCAAAATTCGTAACGCAAGGCGTACATCAAATACACCGCCGCATCCGTATGATGATACACGCCCCAAGTATCGTTGGTCGCGATTCGTTTATTTTTTAATTCATTCAATTGCGGAATGTCGTGGTGGAGTTGTTTGAAAAATGCTTGTGTGGCGGTCTTTTCTTGTATCATTTCAATGCTTTTCCAAACTAACAATGATATGACAATAACGCTAATTAACAACATCTTACGCGTATTAAATTTATTTAAATTAATAAACGTAGTCGATAGAAAAAACAGTAAAATCAACCCCAGAAAGTAATCCAACCAAAAATAGCGTTCACGTACCAAGACTAAAAAATATCCACTCGTAAATGCCAAAGCCGTAAATACCGTCAAGCCGATAAAAAGTCCTGCTTGCCAATCAATACGCGCCTTGAAGTACCATAGTCCTGATAGAATAATTGTTAATAAAAGCACCACATATCGCGCATAATCGAAATAACAAAACCGAACGACATTGGAGATAAGAAACCGCACATAATATTGCAGGTCAACCAAACTCTCAAAAGGACTCCACGACTCGACAAATAAAGCGGGTTCTTCATACGCCCAATAGTCGGTAAATTTTGTATCGGGATTGATGAGTTCATCTTTGGTAAGTTGTGCATGTTGACGATGTGGACTGATGAGCGCGAAATTGTATTTGCCAGACATACCGATAGTCGGTTCGCCAAATTTGGACGTAAGCGCAAGCACATAAGGCAAACATATTAGTACGAAAACTACCGTACCGATAAGCACATTTTTTAAAATGACGCTACTGCGTAGATGACGATTATTTTTAAAATGCCCTTCTTTTTCAATATCCGAATTATATTTATTTTTTTTATAAAAATAATAATTTATACATAATAAAACGACATGCCATCCGATAAAATGTACCACAAAAAACGGCAGTGCGTAGGCTTTACTCCAATATGCCAATCCTGCGACAAGACCGCATTTCCAAGCATAATTTGCCTTCTGCCTGTCTCCGCTTATCGAAGGAATGAGTAGATAAAAATACCAAAGCAATAAGGTCGTCAACAGCAGGTCGGCAGTCAATTCGAGTGTCATCGAAATGACGAGAGGCAGGGCGATGATAAAGGCTAATATGGGTAAAAGGCTTTGATTTTTCCACCCCCTAGCCCCCTCCAGAGGGGGAGATTCGGTTGATTTTAAAGATTCTATTTCCCCTTCCAAAAGAGGAGGGGGCGTTGATTTCCAGAGTTTTATCTCCCCCTTCAAAAGAGGAGGGGGCGTTGATTTCCAGAATTTTATCTCCCCCTTCGGAGGGGGCTGGGGGGTGGAAAAGGAGTAAATCGAAAACGATATTATCCGTAAAAAAAGCATCAACGTAAAATACCCAATAATCACTTGTACGATTTTGAAAGCCAAGACTCCGTCTATACCCAAAGCCATGAACGGCGCAATTAAAATCGCTATGCCCATACTCCAATGTGTACTCAGAGCAGCCAAGAATTCGCCATTGATAAGTTGCTCAGTGATGAGCAAATAATTGAAAGTATCGGGTGTGGTAATGGTAAAACGAGTCAGCAGAATAGAAGCTATGCCGACAAGAAGGTAAGTTAGTTGAAAGAGGCGTGACAAACAAATATCCCGCGCGGGGCGCGGGATATTTGTTTGTGTTTTATTTTTTAAATCATCCAAATTTGATTGGTTTGAACCACCAAGCCCACGAAAGTCGAACTAACGTAGAGTTCACAAAGACAGGGTAAGAAATCTTCGTTTTCTTTTACGTCTGCATGATTTAGTGTTCTTGATGTCCTACGTGGTTCAATTTCTCAATTTTTAATAGCTACCTGAAGTCTCCGCAAAACTCGGTACAGCAATCGGAAGATGTGTTTCGCCTTTCAAGATTTGACGAGAAATCACCATGCGTTGTATCTCCGAAGTACCTTCGTATATCTGCGTGATTTTGGCATCGCGCATCAGTCGCTCGACGTGATATTCTTTGACAAAGCCGTAACCGCCATGTACTTGCACGGCTTCTACGCTGTGCTTCATCGCCACTTCCGAAGCAAATACTTTTGCCATCGCTGCTGCTGTGGTGTAGTCCATCCCTTGGTCTTTGAGCCATGCCGCACGATAGACGAGCATACGTGCCGCTTCGATGTCCGTAGCCATATCTGCGAGCTTGAAAGCAACTGCCTGATGTTTGGAAATCGGCTTGCCAAAGGCTTTGCGCTCTTGCGAATAGGCAAGGGCAAGTTCGTAAGCACCCGCAGCGATACCAAGTGCCTGAGCAGCAATACCGATACGTCCGCCATTGAGTGTTTTCATGGCAAATTTGAACCCGAAACCATCCTCGCCGATGCGATTTTCTTTGGGTACTTTGACATCATTGTACATGATGCTGTGCGTATCCGAAGCGCGAATACCGAGCTTGTCTTCCTTCGCACCAACAACTACGCCTTTCGAATCTGCCTCCACTATCAACACATTGATTCCTTTGTGTCCTTTCTCTGCGTCGGTCTGTGCAATGACGAGGTGTACACTCGATGTACCGCCATTGGTAATCCAGTTTTTAGTGCCATTAAGAAGGTAGTGGTCGCCCATGTCAACGGCTGTGGTACGTTGGCTTGTCGCATCACTTCCGGCTTCCGGTTCGGAGAGGCAAAACGCACCAATCCATTCGCCTGTCGCGAGTTTGGGCAGGTATTTGGCTTTTTGCGTTTCATTGCCATAAGTCTCTAATCCCCAGCACACTAAAGAGTTGTTGACAGACATGATAACAGAGCAGGAATTGTCAATTTTCGATATTTCTTCCATTGCCAATACATAGGACAAGGTGTCCATACCGCCACCGCCATATTGTGTATCGACCATCATGCCCATAAAACCAAGTTCTGACATTTGACGAACTTCGTCTTTTGGATAAGTCATGTGTGTATCGCGTTCGATAGCACCTTCTTTGAGTACGTTTTGTGCAAAATCTCTGGCAGCTTCTTTGACTGCCAATTGCTCTTCATTTAATTCAAAAACCATATTTAGTTTAGTCGATAGTCAATAGTCCGTAGTCCATAGGTGGACGCGGGATTAACGATGTTTAGTCGATAGTCCGTAGTCTATAATGGACGAGGAACTAACGTTGATTATTAATTGATTTTCGTAGGGCTTGTGTCATTTTTATAATAATTGTCAATTCGTTGTATAATTCATTGAACTGATCTTCATTTAAAAGTCCTCTTCTTTTTCCTATATGCAAGCACGTAACAACTTCTATTGCAGAACGAACCGCATAACCGAGAAATTTTGCAAATTCAGGGCTGGTTTGACCTGTTGAGCCTTCGGCAATATTTAAAGCAATGGAATCAGCAGCTCGTTTTATTTGGGAGGTCAAAATAAATTTTTCTTCATTTGGGAAACCCCTTGTTAATTCGTGGATAGTATAAGTAAAATCAATGGAACGTTGCCAGACTTTTAGGTTTTCAAATTTCATTATATTTGGTTCCGAAATTCATTATAAATTAGTTTGTAGCTTGCGAATATGGTGTCCAAGATTTCTCGCGACTACCTATGGACTACGGACTGCCGACCATTGACTATCTACAACGTTCCAAAATCAATTTCCGTATTGTCACCAATATTAAGACTTTGGCTTAAACCGCGTATCGCTGCATCACTTCCTACCACAGAATGATGCAAAACAACTTCTTGTATCGACGCATAACTGCCGATGATGGACTCGCGGACTATGGAATAATCAATGGTTACATTTTCGCCGATAGTCACGTTTGGTCCAATGATGGAGTTGGTAATTCGACAACCTTTGGCAATATTAACAGGATGAATAACGATAGTGTTTTCGTAATAAGGAATTTCTTGGGAAGCAAAACCGCCACGCTTGAGTAGCATCGCATTGGTCTCAAGCAGAATGTCTTTTTGTCCGCAATCAAACCAATTTTTGACGGTACAAGGTTTGAATTTGACTCCTTGATTAATCATTTGCATGATAGCGTCTGTGAGTTGGTATTCGTCAAGGGTTTTGATGTCATTTTCAATGATGTGATTTAAAGCGGCAAGGAGTGCCGGAACGTCACAACATTTGTACAGTCCGACTAAGGCAAGGTTGGATTTGGGAATACGTGGTTTTTCAACAACGTGGTGTACCATACCGTGTTCGTTGACTTCGGCTACGCCAAAATTGCGGGGGTCTTCTACTTTTTTTACACCGAGACAAGAGGTCGGTTCGTCAATGATTTGTTTGAAATCTACATCAAAAATCGTGTCTCCCAATACAATGAAGACTTCCTCTGCATCTGCTATCAAGTCGCGTGCCGTCCATACGGCATGTCCCAATCCTTGTCGGCTGTTTTGATAGATATATTCCTGACGAATGTCAGGATGTTTGGCTTGTACGTAATCTCGTATTTTTTCACCCAAATGCCCTATCACAAATACAAAATCCTCTACCCCGACTGCAACAAGATCGTCAATGATGTACGAAATAATCGGCTTACCCGCAACCGGAATCAGAGGCTTCGGCTGTGTGTATGTGTGCGGACGTAGATGTGTACCGGCACCAGCTACGGGAATTAATGCTTTCATTTTTTAATGAGTGAATTTTGAATGAATGAATGAGTGAATGATCACTTTGAATGAAAAATGTGTACTAATGAATTAAGTAAAATGGCTTATTCACTCATTCGTCCATTCAAAATTCACTCATTAATTATTTAAGAGCTTTCGCCATAGTTGCACCGATAGCGGCGGGAGATTTGACAACGTGAATGCCACAGGATGCCATGATTTCCATTTTGGCTTCGGCAGTGTCGGCGTGTCCGCCAACGATAGCACCGGCATGTCCCATCGTTCTGCCTTTGGGAGCAGTCTGACCTGCGATAAAACCGACGACAGGTTTTGTGCCGTGTTCTTTTATCCAGTGTGCGGCATCGGCTTCCATACTTCCACCGATTTCGCCAATCATAATAATTCCATCTGTATCAGGGTCATTCATGAGTAGTTCGACGGCATCTTTGGTAGTCGTACCGACGATAGGGTCGCCACCGATACCGATACAAGTCGATTGTCCGAGTCCGGCTTTGGTGACTTGGTCAACTGCCTCGTAAGTAAGCGTACCGGAGCGCGAAACGATTCCGATGCGTCCGGGATTGTGAATAAAACCGGGCATGATACCAACCTTAGCTTCTCCGGGAGTCATCACTCCGGGGCAATTCGGTCCGACCAAACGACAGTCTTTATCTTCAATATAGGCTTTCACCTTGACCATGTCTTGTACCGGAATACCCTCTGTGATACATATAATGACTTTGATACCTGCATCTGCTGCTTCCATGACAGCATCTCCGGCAAAGCGTGGTGGCACAAAAATAATAGATGTATCTGCCCCTGCTTTTTCAACAGCTTCGGCAACGGTATTAAAAACAGGTCGGTCTAAATGAGTTTGTCCGCCTTTTTTGGGCGTGACTCCACCAACGACATTCGTGCCGTATTCTATCATTTGACCAGCATGAAATGTACCTTCTTTTCCGGTGAATCCTTGTACGATGATTTTTGAGTTTTTATTGACTAAAACGGACATTGTATTTAGTTAAGTGCAAGTGCAAATTCAAGTATCAACTTTAATAATTAATTCGCTTTCAGCGAATTATGAAAAGTAAAAGTGACGCTTGATTCATTCCACCTGCTTAATTATTTATTTAAGTTCAAGTTATTTTTCTTCTTCTACAATGACGAAAATATCCTCATTGTCTTTTTTCATGTGGTATTGTTCGCGGGCAAATTTTTCTAAGGCATCCTTATCTGTATGCAAGGCTTTTGTTTCTCGCTTGACGACTTTAATTTCTTTTTGATAATGCTCTTTTTTGGCGTTCATATCGTTAATCATTCTTTGTAAATGACGTTGAGAAATCAAGTCATTTTTATCAAAAAAGACCAACCATATCACAAATACCGTCACTGTCAGAAGGTATTTATTTCTGAATGGTGCGGGTATTTTCTCAAAATAGACCTGAAATACATTTTTTCTGGACATAATTGACAGTAAAAATAAGAAGGCACAAATATAGGCAAAATACGGCTACGATACCACTTAGTAAGTAAAACGAACGAAATAAACTGAACCACTAAGTCCACTAAGTCCACGAAAATCGAATTAACGAAGTAAGGAAACTAATTTTGTGTAAAAAATTGATTATTAAATATTTATAGCTGATTTGTGAACTCTGCGTCTGTTTGATTTTCGTGCCTTTCGTGTCCTTTGTGGTTCAGTTTATTTTTTCGATTTCACTAAGGGTAAAATCGCATAAAACCAATGTTTTCAATCAACTACCTCCTAAACACATAAAAACAAAACAAGCGCAAGCCCAATAAAATTGAACCTGCGCTTGATGCTCAAACTTATGTTTGAATGTATGCTGTACGAATTAAAGTTTTACTTCTGTATCGTAAGTTACGGTGATCAAATCGCCTGCGCCGTCGCGTCCGGTGTATTTGCCAGTTTCGTCTGAGCCAATTTTGAAAATACGTCTATCAACATCAGCCGACCCTTTCACACGAAGTGGCTTAGTGCTGATTACTTCAAAGGGACTTTCTATCACTTGCTCTGCGCCTCTCATTTTGAGCGTAAAGTCAGCTATGTAGCCGCTACCTTCTGCTCTTACATTAGAGATATTTGCAGTGGCAATCCTGTATTTTTCTACATTGAAATAATCCCATTGCTTGAGGTGTTCGGCGAGTTTTTCACTTTTCTCATTGATTGAAGCCAAGTCTATCACCAAATCGGCATTGAGTGATTCTATATCACCATCCATATCAATATTTGAAAAATTCCATGTTTTGAATCCACCGTCGGCAGAATACCGTTCATTGGCAGCCTTCCAAGAGATAGTACCCGGTGTATTCTCAGCACTGAGTTCAAAAACAGTTTCTATAACTTCTTCTACAACATCTGCTTCGGTCTCTACGGCATCAGCAGTTTTTTTAGTGGTATCGCAACCGATAAAAGTAATCAGCGCAACAAGTACGAATACGTTAAATAATGATTTCATATTATTAATTAATTTTGAATAAATGATTGATAAAATTGTGTAATTGTAAGGATTGTTTCGCTTCGCTGATTGTTGAATTGTTTTATAATTATAAGAAGTTTTTTGCATAGCAAAAAATCATAATAACAATCTTACAATCAAGCAATTCAACAATCTTACAATTCACCCTTCAATAAGAATTTCATGTAAAATTGTAAATTATCTTTTGCAGGGGAAGGTCCGTCCGGTCCTGCCACCTTGAATATGCTGTATAGGGGCAGTTGAAAAGTCGTACTTACTTGAAGTCGCACTTCGCCATCCGCTTGAATGACGGGTTCGATTTGTGCAGGAACGTTGAGCGGTGTTTCGATACCGAGCATCGTAAAAACGCCTTTTGCCATAAATTCGCTCGCCTTTCCAGCTTGTAATGACGCATCGTCTTTCGACTCAATTTCTTCAAAAGTAAAAGTCGAATTGGGGAATATACCCATTTTCAACATCTTATTTTGCACCTCGTAATCCAAATCATCCAAGCCCATCGTAATGTCCGAAATATTAACTTCAAAACGTCCTTTCGCGCCTGTGAGTGTTCCTTTTTCACCCAAATTAAATGTCCCCGAAAGCGATTTTGCTTCGCCCGAATAATTGTCGAGCGGTGGCAAAAAGCTGAAAATCAAAATCGGTTCGTTTTTATTTTGTGGTGCTTCGACTGTCCAGTTTTGGGCGATTTTTGCGTCTTCGGTTGTGTTATTTTGTTCAATCACCACTTTTTCCGGCAATGGCAAACCCAAGTCTTCCCAGCTTTTGACGGCAATATCATCAGAAATGAACGCTAAAGCATCACCGTTTTCCAGATTTTTACTTTGCCGTTTGATTTCTGCCTCAATTAGCTTTCCAGCTTCCTCAAATACCTTCTCTCGATTGCGCCAACTTCCTGACACTAAACCCTCATCGAATTTTTGAAAAACAGGTTTGACACAATTATATTGTGAAAAAATCTCTGCCGAAACGGTCAGACGACCCTTATGTAAATAAGGATATAAATTGAAATAAAAACTCCTCGTAGTGCGCGTCTGTTCAAAGTCGGACATCAATGCGAAATCCGACATGCCTTTGGCTACGCTCGCTTTTCCGGTGGCAATAAAGTCTGCTTGGTCAAATCCTTTCGACACATCGCCCGTCATTTGGGTCAATTTGATGGGGGCAGTAACTGCGGTGCGTCCGTTTTTCCAAACTAAAATATTCTTCTTGACATCGTTGGCATTGTCTTGATGTGCGAGTCGTGCCGTGCGAACGAAGTTTTTGACCCGCGATGTTTTTTTGTAGCGACCATAATAAAATGAACGTCCTTCCGAATTTTGAAAAACGATGCTCGGCGTGTAAGTTACTTCCTTTGGTGCGCCTTCTGCAACATCCGACACTTTTAATTCTACTTCAATATCGTCCGCCAACTTTTTGAGGGCATCCAAATCATCCTCATTTAAAATGGGGATAGTAGAATTGATAAAAAGAATGAGTTGCTCCTGCGATGTTTCCAATTCGCGTTCCGCGCTTATATGTGTATGCAAAACGGTTTGGTCGTTTTGTTCTACATTCAAAATTAAAAACAATATCGGGAAAATATATTTTAAAAACATTTATTTTTATTAAAAAAGTACAGGCGATTTTAATCGCCTTGTTAAAAAAAAATACGACACATGGCGATTAAAATCGCCTGTACAAGATTACATTCTGATTTTATCCAAAAGTTCATTGAGCTTTTTGGCTTCTTGTTCGGTTAATTTGGAGACTTTCGATTTAATGTTTTTTATCGGGGCATCTCCTATTTGATTGACAAGAGCCAATCCTTTTTCGGAAATTACAATGTCCATAGCGCGACGATCACATTCACAAATCATTTTCCGTACCAATTTTTTCTTTTCCAATCGTACGATGATACGTCCAACATCCGAACCTCTGTCCAACATTCGTGAACGAATGTCTTTGATGGAAATGGGTTTGTCGTTTTGTCCGCGCAAAATTCGGAGGACATTATATTGATTGGTAGTCAAATCATATTGAGCAAAAAACTGCTTTTCCTGATACAACATCTCAAATACGGTATGCAATAGATTCAAATGCGCTTTTTGATATTCGCTTTTGAATCCCTGCATTTTGAGCTGTTGTTTTAAGTTCATGTCGCAAAACTATAAGTTTAAACTTATAAATGCAAGTTTGAACTTGTATTTTTTTTATCAATTAACATGCGAGTTGGGTTTTGGTTGTGGTATGGTGAGTATTTTTTACAAAAAAAATGACAGGTATTTTGAAATACCTGTCGCTTGATTTTTGAAATGCTTGATTATCAATTAACTTGACTCTTTTTCTAATCAGTCATCTTTTAATTCACTCTTTGTCCATCTTTATACGTCACCAAAAAAGCACTTTGGAAACCCCGACCGCGCCAATACATCAAACCTTTCATGGCAGCACTATAATCTGGATAGCCACTTGCATAGTGTTTGTAAGCGTTTCCAACTTGCTCTGTTTCAAGGTGATAGACCTCTCCCCAAAGTGGCGTACTTTCATTTACGGGCTCCATTGTCACGCCCAATTCTACTTTGTAAGTCATCCTTCTGCTGCGTTGCATATCGGTTTCGGGGCTGTAATTGGCATCTATTGAAAGCTCATCACGCAGGGCATCCGTCACTTGTGTTTTGGGTACATCGGTGCGGGTGATGACGGTCTGTATCGGTCTCAATGCCGGACGATAAATCACGCGCGGCTGGTGTACCCGCGAGATGGATTCTACCTGAACATCATTTTCCATTTTATAGTCGGTAAAGGCTTTTGAGATAGCTTCCGCTACTTGCTCTTGTCCAGTATTTGACAGTAGATAATCTTCTTCTTTGCTATTGGTCAGAAAACCGGATTCTATCAATACGCCCGGCATGTAGGTCATTCGCAAGACGACAAAAGGCTCTTCTTTGATGCCCAAAGTCTTGCGCCCCAATGTGCGAAATTGTCGCTGTAATTTTCTTGCAAAGTTCATGCTTTTAGCTTCGTAGCCTGTTGCCGAATGTTTGTAGCCACCGTATTTGCTCGTGTAATTTTCTTCCAAACGTACCGCATCATTTTCACATTGATTGAGCTGGGTAATGTTATCACTCGCCGGAGATTCGCCCATGACATAGACTTCTGCACCGTGTATCTCCTTCTGCCTCAAAGCATTACAATGGATAGAAATAAAGACATCGCCTTTTGCCTGATTCGCCATTTCCGCTCTTTTGTCCAATGGAATAAATACATCCGACTCGCGCGTGTAAATGATGTTGACATCCGAAAAACGGCTTTTTATTTTCTGTCCGAGTTTTTTGGCAATGGAGAGTGTAATGTGTTTTTCCATAGAGTTTTTGCCCATGCAGCCTTCATCTTTTCCGCCATGCCCCGCATCAATAACGACATTTAGAATAGACGCTGGCGGGTCTTGATTCATCGAATAACTAAAGCTCACATTGGCATGTAAAAACATGAAAGAAAGAATGGCAAGGTGTAGGTTTTTGATAATAATAATCTTTTTCAAGTATTTATTTTTTTAGCAAATAGGCAGTGTAGAATAATTTAAATTTCGGAATGTACAAATGAATATCAAACTCATAAGGTTTGCAAAACTTTATAGGTTTTGTCTGTTGTAATCTCGCTAAATTTCATCCACTTTTGCCTATTTAATTAATATGTAAAATGCAATTATTTATTTTCTTCTAATAATTTTTCTAATCGAATACCGCGTGAGCCTTTTATTAAAAAATAGGTTTTGGTAAATTTTTGTTCATCAAACCAATCTTTTAACGTTTGTACATCTTTAAAATGTATGCCATTGTCTGGTAAATTTATTTTTCCGAATTCTTGCCCGACCAAAAGCGCGTATTTAAGTGGAGAGGCTGCTAATGTCTCCACAATTTTTTGATGTTCCGCCTCGCTGTCTTCGCCCAATTCGAGCATGTCGCCGAGTACAACAATTTTATCTAAATCCGTTTGTAATTTTGAAAAATTATCTACCGCGATGTGCATACTCGTGGGATTGGCATTGTAGGCATCAAGGATGTACTGGTTTGTATTTTTTTCTACAAATTGAGAGCGATTATTGGTCGGCGTATAGGCTTCGATAGCTGTTTTCATCGCTTTATATGGTACATCAAAATAATGTCCGACCGTAATAGCCGTTAGAATATTATTAAAATTATATGCCCCAATTAAATGGGTCGAAATCGTGTGTGATTCACCGTTTTTCAATGTAATTTTCACAAAAGGATCGGCACTCACCATGTCTATTTCAAATTGTCCGTTGCTCCCTTTTTGATAAGGAATGACCTCTACTTCTCGTGGCAATAAATCTTGCAAATGCGCTTCGTCTTGATTAATAAAAATCTTGCCCCATGTTTTAGATAGATAACGATAAAGTTCTGATTTTGTTTGTTTTACACCTTCAAAACTTCCAAAACCTTCCAAATGTGCTTTGCCGACATTCGTAATGAGTCCGTGTGTGGGTTCGGCAATTTGACATAAAAAATCTATCTCACCGATGTGATTTGCGCCCATCTCAATAATAGCAATTTCGGTATCGAAAGGCAGCGCAAGCAGCGTGAGTGGTACGCCGATATGATTATTAAAATTTCCTTTGGTAAAATGCGTTTTATACCGCGCAGAAAGAACAACGCTGACGAGTTCTTTTGTCGTCGTTTTTCCATTTGAACCAGTGATAGCTACAAAAGGAATATCAAACTGCCGACGGTGGTGACGCGCTAATTTTTGTAGCGTGTCGAATGTATCTTCTACTTGAATGAGTTGGTCATTTTGCGGCAATTGCTTGTCACTTACAAGTGCATAAGCCGCACCTTTTTCGAGTGCATTGAGGGCGTATTTGTTTCCGTCAAATCGCTCTCCTTTCAGTGCAACAAACAGGCAGCCCTCCGGTATCCGGCGACTGTCGGTACTGACTCCCTTACAAGATTTAAAAATATGATATAACTGCTTGATATTCACAGCCCGAAATAACGAATTTTATCAGAACTTTTAATAAGATTGTAGAGAATATTTTTTGTAATTATTTGGGGCGGCAGTTTATCGGTCTGCTGTCCGCTGCCTTCTGTAAGTATCATATTTTTCTTTATCGAGCAATAAACTGTTCGTAGTACTGTACAATTCGCTCATCTAACATCACATCTTTCGGGCGTATTTTTTGTTTTAATAAAATGCCTTCAAAAGTGCGACAACGGCTGAGTGCTACATAAGTCTGCCCATGTGCGAACGCGCCACGCCCCAGATCAATGACGACTTTATCAAAGGTTTTGCCTTGACTTTTATGAATCGTTACAGCCCAAGCCAATCGAAGTGGATACTGTTTGAATGAGCCAACGACATCCGTGCCGAGTTCGTTTTTTCCGCCTTCACCAGTCATTTTATATTTGAGAATTTCCCATTCGGTCTGTTCTACTTCTATGATTTTTTCTTTGTCGCCATCTTCTAGTATCATCACTTTTATTTTGTCGGGTGTGAGTTCGTGAATCTTGCCGAGTGTGCCGTTGACAAATTGGCGTTCAGGGTCGTTTTTGACAAACATGACTTGTGCGCCTTCTCGCAATTTCAAAACCATATCCGTCGGAAAAGTACGTTCACTAAAATTACCTTCTACTTTACCAATATAGGTCATCTCAAGTGTTTGTAATTCGCGCAAGCGGTGGCTATTGATTTTATTTACAATAGAATTTACAGTAGAAAGTGTGATGTATGAATCGTCTGTTGTCACTTCTTCGGGCAGATGTCGTTCATTGATCGTGTTAATATCGTCCCAGTCAATGCGGTTGGTTCGCACGCGATCGAGGAGTTTGATAAAAGCAATGTTGTCTTGTCGATAGACCTTGCGAAGTTCAAAAGGTTCGATTTGAAATTCTTGAAAAACCGTTGCAGAAAAGAAGTATGGACTCTCATAATAGAGGTTGAAATACATCTGTTCTTGGTTATTCACGATTGGTGGGAGTTGGAATAAGTCGCCGAAAAATACGATTTGCTTTCCGCCGAAAGGGGCAGGGTTTTCGCAATTGATTCGTAAGAAATAATCAATATTATCCATCATATCGGCACGTACCATCGAAATTTCATCAATGATAATCGTGTCGATTTTCTGATACATTTTTTTGTACCGACGTGGCTTAATATCATTTTTGGTAATGGGTTTGGCAGGAAAACCGAAGAAGGAATGAATGGTTTGTCCCTGTACGTTGAGCGCAGCAATGCCGGTGGGCGCAAGTACGACCACGCGCTTGTGTGTCGTATTGCGAAAAAGCTGAAGCAGTGTCGATTTGCCTGTTCCGGCTTTGCCTGTGATAAACATACTCGTATTGTACTTTTCGAGCAAGTCTAAAGCATATCGGAAGTCATCGCTGAGTTCTATAGGTGGTTTGTCGAGCATAGACCCAAAGGTAAAGATTAGCCTTTGGATATCGAATGGATTTGAAGTGTTTTTCTATTTAACCACCAAGTCAGAATTATCTTTAATCAATTTTGGCTTCTTTTTCTCGCTAATTTCGTTAAAAATACTCGCCGTAGCTTAGGCTATGCCTACGTTTTTCGCCTCATTAGCAAAAAAAATAA
>ENA-ORXR01002597-ORXR01002597.1-marine-metagenome-genome-assembly--contig:-NODE-2597-length-16988-cov-6.463308_pt1 | contig 16988 bp, 17 predicted proteins | sample MGYA00237866_ERZ511479 | MGnify/ENA metagenome assembly ERZ511479 | reverse complement strand
TTTTGCTGTAATGTCGAATCATCTACGAACTGATGAATTGGCATAAGCTCCAAGGCGGTAACACCTAAATCAACGAGATGCCGCACAATCGCCGGATGGCAAAGACCAACGTAGGTTCCACGCTGATCTTCAGGCACATCAGGGTGCTGCATTGTCAGACCTCTGACATGTGCTTCATAAATAATGGTCTCATGATAGGCGCGCTCTGGTGGGCGATCATGTTCCCAATTGAAATATGGATTTATGACCACGCTCTTCATCGCATGTGCAGCTGAGTCCATGCTATTCGGTTTTGCAGGTTCAAGAAAGTGATACGAATAGAGAGATTCGTCACTTATGCTCTGCCCGTCGATAGCTTTGGCATAAGGGTCCAACAATAATTTTGTTGGATCGCATCGATGACCCTGCGCAGGTTCATAGGGCCCATGCACTCTGAACCCATAGCGTTGTCCTGGCAATACATCGGGCAAGTAGATATGCCATACGTAGGCGTCTACTTCAGACAGCGTAATCCGAATTTCCTTTTCCATACTGTCAAACAGGCACAGTTCTACGGTATCCGCTACTTCAGAGAAGATCGCAAAATTGGTACCGGTTCCATCAAAGGTGGCCCCTAATGGATACGGTTTTCCTGGATAGTAATTCATAACTTATCTGCTTGACTGTGCCGCGCCGCCGCATAGCATATTGTGCTGCCTGAAAAATGTGCTGCTCAATGATACTACCAGCCATGCCTGTATGACTTGAACCCGTTGCGCACGACATGTTAGTCGAATGGCTTCTGTTACCAGAACGATTACGCGAGACACATCCATGGCATTTGTAATGGCGGCAAATCGTGCCCACACGTGGTGCAAGCTCTTGATGGCCTCATGCGTGAAATTGCCTGAGCTACTCAGACCAGTACCCAGTGCAATCAACAATGTCAGATCCGAGCACTTACCTGATGGGTTGTGGCTCTACCTGGAATATCGTGGTCGACAGCGGCGGTAAGGTCATGCTCAAAGAGTAGGGACGACCGTGTGAGATGTAAGCCTCCGCCTCGACGCCACCCAGGTTTCCCACACCGCTGCCTCCATAAGCAGTGCTGTCACTGTTGAGCCGCTCAACGTAGCGACCGGGCATGGGTACCCCAATCCGGTATTGATAATGAACCACTGGCGTGAAATTGCAGACGACGACAACCAGCTCTTTACCGGTCTCTGCATGCCGGATGAACGCAATGACACCATTTAGATTGTCCGTACAGTCAATCCACTCGAAACCCGAGGCTTTGCAGTCCCGTTCATAGAGTGCCGGCGTGCTCGTGTAAAGTTGGTTCAAATCGCGAACCAATCGCTGTACACCTGCATGCTGAGGATCATCCAGCAGGTGCCAATCCAGCTCATCGTTATTATTCCACTCACGACGTTGCCCGAACTCCCCGCCCATAAACAACAACTTCTTTCCGGGGTGCCCGTACATGAACGAGTAATACAGCCGCATATTGGCAAACTGCTGCCAGTGATCACCCGGCATACGTGCCAGTATCGACCCTTTGCCATGCACCACCTCGTCGTGAGACAGGGGCAAGACAAAGTTCTCGGTGAACGCGTACAAGAGACTGAAGGTGATCTTATCCTGATGGAATCGCCGGTGTATCGGATCTTCCTTGAAAAAGCTCAGCGTATCGTGCATCCAGCCCATGTTCCACTTGTAGGTGAAACCCAAGCCTCCCAGGTATACCGGTCGGGACACCAGCGGCCATGCGGTGGATTCTTCGGCCATAGTCACTCCGCCATGGGCGTGCACAACCGTGTTCATCTGCTTGAGAAACGCCACGACCTCAAGATTTTCATTCCCACCGTGCTCGTTCGGAATCCATTCGCCCGCCTCGCGTGAATAATCAAGATAAAGCATGGATGCCACGGCATCAACCCGGAGCACATCAATGTGATACTCCTCTACCCAGAACAAGGCATTGGCAAGCAGATAGTTCACCACTTCACGGCGCCCATAGTTGAATATCAACGTACCCCAATCGCTATGCGCCCCCTGGCGCGGATCCGCGTGCTCGTACAAATGCGTGCCGTCGAATTCACTGAGGCCATGGCTATCACGCGGAAAGTGCGCTGGAACCCAATCGAGAATCACACCGATGCCCTCGCTATGACAGCGATCGACGAACACTTTGAAATCATGTGGCGAGCCGAAACGCCAGGTGGGCGCAAACATACCGATCGGTTGATATCCCCACGAGCCATCGAACGGATGCTCGGTGACAGGCAATAGCTCGATGTGTGTGTAACCGAGATCTTTGACATAGGGCACCAGCTCATCTGCCAGCTCCTGATAGTTCATCCAGTGCGAGCTATCCGACTTTCGTCGCCACGATCCCAAATGAACTTCATAGATGGATACCGGTGCATCCAGAGCTGTTGCCGTGGCGCGGTTATCTAACCAATTGTCGTCATGCCACTGCATTTCACGTAGTTCCGGAACAATCGAGGCGTTACCCGGCGGCGACTCGCAGCGGCGCCCAAAAGGATCAGCCTTGAGTGGCAACACAGTACCATCGCTCCCCTTGATTTCGAATTTGTACAATTCTCCGGAAGCCAACCCCGGCAGAAAAATGTCCCAGACACCATTTGCAGGATGGACTCGCATAACATGTCGACGCCCGTCCCACTCGTTGAACGGTCCGACAACACTGACGCGTTGTGCGTTGGGGGCCCACACAGCAAAGTGAACACCGCAGATGTCTTCGCACTCGATACATCGAGCGCCCAACTTGTCATAAATCCTCAGATGGGTACCCTCCCCCATCAAGTAACGATCAATCTCACCCAACGGGGAGGAAAAGCGATACGGATCATCAATGGTGTGCGCACTTTCACCTTTGAACAATCGCAGCCGGTAGTTCGCCTGCACTGGCATCGTCGCCTCAAACAAACCAGCATGTACCGATGTCATGCTCACCAATAGCGCATCGTCCTGATCAACGATATCCACGGCCTGCGCCTGAGGCTGGAAGGTGCGCACCACTTGATGGTTTTTCTGGACATGTGGTCCTAGCACCGCAAAGGGATCATTGTGATCTCCTTGGGAAATTGCCAGGATTACGGCTTGATCAATTGCAGTCATGGTCATTTCTCTTGGGTTTACCGATTCGGGCTTACACCTCTATCGTTCTTAATCACGCTGGGGCCTCCGTAAGAAAATGCCGTGCGTTGAATGACCGTTTACGTTCAACGCACGGTGCTGAGGTCGTCGCTAACGGATGCTGTGTAAGTTCTGTCCGAGCATATCCGGAGTGACCAGTACTACACCGTTGTCCGTCACCCTAAAACCGCGCGCTTTGTCCTGAGCGTGATCCTCACCGATCACGGTGTTCTCTGGAAGGTGACAGCCTCGATCTATGATCGCCTTCTGGATGCGGCAATGGCGACCCACCTTAACGCCAGGCAACAAGACCGAGTCGGTCACGAGAGCAAAAGAATGGACTTTAACATTGGAGAACAGCATTGAACGTTTCACGCGCGCCCCGGAGATGACACACCCACCAGAGACCATGGAATCATGTGCCTCTCCACGTCGTCCGTCGTCATTGAACACAAACTTTGCCGGCGCCAGTTGCGGCTGATGAGTCAGAATCGGCCACTGTTGATCATAAAGATCTAACTGGGGTTCAATCGATACCAACTCCATGTGCGCCTCCCAGTACGCATCCAGAGTGCCCACATCACGCCAGAAGGCTTGTGCACCCGTGTCGGGATCACGGAACGGATAAGCGAACACACGATGATTTTCAATCATCGATGGAATGATATCGTTACCAAAGTCATGTTGGGAGTCTGGATTATCGGCATCGGCTATCAGTTGATCGTAGAGAAATTGCGTATTGAATATGTAGTTGCCCATTGAAGCGAGGGTCAGCTTGCTATTACCGGGAATCGGTGTGGGTTCAGCTGGTTTCTCATCAAAACGCAAAACCTGGCTATCTTCATTCACGGTCATGACACCGAACGAGCCAGCGGCCTCAGCAATCGGCACTTCCAGGCACGAAACACTCATATCCGCCTCGTTGGCCACGTGACTAGCCAACATGGGTCCGTAGTCCATTTTGTAGATGTGATCACCGGAAAGAACCAACACGTATTCGGGTTGATGGGTACGGATTATGTCGAGATTCTGATAGATGGCATCCGCAGTGCCTGCGTACCAGGCCTCACCAGTGCGTTGGGATGCGGGTAACACTTCAACGAATTCGTCCAACTCGCTTTGAAACTTGCCCCACCCTCGCCCCAGATGACGCACCAAAGAGTGGGCCTTGTACTGGGTAAGTACACCGATACGGCGTATGCCTGAATTGACACAGTTCGACAAGGGGAAATCGATGATTCGAAACTTTCCACCAAACGGTACGCCAGGCTTGGCACGCCAATCTGTTAACTCGTATAGACGCGAGCCCTTCCCACCCGCCAGTACCAATGCCAATGTCTGTTTGGTTAGACGACTGACGTAGCGTGAATCCTGATCAATTGACATGTTTGCTCCTGTAGTAAAAAAATGACCATGTCTGGCAGTGTTTACCTGTTCAACCGATGGGATCAATTGTCTGCAGATCGCAAACCCTCACCCTGCCAATGATTTCCGGTGACGGTGTTCCCTAGTTGCCCTACTGCGTCGTTGCAACTTGCATTGTGCTCCTGCGCTAGTGTGGCGTGATATCGGCTAATCCAGGTAAATTGGCACCAAGACGCGATACCGTGACAGCCGCCGCGCGTACAGCAAAATCCACGCAGTCCTCTGGATTAATCTGCTCATTCAGACGATTTGGCGAGCTTCTACGGCAAAGTCCACTGCATCATCGTCGTGACGAATCTTCATGAGCCATGATGGCCCGTGATTCTTTCTCTTACACATATCTGACACCTTGATAGTCACGCAGATAGTCACTCAAAACTTTCTCTGTGCCATCCGCCCACAGTGAATTCAGCGCCTTTGTGAAAGGCTTTTTAAAAAGATCGACATGAGCCAGATCACCGTACACATCACGCATTTCTAACCAGGCTGCCGGATCCGTTCGCGCTGCATGTGACCGCGAAACCAACTGATCCCAGGATGGATCGTTGGACTCTATTATGGCACCGCTCTCGCTCTCACCATAGCAATAGCGGCACCACAGTGCGGAGGCCAAAGCCAGGCCATCCACACCTAAGCCCTGTTCAATGCGATCGACAATACTTGGTATGATAAATTTCGGTTGCCGGTTTGAGCCATCATGGCAAAGTCGTCGCACCGTATCGACCACGTGAGGATTAGAGAATCGAGTGACAATTTTTGCATAATAGGCGTCGAGATCAGCGTCAGGAACCGGTGGCACATTGGGCAGAATTTCCGTCCGTTCGACCTTATCGAGAAATTGGCGAATCAGGGGGTGTTTCATAGCATCACCAGATGCCTCAATGTCGAGCAGCCCAGCAGGATACGCAATCACCGCATGTCCCCCATTAAGGATGCGAATTTTCATCGTCTCGAACGGTTCTACATTATCAACAAATTGCACACCAACTTTTTCCAGTTGTGGTCGGCCAGCCACAAATTTATCTTCTATAACCCACTGCAAGTAATCCTCACAAAACACGGGTGCTGAATCGACCATTCCAAGGCTCTCAATCACCTGCTTTCGTTCAAATTCACCGGTTCCTGGAGCAATCCGATCAACCATACCGTTAGGAAAGCTCGAATGCGTTTTAATCCATGAGGCCAGCTCAGGATCAACCATCTCAGCCATACCGACCACTGCACGTCGGGTCACGTCACCGTTGTGCGGCAAGTTGTCGCAAGACACCACCGTGAATGGTTTCCTACCACTACTCTTGCGATTCTTTAATGCACGAGCAATCAGCCCAAATACAGTTTGGGGGGAGTCGAAATTCCTGGCGTCCGCTTGTATCGCCGGATGTTTCGTATCGAAAAGTCCACTTTCAGCATCAACAAAATATCCACCTTCTGTCACTGTCATTGACACTATCCTGATGGCAGGGTTTTCCAGTGTGGCAAGGATCGCCTTACTATCCGTTGGTGGTAAATAATCGATCATGACGCCGGTAACGCGGGCATCCCGACTTGCCGCCGACTGAGCAGTTACCGAACCGAGCCAGTCTTGCTTGGCAAGAAGCTCACGTATTGGCGCATCACCCGGCATCACGCTAGCGCCAATAACTGCCCAGTCGTGATCGTGTCCGGCACTAAACAATGTATCGAGATAGATACACTGATGCGCGCGATGAAAATTACCAATCCCGAAGTGCATGATTCCAGGTGACAAGGATTGCCGTGAATAGCCGGGTTGACCTATATCTTCTGGCAAATCATCAATTGTATCGAGTGAAAGAGATTTCAAAGAATCCTGGGTAGCGATTTTGTCTCCCATGTACTTATCTCTCTTTTTCTATGATTTGGGAATAACTCTCTTGGACCACTAATTCGTCACGTAATCCTGAGCCCCTGATTATCGAACTTGTGAATGAGCTCTTCTCTTGGCGTCAGGCTAATTCGGTCGCCATGATTGAGAGCAACGTCACCGCTAGCTCGCACAGTTACCATGTCGCTGAGTCCGGTTTCGTGGACGTGAAAGAAGGTATCGGAGCCCAGGTGCTCAGAAACACCGACCACGCCAGACCATTGGCCACCAGATTCTGCAACAGCAAAATGCTCTGGACGAACACCGATGGTGTGCGCCCCATAGCCTTCTGCAACTTCACCACTGAAAAGATTCATTTTCGGCGACCCGATGAAGCCTGCAACAAAGGTATTTTGGGGTCTGTGATAGAGTTCCAGTGGTGAGCCTACCTGCTCGATAACTCCAGCCTGTAAAACGACAATTTTATCCGCCATGGTCATAGCCTCAACCTGATCATGCGTTACGTAAACCATTGTTGTGTCGAGCCGCTTGTGCAAGCCCGATATTTCCAGGCGCATGCCCACCCGCAGAGCCGCATCCAGATTAGACAGCGGTTCATCAAACAAAAATGCGGCGGGTTCACGAACAATCGCTCGGCCGATAGCAACACGCTGACGCTGTCCACCGGAGAGCTGCCCAGGACGTCGGTCAATGTAATCCGTAAGGTTTAAAACTTTTGCGGCGTTGTCCACGCGCTTTTCAATCTCAGCTGAATCCATCTTGGCCATGCGCAAGGGAAAGCTGATGTTCTTGCGCACAGACATATGCGGATAAAGCGCATACGATTGAAACACCATTGATAGCCCACGCTTCGACGGTGGCGCATCAGCAGACTCCCTGCCATCGATTTGGATAGAACCCGAAGTGACATCCTCCAAACCAGCGATCAATCTTAGCAACGTTGATTTGCCACAACCTGATGGCCCGACGAACACCGTAAACTCTCCGTCCTCTATCGTTAAATCGAGAGGAGGTATGACCTCGACGTCATCGAATTTTTTTTGTACTTTATTAAGAACAATTTTTCCCATAGGTCACCTATTTGACTGCGCCGAACGTCAGGCCGCGGACGAGTTGTTTCTGGCTGAACCAACCCAGTATGAGGATCGGGGCAATGGCCATCGTTGAGGCCGCACTGAGTTTTGCGAAGAAAAGCCCCTCGGGACTTGAGTAGCTGGCTATAAAGGCTGTCAAGGGTGCTGCTTTCGACGCGGTCAGGTTGAGCGTCCAGAACGCTTCATTCCAGGCCAGTATAAAATTCAACAGTAATGTAGATGCGATGCCTGGCACCGCCATTGGCGCTAGCACATACAGAATTTCGGATTTCAGTGATGCACCATCCATGCGAGAGGCTTCAAGAATTTCTGAAGGAATCTCGCGAAAGTAGGTGTACAGCATCCACACGATAATAGGCAAGTTGATTAGCATCAACACAATCACCAATCCAGCACGGCTATCGAGAAGACCTAACTGAATGAACAGCAAGTAGATTGGATATAATACGCCGACAGCTGGCAGCATTTTTGTCGACAGCATCCAGAGAAGAATATCCTTGGTGCGATTTGATGGTACGAAGGCCATCGACCACGCTGCCGGTATGGCGATGATAATACCAAGAATCGTGGAGCCGCCAGCGATGATAATGGAGTTCCAGAGAAAGCGCGAATAGTTGGAGCGCTCCATCACAGTGGCATAGTTTTCCAGCGTCCAATCGAAACCGAACAACACGGGCGGATTACTGATGGCTTGAGCTTCTGTTTTGAAGCTTGTCAGTATTGTCCAGAGAATGGGAAAGAAAATCAGCAGACCAATAAGCCAGGCAGCAGCTGTATTGATCATCTTGCGTTTGGTAGTGACAGAGCGAGCCATAGTCTATTTCCTCACTTATCCAGGTTCTTGCCAACGATCCGCATCAGAAAGATCGCAACGATATTGGCGAGGATGATGGCGTACACTCCACCAGCGGACCCGAGGCCTATGTTCTGACTCTCCAGTACCCGCTGGAAGATCAGGTAAGTCAGTGTTTTGGTGCCGAATGCCCCCCCCGTGGTCACAAAAATCTCAGCAAACACGGCAAGCAGAAAAATCGTCTGAATTAGAATCACGATCGTGATGGCACGACCCAGATGCGGAAGGATGATGTACCAGAATCGTTTGAGCACCGGTGCACCATCAATTTCCGAGGCCTCCAGTTGTTCGCTATCGAGAGATTGTATGGCGGTTAGCAGGATCAATGTCGCAAAGGGCAACCACTGCCAGCTTACCATCATGATGAGTGACTCCATGCTGGCTTCAGTCAACCACTGCACAGGCTCTGCACCAAAGAACTGGTAAACGTATTTAAGAACACCGTTGTTCGGATCCATGAACATGTTCTTCCACACCAGGGCAGATACCGTTGGCATGACGAAAAACGGGGAAATCACGAGGATACGAACGACCCCCTGACCCCACATGGGTTGATCCAGTAATAATGCCAGCAGAACACCGAGCACCAGAGTGATCACAAGCACGCTGCCAACTATGATCAGCGTCGCCTGGACGCTGGGCCAAAAAGCGCTCGAATTAAAGAAGCGCGCGTAATTGTCGAACCCCACCCAATCGAGACCACCACCCAAGGTGTCGCCACGCAATGGTAGATATTTCTTGAACGAAAAATAGAGAGTCATGATGAGAGGAACCAGCATCCATCCCAAAAGCAGGACGACTGCGGGTGCCATCATGTAGCGGGCTGCTGATCGCGAGTGCTGAGTGGCGATGACACGTCTCCTCTTCTTGACGCCGCAACGCCGTGAAAGAAAAAATCAGAAGGTGTAGGTTTTCAATACAGCTGAGGCAGAGGACGGCGGATAAGCCGCCCTCTGAAGCGGACTAACGATAGCCCGCAGCTTCCATAGCGTCGTTGGTAATGGCCTGGGCTTTTTCCAGCGCTTCTGCAACTGTCTGCTGTCCCGCATATGCAGCCGAGAACTCCTGACTCACTTCTGTAGCAATTCCGGCGAATTCAGGAATAGCGGCGAACTGAACACCGACGTAAGGAACGGGTTTCACAGTCGGATTGTTCGGATCGGCCGAAAGGATCGAATCCAGAGTCATTTTTGCAAATGGTACTTCTTTGTAGTTGGGATTCTCATACAATGAGATACGGGCGCCAGGAGGCACGTTCGCCCAACCTTCTTTCTCGGCAACCAGCTCAATGTAGTCCGTTGAAGTTGACCACTCAATAAACTCCTTGGCCGCAGCTTCTTTTTGAGTACCAGCCGGAATACCTAGCGCCCATGCCCATAGCCAATTCGAACGCTTGCCGAGGCCGTTGTCCGGCGCTAATGCGAATCCGACTTGGTCAGCCACTGTAGAGTCGTCCGCGTTAGTGACAAAAGAGGCGGCGACGGTTGCATCAATCCACATGCCACACTTGCCTTGCTGGAACAACGACAGGTTTTCGTTGAAGCCGTTGGTTGCATAACCGGCCGGGCCGGATGAGTTCATCATATCCATGTAGAAATTCACCGTATCTGCCCACTCGGGTGAGTCAAACTGTGCATTCCAATCTTCGTCGAACCATCGAGCGCCGAATGAATTAGACATCGCTGTGATGAATGCTCCACCTTCACCCCAGCCCGCCTTACCTCGCAAGCAAATACCGTTGATTTCCTGATCGCGATCAGTCATTGCGCTTGCCGCTTCGGCGATAAACGTCCAGGTCGGCGCTTCAGGCATCTCCAGCCCCGCAGCTTCCATCAAGTCTGTACGGTACATAATCATTGAGGACTCGCCGTAGAATGGCGCTGCGTAAAGTGTGCCTTCATGCGAAAGACCACCGGCCATAGCAGGCAGGATGTCATCCACGTTGTAGTCATCACTCAAATCGTCAAGCGGGACCAGCCAGCCAGCCGCTCCCCAAATTGGCGTTTCGTACATGCCGATCGTCATCAGATCAAAAGCACCACCTTTGGTAGTGATGTCGGTGGTAACACGTTGACGCAATACGTTTTCTTCCAGCGTTACCCACTCTACGGTGTGGCCTGTTTTATCCGTAAAATCCTGGGTCAGGCCCTGCATGCGAATCATGTCGCCGTTGTTCACGGTGGCTATGACAAGGTTGTCGGCTTGAGCAACGACAGTACCGCAGAGTAAAAGCGTATTAACAGACCACAGCAGGGGTGATTTCAGGTGCATGTTTATTTCCTCAGGATTGAAATGCAAAGTTTCGTGTAAAAAAATGCAAAGCATTCTTTTCCGAATGGAAACACAGTTGAAATGTAACGTCAATTATTATTTTTGGTTTGGAAAGTTATGAAGTTTCCAAATCTTTATCCGCGGCTACAATAAAATCAGGCTTGCCGTTGGCACGAACGTACCAAATCATCTGCAATTTTTAGAATTTCAAGCGGAAGCGCGCATCACCAGCTTACCTTCGAACAACGTGTTGTATTGCCGCGAAGCTGCTCCTCTGACCCCTTCATGCCCTAGAAGCTCCAACATCGTATCCACACTTTGCCTGGCAATAGACTCGTAGTCTTGTGCAACAGTTGTGAGCGATGGACAGGTATATCGCGCGAAGGGGTGATCGTCGTGACCGGCGATGCGCAACGTGGAGTTTGCATCGCGGCCAACACGCAAGCCTTTTTGATAGGCCGCACTGAGTAGCCCGATAGCTAATCGGTCGTTACTACAAAGCACCGTGTTTGAGGGAAGACTACGTTCCTCAAAAATTCGCTGCCCCTCTCGAAAACTGATGTCCTCAAAATTCCAACCACTGCCGTTCACTTGCACGATCATTGGCGTATGGCCAAAATCTTTCATGGCTTGCACATAGGCCTCACGACGATTGTCAGCGTTTGGGTTAACCGGTGGCATTTCGAAAAAACAAGGAGCGTCGCCTGATCGTATGAGATAGTCGACCAACATTGAAATAGATTGGACATTGTTTGAACCGACGAACGCGCTGGCTATGCCGTCGATATAGCTGTCAAACATCACCGTCGGGATGCCAGTGCAAAAATGGGCGATGTGATCATGCTCGGAGGCGCGGCCGATGGGCGCTAACAATACCCCTGCAGGTTTTAACGACTTTAATACGACGAGGATGTCGTTCTCTAGCTCCCGTTCACCATCCGAGCTGTACAACACAGGCACATAACCTGCTGCGAGAACTCGCTGCTTAATAATTCGAACGAGTTCGCCAAAGAAGGGATCCGCCAGATAAGGCACGACAATCGCTATTGTTTGATTCAGCTGGCGATTCTGACTGACGGATTGAATATTTGGCTCGTAGTTGTAAGCCTGAAGCGTGTCTTCAATCTGCTTTCGGGTGGATGAGCGAACGCTCTCTGGATCTCGAAAAAATTTCGACAGAGTTGGTCGCGATATGCCACTCACGACGGCAAATTCTTCCAAATTCTTGATCTTGTTCTCTGGCATGGCACTTCACAGTCGTTTAGAGGATGACATCTTCAGTATGTCTGGATTTACAAGGTTTTGCATCAGCGCGCTGTTTGAACGCAGCCTGTGAACCATTATGTGTCATTCGGTAGTTTTGTTGAAATTCCTGCTTCTGCAGACGGTATACGGGGATGACGTGCGAGTAGAACAGTCGTCTTTACCAAAAAACTATTCCAGATATTTCTTGATGGTGCAGCAATATGTATTCATTCGTTTATTTTAAGTTTATGCCGTTCGTCGGTATTCGTGATGCCATCCTCCTATGCGTGAAAACGCAACAACTTGCCCTTACACCGGTAATTCAAATGTTCCTGGACTCGGACATTGTTTGGCAAGCACCCAATGTGTACGAGCATCGTAATAGCAGATAGGAAAGGAACGAAGTTGCCAGCGAAGGTGACGTTCGTTCATCCTGCTGTTGCATAAAATTCCGGCCGTAGTCGATCCCGCCCAGAACCGCTTCGCTGCTTCTATAGCAGTATCCAAGTACCGGAGGCGGCCTGCGCCGCACTTGGGGATGAATGGAGCAGCGGTCATCCAAACTTACTCGATTTCGCTCGCCTTCTACAGAAGAAGTCTAAATCTTCCAAAATTTCTTCCGTATCTGAAAGTCATATCGTAGATATTTGCATTGACATTGCAGCTGATTATCCAGAATCGAGCGACGATATAGTTCGGACCGCTATGAAACTTGTCGACGAAAGGTTGACTCCTCTGGAGGCCATAATTGATATCTCCCAAGCGTTCTATCAGGTCGGTTTGGTCGGGTTGAAAGCAGAAGCTTTTGAAGCTGAATCTTGGTCAGACGAACTGGGCCGGAGCATTTCTCGTGGAGATATTGATGAAAATACCAGTGTTGTTGTGCACCCGATGTTTCACCGAGCTCTTGGTATTAGAGATTAACGTTATAACAGGTCAAGCTAATCGGTGATATATTTTACCCTAGTGTTGCATAAAATTTCGAGTCCAGAAGCTTATAGAGCTGTATATAAGGGGCTGCACGGAGTTTTTACTGGATTGAGCCTAGTCACTCTAGGTGAGATCCAGGAAAAATGAGTACAGCCCCTTAGATGCTGCTATAGAAGCAGCGAAGCGGTTCTGGGCCGGAATTTTATGCAACGCTAGGGTTTACTAATCCCAAGTACGAGTCTGTTCAGGATTGGTAGCCATGCCCAGTAGCATAGCCACCCTGCATCGATTGTCAAATATCCGATATTCTAATATATCGGATATTTTGTGTGTTTACTACTGGTTGATGCAGGCCCCTACCATGGTGGCTTCGCCTAGTGGCTGCCTCATTCCATAGGATATGTACCGTCACGCAATTAGCTGTGTATCGTGGCATAAATCCCCTGACACTATGTGCATGTCCGACGAAAATTCTGTCTTTACTAGTTCTGCAAAGAGTCGATCTTTACCGAATAGGATTCTATCTCGTTGGACATTGTCAGCGAGATTGTGTCCAGATTACATCTGACAATCTCTGCTACGACACCGCTAGGGACGGCCATAAAAGCCCTGCATAAGTAATCTACTATGCAGCCTTGTTATCATCACTTGGTATTGCACAGAGTCGAAGGCCTAGAGCACCAACAACTTTCAATACTGTTGCCAACTCAGGGTTACCATCCGATGACAAGGATTTGTACAAACTCTCTCTACCTAGGCCTGTATCTCGCGCTAACTGAGCCATTCCTTTTGAGCGTGCAATATCTCCAAGCGCTGAAGCAATCACTCCAGGGTCACCATCGTCAAGCGCAGCCTCCAAATACGCTGCCATCTCTTCTTTTGATGTGATATGTTCACTCGGATCCCACTTACTTGTTTGTGTCTTTTTACTCACTTTGCACCTCTACACATTTTCAGCACGCTCGTGGGCTTGCTTTATGTCACGCTGTTGGCTTGACTTATCACCACCGGCAAGGAGCAGGACGAACTCATCCCCCCGTCTCATAAAATAAATTCGGTATCCCGGACCATAGTCAATTCGCAATTCAGATAAACCCTTCCCAATTGGCTCTGCATCGCCAGGGTTACAAAGTGACAGCCTTCGGATACGAATATCTATTTTCGCCTTTGCTCGTGGATCTTTAAGCTTCTTAAACCAGTGAGAGTACAGGTCTGTCTGGCGGACTTCCATCATCTTTGCAATGTATCCCAAAGGATACAGTTAGTCAAGCACTGATTGTTGATGTCCGCTCCACCTCTGGGCACTCGCAATCAGTGATGCAGAATCCGTTAAAAACCTGAATCTAAGGGTTTTTGTCCTGCCCCTCCACCTCACGTGATCACTCGAAACTGGCCTACCGCTGCGCCAATTGGCTTTCTGCCTGCACTCGTTCATGCTACAGCTCACGCTTTAGCTCTTCTACGGTTGGCAGGTATGGCAAGTACTTTGCGGCAAACAACTGTTGCTGATCAGCTACTACTGAATATTTCAACACCGCTTCGCTCTTTTCGCTGCACAGCACCAAGCCAATTGTTGGATTGTCATCAGCACCCTTGTGTTGCTCGTTATACAGGCGCACGTAAGTATCCATCTGACTGACATGTTCTTTGAACCTGTACAAGGTAGCGCAAATTAGCCATTTATAGCTAATGAACACTAATTAGTTTATATATACTATACTTAGCTAATGACTGATGATCCTTGGCATTTCGGACGCGATGAACTCGCCACTCAAACACTCTCCTTGCTCAGCAGTGGACCCGCACAGGCATTAACCCTGTTTGCGCCCCGACGCACGGGTAAAACCGAATTTTTACTCAAAGACCTAGCACCGCACGCTGAATCTGAGGGGCACCGGGTAATTTATGCATCCTTCTGGCAGGCACCGCTCTCTCCGCTAGCAGTGTTGCTGCATGCCCTCGAACTGTCATTAAAGCGTGGGACATTCAATGATCGGATGCGTACCACGGCGCTCGCTCTCACACCGACGCTCAGGCTCTCTGCTCCCCTGCCCGGCGGCCAGGCTAACGCTGAAATCGATCTGACGGCTATGAGGAGTAAACCGGCGAGTGAATTGTTGTTGTATCTGGACGATTTGCTAGAACGTTTGTCCAAAAAGCGTATACCCACTATTTTGATGTTGGATGAAGTGCAGGAGCTCTCACGCAGCCCCGACAACGCACCGCTGGTGGCCGCCCTTCGCACCAGTCTTGACAAGCGATCCAATCGGCTCAAAGCGGTATTCACCGGATCAAGCCGCGAAGGCTTACAAGCGATGTTCAGCGCACGCCAAGCACCATTTTTTCATTTTTCAACCCCGCTGGATCTACCGACATTGGACGCACCGTTTGTGGATCATCTTCTGAAGGTATTCAAGCACAGCACCAAGCGCAAACTGGATCGTGATGCAATGCTAAGCGCGCACGGTAAATTGCACAATAATCCGTATTTCTTTAGATCGTTGATCGAAACATTGATACTCGACCCAAATTTGTCAGTCGATGAGGCGGTTGTGCGAGTTAAAGAGCGTATCGCGGTGGATTTGGGGTACCCTAAAATCTGGTTATCATTTAATGTATTGCAGCGCGCAACGGCTTTCGTGCTCGCCAAGGGTGAAACAAAACCCTTTAGTCAGCAATCCCGTATCGCCTTGGGCAAGCACTTGGACGGTGACGTTCCCACACCGGCACAAGTGCAGACGGCATTACGCAGACTGAATAAACTAGGCCACGCTGATACGTACACCGGAAACTGGGCGTTGGATGACCCAGAATTCGCACAGTGGATCAAAGATACTCAGTAACAAATGCGATCATCGCCAACTTCCCTACCCTGGTCTAGCGCCGTGATCGATAATCCGTATAAACGTCATTAGTACGGATTTAATAAACATATCCCCTGCGGTGGCTATACTGGTGGGTATCCACCCCAGACTGGTATCCAATAGATGGTGTAGTTCCTAGCAAACCCTTGGAGTTTTCACGAGCAATTGTATGTACTCTTCGACCAAAGATTGCTACGAAGATGAGAATACTCAGCAATTGATTAAATTGGTCGGAGACCACTGTTGCAATTGATTGGATTGTGCGGAGCCATGTATGTGTCCACCAAGGCGTGGATTTTTCGAGTACAGACATGCTGTGCTCATGAACATCTGATGGTGAACAACGATTTGTGTGGATGTGACATTGATAAACGGTGGCTCCTTCTGAAGATGTGAAAAGCGTGCTTTGGCAATTTGTTGGACTGTGCGGAGACGAGTTTATATCTGGTCTTCAATGGCATTGTGATAGTCACGAAAAAAACAGCCAGAAATTGTCGGATCATCCCAGGGCGTCGGATGCTCTAGTGCTGGGACAGAGATAAAAACCTCTCTTTTCTTCTTGGCTCTTGAACGTAGATCTGCCTGATGTAGGCAGATTAACTGATCGTGTATTCGGATACCACCCAGTTCAAAGAATGGCTTGAAAAGCTTGACATCGTTAATTGCTCGACCGGTGAATCCACGGGGAGCTTGTTTAGCGTACTCGACGAATTCATCGTAATGAGATAGCGTCGTTGCACTTTTCACTTGCACTGTTTTGGCCTTGCTCTCGACAATCATTACTGGCGATCCTCCTAATGTCACCGGCTCAAATGAATAATCTTTATGAATGATATATGGCTTTTGACGAAATATTGCAGCACGTATCGTATACAAAACAAACCAAGCACGTACAACAGCCTCTTCCCATATTGAGCTGATGGCATCGCAAATCGCATCATGATTTACGCTTCTATCCTCGCATGTTTGATATAACGCTCCAGGCCCAATAGCCCACTGACTCCAAAAGTATTCATCTTCGCCTTGTAGTTCGCTATAGTTACGCCTCTTCAAAAAAATCTGTGGGTTGATTTTGGTACTGGCAGATTGCCAAGAGCGTGATATAGCGCGATTTCAATCGTTTTGAACGTCTTAAAACCGTAGGCTCTTCTCATAGTCAGTTTTGCCTTGTTGTTCAAACCCTCCACAATACCGCTTGAGAACTCCCCTTTGGCCTCGAACCAATTCAAGATCAGCGGTTTGTGTTTGCGTATCTGCTTGGCCATCTTCTTCATCGGTTCTATCTTGGAGCGCATGGTGCGTGTGCACCAAGTGTCCATAAA
>ENA-ORXR01002596-ORXR01002596.1-marine-metagenome-genome-assembly--contig:-NODE-2596-length-16991-cov-9.584486_pt1 | contig 16991 bp, 10 predicted proteins | sample MGYA00237866_ERZ511479 | MGnify/ENA metagenome assembly ERZ511479 | reverse complement strand
CCATGGCCGACGGCCGCCGCGCAGCGTCGCCGTCCCCCCCTACCGCCGCGCCCGCGTCGAGGCGCCGGCCCGCCCGCTCCCACACGAGGAGCTGCGTGTAAAAGCCGCCGTTGGGCGCCGCCCCGGCGCGCGCCGACACAATCGTCTGGAGGGCGGCGGGGAGCGGCAGCCCGTCGCGCGCGGCGAGCCACACGGCCGCGACGGCGGCCGAGCGGGAGAGGCCCGCGTGGCAGTGGATGACGACGCCATTGTGGGGGGGGGGGGCGCCGACGGCAGTGGCAGTGGAGGTGGTGGAGGTGGTGGTGGTGGGGGCGGTGGTGGTGGTGGTGGTGGTGGTGGTGATAGGCGTGGTGGTCGTCGTGGTGGGCGACGCGGCCGCGTCGGCGCCACCGCCCGCCAGTGGCGGACCGGCAGGCGGGGCCGCCGCCACGCCGTCGCCCCCCCCCGCGGCGAGGAACGGCAGCGCCGCCCCGAGGGCGACGAGCAGGTCCGCGTCGGCCTCATCGTCGAGGCCCACAAACCGGTGGCGAAAGCGCCCGTCGGCCGCCACGGCAACGACGGGCGGGTACTCGGCCGCCGCCCCCGACAGCACCGACAGCACGGTGCCGACGTGGCGGCACGCGAGGGCGGCCACGTCCGCAATGCCGTCGAGGGAGGCGACAAACAAGCCGGGCGCCACGGCGGTGAGGTCGGGCGTGTCGGGGGGGGTCCCCACCAGCGACCGCCCGCGCCCGCAGCAGGGGGTGTAGCCGAGCGGCGGCGGCGGGGCGGCGGGCGCGCCGCGGGGGCTCCCCCCCGGACTCGGGCTGCGGCGCGCCGCCGCCGCCGCCACCGCCGCCGCGGGCGGTGACGACTGGCGGTGCGCTTGAGGGGCCGGGGGGTAACCCCGCGGCGCTGGTGGCGGCGTGGGTGGGTGGGTGCCGGCGGTGTGGGTGGGTGGGTGCCGGCGGTGGGAAGCCACGGTTTACTTTTTTATTGCGCACGCCCGTCCCGCCGGCGCGCGCGTGCGGCCGCACCGGCCAGCGGCGGGCGACGGGCCGTGGGCGCAGCGGGGAGGTGCAGTACACACGCAACAAACACGGTCGTCGCCTCGTCCAGCCGCGCCGCCTTTTTCCGATGCGCATCGCGGTCACGGGGCCGGCGTGGGCGGCTGCCAGCAAGACGGCGCCACGGGCACGCGGCGACGCGCCGTTGCCGCTGAGCGCCCCACAATGGGGGTGCGTCAGCCCCCCCCCACGCGCCCCACACGGCGGCGACGTCTTTCAGGGCCGAGTCCCGCGCGTCAGAGGGGGTTGCTGGCGGCGCCTCCACGGCGCCTCTCGGGTGCCGCGTGCCGGCACGCCCGTCGCCACTGACGCGGGGGGGTGCTTGCCGCTGCGCGCGAGGGCGGGCCCCCCGTGCGCGGCTGCTGCAGGCACCGTCGCCACCCCATCCTCCGCGAGACGTGGGCGGGGGGCGGAGGGGGTGTCTCCTGGGCTGATCCGGTCGGCGCCCCCGCGGGGCGGTGGCCCTCGGCGCCACCCGCGTCGGGCGGGGCACGCCGCAGCGTCCGCGCTGCCGACGCCCGCCCCTCTGCCGTATTTTCCGATGCTCGGGAGACGCGGCGACGGGTGTGCTGGCCCTCGATCAACCGGTTCCGCCACCACGAGGGGCGGCCGCCGCTGCCGGCTCGTGCGCGACCACCGCCTCACAGCAGTCCCACCACCATGTTGACACTTTGGGGCATTTATTGACCTGTGGGACCCCACAAGAATTTGCAAAACCTTGTCTGGAGGTAGTGACAGAGCATACTTTTTCTTCAAGTCAGTGTTTGGAGGTGATGCGCACCAGTTTCACTAGGTCGCTTTTCACCAACAGACAGAGCTCCTTGAGAGGAGACACATAGTAAGGGACGACTCTATGAAAAGGATGCGCTCAGCGCTTCACAAAGCGCAGAAGCCGCCGCGCACAAGACGCTGCAGGGGGCCGTAAAGGAATCGGGCGCATCACCATTCACGGGTGCGGGCCGTGAACGTTGCCCGTGAATGTAACATTGACCAATCAGAGAGCGTCACTGCCCCGTTCTGAGCGCGCAGGGCACCGCCAGACACGGGCCCGTGTCAGACCGCCAGGGCGCCCACTGGCAGCATCGGTTCCGACACGACCATCATTGACACGACCAGACACAGCGTGGGTTCAGACGTGAGCTCGGGCCCGGGCCCCAGACAAAAGCACGCGCCAGCACGTGCCCCCCGACAGTGGCCGGCAGCCAGTGGTGGCGGATGCAGCCGACGCGCAGACCGCCCACGCTGGTGCCCACCCGTCGTCGTGGCCGTCGTCGTCGCCGCCGCCGCCGCCGCCGCCGCCTGCCCCGGCCGCCGCCGCCGCCGGCCGCCGCCGCCGCCCCCCCCACCCCGCCATCCACTGCGGCAATTCTCCTTCATCTCGTGGGATTCGCGGAGACATTCGCGCTGCCACGACGCCGCTGCGGCCAGCGGGGCCCGGGTGATTTTGCGCGCGCTTTTTTTTTGGGCGCCACCGGCCGGCGGCACCTCGGTGCCGTCGGCCCGGGTGTGGGGGTGCGTGTCGCGCTTGAGCGTGCCGTGGTCGTGGTGGCCCTTTCACTGCCCGATCCGCGTCGCGGCACCCCTGCGGCTGCGGGCGGCGGTGCGGCGGAGATTTCGGGCGCGCGCGTTTTTTGTCCTCGTCGCGGCCACCCTACACCTCCGCCGTCCCCCCCCCCCCCCCCCCCCCCCCCCCCACCCGCCCCCCCGACGTGGCTTGCGTGTCGACCGCGGCGCTCCTGCGGCCTCTCTTCCGATCCTGCTTCCGCGGATGCGGCACGCGCCCGGAAGCGGGTGGTGGGGCCGAGCTCGTTTTTTGCGCGCGCTTTTGTTTTCGGCCACCACCGGCCAGCGGCGCCTCGGTGCCGTCGGTCCAGGTTTGGGGGTGCGCGTCGTGCTTGAGCGTGCCGCGGTCGTGGCGGCCTTTCCACTGCCCGATCCGCGTCGCGGCACGCCCGCGGCTGCGGGCGGCGGTGCGGCGGGGGTTTGGGCGCGCGCGTGTTTGGCCCCCGTCTCGGCCGCCCCACACAACCCCTTACCTCCCCCCCCTGACGGCCGGCGGCTCCCAGGCCCTGATGTGCTCGCTCGTTGAGCTGCAGTCGCCTTCATCGTGCCGATGGCTGAGGAGGATGACGGTCCGCGGTCAACGGCGGACTGCGTGAGCTTCCCGTTTGTTGGTTCTCGTGTTGCTGCTCAGGCTGCCGCTGCTCGCGTCTCCGAGCTGCCCCCCTGCGGTCTGCCGGGCCACGTCGTGCATGGACGTCAAGGTGTCATCCAAGGTGGACAAGTGGCTCGTGGGTGGGCCTCCGAGATTGAGAATGCGCGACACAGTGGTGCCAAGACGCCGGCCGGCGGCTTTAGCCGCCGACGACGCGCCGCAGGACGTCGCCCTATTTCTACAACCACACCATCGCCTCGCTCTCCCGGGGCGAGTGCCAACACCGACGAGGTGTGCCAAGACTCGCGTGCTGGTGAACCCCCGGCCCCTCGGGCTCCCCGTGACCGGACACGTCGTGATGCGGTGCTGGTAGAGGACTACGTGGAAGAGGCCCTGGTGTCCTGCATCCGCCGTACCTCTGGGCTGCCGTCGTCGCGCCCGATGACCAAGAAGACCTTGGTGGTGACGGCTCGGGTGATTGGGGACAAGAACTCGCGCTCCCGCGCCATCGTCCTGCGCCAGGGGTCTGGCAAGCGGGACTCGTGCATCCTCTGGGTGTCAAGCCGCGACGGCTTTTTATGCTCGTACTTTGCTGGCCACGAGAACGCGCTCTTCCTGTCCGCGTCGACGCGGAGCACGACCTGTCCGCACACAGCGGCGCTGCGCAAGGCCCTGGCATCCTCGGGCGTGAGCGCCAACACGTTTTGCTCGCGTATGCGGCTGCGTGCTGATGCGGCGGACTTTTCCATGTGCGAGGACTACGGGGGGTCGTCCGTCCTGTGGTCGGTGTTGTATCACTCCGTTTTCTCCCTGGTGACGTTTAGCAGCAGCAACGTCGCCACATGCGTCGCTCCGTGCTGTCGTCGCTTCCGTGGGCGGTGCGGTCATGTGCGGGTGGCGCGGGACCGACTGGGGCCCAACGGATTCAACGACATCAAGTTTGGGACGGCGCCGGTCGCCGTCAAGGCACGAGCGGACGCGCGGCGCCCGCCTCCTGTCGTTTACGACAAGATGCTCAACAACGAGGAAGAGGATGAGGGCCTGGAGAAGCAGGCGTCCGACATGGTCCGCGCGCCGCACGATTCGGCGCCCATCGACGTGGCGGCGCGGACATCCCGCAACCTTTTGCCGTGCGCTGGTGAGCTGGCCCAAGGGGAGTTGTGGAACAGGACGGCCGATTGGAGGACGGCCTTCAAGCCGCAAGTCGCGGGTAACGCGAAGGAGAGGGCGGACCACGCGAAGAAGGAGGCGCTTATACTCTCTTCCTCGTTGAGCACGGGCATGATCAAGGACACGACGAGGCCTCTGGTCGAGCCCTTTTGCGGCAGCTGCGGCCAGAAGCGAGAAGCGCGCCACAAGGTTGAGTTGGAGCCTGGTTTGTTGACCACCCACCACCCAACGGCACCGGCAATTGTGGTATGTTGTCCTGCTCTGCTGCATTGCTTCTTGCTGCTGCTTGGCTGTGCTTGTTTGTCTTTGCGGGTGGACTTGTGTTCTTGGACAAGCTGCTCTGGCGGCTTGTGGCAGCGGATCTGCCTCCCTCTCGGCCACCAGCGACTGACCATCAGGCGTTGCCATTGATGTGTACTGCTGTCTGTGTCCTTTTCTGTCGGTGACTTTACGTAGGTACAGGTCGGCCGCTGGACGTGCAACACTGGCGCCTGCAAGCGCGTTGTCTAGTACGACGGCACCGCGGATGCCCTCTTCTCCATGCAGCGGCGCAACAGAGACGGGCGGTGGCTGGTTTTTACGCGGGGCCTCATTGACAAGCTATTGTCATTTATCATCTCGGGGCGCACCACCTACACCGCGGCGACGCGGCACCTCTCGGCGGACGTGCTGTCGTTTGGTCTTCGACGCCAAGATGTTGTCAAGGTGGGCACGGCGGCCATCAAGACCTTGCGCATCCCGGCAGAGACGGCCCGCTGTCCGATTTGTGGGCCGAGCCCGGAGTTCGTTGTGATTGACGCCCAGTCGCTCGGCTGCTCTGACCCGGACGACACCGTCCCATTTCGCCCGGCCGAGGATTGCCCAGTTCTCAACATCCCGGCGCCCAAGCTGTGCGTGTTAGAGCACGCGCCGCTTCGCGCGGCTGTCACCAAGGTGCTGCGCACGTCGGCCCCGTTGACTGCTCCGCAAGTGGCCCTGCTCCGCGCGTGGCACAACCAGATCGGTGCAGCCGGTCGGCCGTCTCCCGAGGCGGCAGCGGCGGAGGTTTTCTTTCGGTTCTTCCCGCTCGGACGCGAACAACCAGCTAGTGCCGACGCGGGGAGTGGTGGTGCGCAAGACAACGCCGCTCCGTCCACCGACACGGGGCGTCCGGCCAAACGTGGCCGGTTCGAGATCGCGGGTGGCGGCTTGGAGGCCTCCCTGCGCTTGGACAAGGACGGCGCGGTGGTTCTCGGCGGCAAAGGGCCGCCCGCCAAGAAGACAAGCGATACGTGGCGCAACCGGAAGGGTTTGTGTGCCCCCGACTTTGATCGGTACCCGCGCGACGATGATGGCCTGTGGATCTGCGTGCGCCCCTTCCTTCAGGCAATGCTCACCGAGACCGTGTCCGGAATCTTCCAAGCCTTTGACGAGCGCGCCGTGCGGCTCCTCGCCAACACGCTCCGTCTGATGCGGCGCGGCGTATGGCGGTCGCTGACCAAAGCCGTCGACGGCGTTGGCTTTGTGGCCGGCTTCCTTGGATGGTTTGCGGACCTGATTGACGAGGAGCAGAGCTTGCGGCAGGCCGTGGGGGTGCTTCTGGTTGCTGTTGTCGACGTGGAGAAGTACGTGGACGACACGTTCCTTTCCGTGGCCACCAACAAGTCGACGCTGGCGGCGGGGTGGAAGAACGATGCGTACTGCACGCGGTGGAGGGGGCGGCCAACGACCGCGGACTACAAGCAGTGGCGGGCCGAGCAGTCCCACCTGCAGGACATGGACGAGGACGACCCGCTCGTCAGCTTCGAGTATTTCGCGGGTCTGCCTCGGGTGCGGCCGGGAATCGTCGACTCGGCGGCGGCCAAGCGCCGCGTCCAATACCGGGGAAAGGACCGGCACAAGGCGGACCTAGAGGGGGAGGGCGACGCCTGCAACAAGGCGTTCTCAATCAAGGCGGGGCTCACTCAAGGTGTTTTCAACGTCGTATGTCCTCATGTTATTACTCTGGGCTTTCGTTGTTTGTTCCGTGCCGAGAGTGTCGGAGAGGCGCTCTCCATTGTGCTCGAGCGGTTCGCCAAACTGCCCAAGGCGATCTTCTACGACGTCGCTTGTAAGCTGGATAAGAACGCGATGAGGCGGGTGCGGCCGCTCATGCGCGCTCAGAGTGTGCGGTGCATCCTCGATCGTCCGCACTCCATCACCCACTCTTGCTCCCCGACGTACATGCCCGACGAGTGCCTCGGGACGACCGCGGGCGTCGCCACACAAGCAGCGGAGGTCTCCCACTCGATTGCGGTGGTCAACCGGACCAGTCTCGCCTACATGTCGCCGGCTACTTACATGTACCACCGGATGGTACAGGTGGCCTTCATGAACTTGCGCAAGCTGTACCGGCTGCACGCGGACAACGGGGTGGGCGAGAACGACCACGTGCCGCTCGCCCCGTTCTTCCACAGCAAGATCTCGCACCAGTGCGAGCGCGTCACCGTGTGCACTTGTGCATCCGCCGCGAGCACGGACGGCGGCAAGGACGCGGCCGAGACGCAGACGGGCTTGTCCGCCGTGCCGGCTGGTGGCCCACCTGGCGCCGAGGACAGAGCAGATGGAGCCGAGGCCGTGGCTGGGCAAGGTCCTGCCGCAGTGGAAGCACACGGGGGCCTGGCCGATGGTCCCATACCTGTCTTCACTGGCGCAAGGGCGGACGCTGCGGGCCGGGGCTCCATCCAGAACGGATCGGCGGGGGACAAGGCAGACAGGATGATGGTGATGCGGCACACGATGCTGTTGGCCGACTTCAACTCCTGGGCAGCAGCGCGATCAACGCGCAACCAAGCGCCCCTCGCCACCCAACCAGTCACACGGGCGCAACGGAAGCTCATCGGTGAGCTGACGAGCCGGCCGCTCGCCAAGGCCGTCCGACCCAGAAACAAGGCCCGCATCCTCCTGTGCGGCTCGGACTACAACCGTTTGCGTGGTGAGGCGTGGCTTAATGACGAGATGATGAACTCGTTTGCGGCGCTAATCAACCACCGCTCGGCGGCGCACTTGGACGGGGTGCCGCCGTCCTCTGGCGAGTGGATGCCGCTGAGGGCGGTGATGTTTAACACCTACTTTTACTCGCGCTTGTCGGCGCGCAGCGGCTGCTTCGACTACCACGGCGTCCGTCGCTGGGGTGTGAAGCTGGGGTTGGACCTGACGGCCATCGACGTGATCTTGGTACCCGTCAACCTCTCGGGCATGCATTGGGTGCTGGGTGCCATTGACGTCCGCCGCCGCGAGTTTCACTTTTACGACTCCCTGTCGGCCGTGGACGTCCACGGCACGATCCCGTTGCTCAAGCGGTGGCTACACGATGAGGTTGACGCGCGGCTCGGGCAAGACGTGGCGGCTGATTGGCAAGTCTCGCAGTGGCGCACGGTGCTCGACCCCAACCAGCCGCAGCAAGGAGACGGCGGCAGCTGTGGGGTGTTTGTGCTTGCTGCCGCCGACTGCCTGTCCCTTGGTGCCCCACTGGCTTTCTCACAGGTGGACATTGCATCCTTGCGTTACCGGGTTGGTCTCTCTCTTTTTTTTGATGACTTGCACATCCCCGATGACATCCCCCACCCAAACTCCGTGAGTGGGACGGCCACGCCAGTGCCATCAGACGACGAGGCGATTGACCTTCAAGCGGCAGTCGAGGAAGAGGACGGGTACAAGGTGGTGGAAGCCGACGATGATGGAGAGGAGGATGGGGAGGAGGGCGAGGGTGAGGACGTTTATGACGCTGAGTCGGGCGATGGGGGGACGGGTGTGTTGGGTGGGGAGAATGGCGAATTGGAGGTGGAGGACATGGAGGAGAGGGAGGACGCTGTGTGGGACGGGGGGGGGGGGGATCTGCGCGAGTGTGGAGGGTCTGGAGGAGGACGAAAAGGGCTGCAGTCGAGGTGAGGATGACGTGCGGGTTGCGGAGGATGCCCGCGATGAGGATGGAACTGTGGGGGAGGGCATGAGGAGCAAAGCTCATGCTGGTTTCTTTTACACCGGCACGTCCACTCTGCTAAATAAGCTACCACGCGGAGGTGCGTCACCTCGTCGCCAACGAGTCAGTAGCGTTGCGCTGTGTGTCCTGGCAGAAGGTCGCAGTTGGAGGTGGCAGTGGAGGCAAGAAGATGGCTGCTTCCTCACGGGTATTGGGGGGTCAAAGAAGAGCACCCTCGATGCGACGAAGACAACAGTTAAATCAGCAGCTCTGAAGTACTGGTCTCAGAAATGCCTAGAGACCCAGAATAAATGCTGACGTGCGAGATCTGCTCCGAGATAGCTCGGTGCCATCGGGTGCCATTCCCACAAGAACCAGGATCACAGCCATGAAGAGCCAGGGCGGATCGAGTGCCTGCGGGAAATTCCTCGGAATGAGTCGTTTACGCTAGCAGTAGCTGGCTGAACTTGTTTCCTCAACCGTGTTTGCCTGTACTGAGCCGCTGCCTCCGTGGATCCCCGAGCGACGCGCCGCTCATCCTCCCCAGGCCAGAGTGGGCATGCAAAGGGGTGTTAGTACCCACCAGTGAAGAAGCATACAAGTCTGGAACTGGCAGGCAGTGCACAGTGGACGCAGTCCCTCTTGCGTCGGTGCCCGTCGATACATTTGCTGAGGGAACGGTGGTGCATGCGATGGGCTGTTCGAGTCTGCTCTGCTGACGACCACGACTGAGTATGGAGTGGCAACAGCAGTGTTAATGGGCGTTTCGTGCCTCCATCTCCGGGCTATGCGCTAGCGCCGTCGTGTGGAAGGCCGCTCAGAGAAGCATGACTGCGACAAGAGTCACACCCTCAGACAGCTGCCCGCTGCTCCGGCTGGGGCCGCAGACAGGTTTAAGAGCTGTGCACTATCTCTCAGGTCTTCGGTCAGTGAAAGCAGTACCAAGCCACATGCTGTGTAGCGTAAGCTTCAGTGCAAGAAGGATCAGACAACCGTGACCCATCGGCGAGCACACTGCACATGGTTGGTATCGAATTCCAGCTGGGGGCGCAGTGCGCCAAAAGAAACGAGGGGCGCTGCCCTGGAGCGCACAGCGGCCGCGCACATGTGCTTTCTGGCCGCTGACATCTCGTAGTAGGTACGGCTACACACTGCGCGCGTGCCGCATTGATACCCGGATGGCAGAAAAGTGGGATTTCCAGATGGGCGTGCACTACCCATGATGAAACCAGCGGGAGTACCTCTGGTTCGCGCTAATCGGTTGTGCACTCCGGCTTCTCCACAACCAACATCTCACTTGTGCAGAGAGTCGGACATTGAGTGCGCCCCGCGATACACACTGGGCATGGGGACGGTAGTGCGGCAGAGAATGTTGCCGCGCTCGTTTGAGTGCCTGAAACAAGCATCCACCTCCATATTGGTCTGCACTGGGTGTGTTCACTGGACAGGAGCTGGTCTTGTTTGCTACATGGCATGCACAGCAGTCGGTCAGGACGCACGTCCTGACAGCCATGTGGCTTCCAGCCCAACAGGCCCAGCCCCAGCAGAAGACTTCCACAGGTCGTCCCACGAAGCAGAGCCCTGATGTGAAAGCCACCTTTGCACCTTCTGTCGTTGCAGTAGGCACCATGACGCGTTCTGGATGCACACGTGCGGTTGAGAAAGCTTTCGGCAGCCACCGGCACGGCTGCTGCCTCCGGACGCGCGTGTGACCAAACCAAAGTCCACAGGAAGCGACCGCTGCTCAGGAAAGCACGGCATGGTCGACTTCTGCGCTAACCCTAGCTGTCCGTAAACAGATGGCTGTAACCCTAGCCAGGCGATCCGCCCAAGATTCTGCGGCCCTCGTGCTTCCATCGCAGTTGATATCGTGGGCCAATCAGATGACGGGATCACGGTCAGACGATCCCGGCTGCTTGACAAGTAGTCCTCAGGATCGTTGCTTTTCGAGAATTAAGTAGCACCCTATGACCGGTATACCTCACCAGCCGAGTTTCAGGACCCGCGCGCGCACTCTTCTGCATCCCGCCGAACGGTCCCAGACGATCTCCGGGGCAGCCCGTGGCGCCTTTTTTCTTCACTGTACGCCCAACGGTATCGCCGCGGCGGCTACGCCACGGCCTAGAACGCCAGGGCGGGCATACTTGGGCCCACGTGTGACCCTTCACATCCGTTGCAGGTATGCCGATTGTCTCTTTTCCCATGCTAGCGGGTTGGGGGGCGCGTGCGTGGGAGCGGGGCTGACCGTTGGCCGGCCTCGGCTACCCACACGCCTGTGGCCAGCGCATACGTGCGCTGCTGGCCAACTGCGCACGTGCATGGGACGCTTCCCTGCCCCGTTGTTGACCCCACCCTGTCGACGCCGACCTTCCACTACTCCCCCCCCGCGTACTGTAGGACGTTGTAGCCTTTCATCCCCCCCTGCCCATTGTCCGTACCCCTCCTCCCCACCCTCTACTCCTCTTCCTCAAGCTGGTCATCGCGCGGTCGCCGCCTGGGCGGATGGGGTCGGTGGCGCCGCATGGGGTGAACTACATCGCCCTGCTCTCCAATGCCGTGTGCGCCATGCACAACTGGTCGGACGCTGTCCACATTGGCAAGCGCGTGTTCTCCCTTGTCGGCGACGGCGTCCTGGCCACACGGTGCTTTGCGACACAACGGGACGCTCTTTGCTGGCTCACCAGCCCCGTCAACCGCGAGGCGGTCGCGGGGGCGACCGCCATTCCTGACGAGGCCCATCTCGTTTTGGGGGACGATGACGGCTGCTTGGCCGTCAGGACCCACTCGTCTGCAAGCTGCTTCGGCCTGGACGCGCGCGGCTGTGCCTCGGCGCTGGCCATGGTACGTGACGCCATGGTGGGGACCTGCATCATCCGGCGGTTTGGCTCCTCTTCCGTTGCTTGGCGATGGCTGGTCGCCGACGTGGGGAAGGCGCTCCTCGACGTGGTGCACTTTTCTCCTGCGCCCGCTGTGAGAGGTGCCTCCTGCTCGACTCCCCTGCTACTTGCAAGTCGGGCATCCGCGGCGGCCCCGGCCATGTCCGGTTCTCGCGCGTCCGTCAGCAGGGCGCCGGGTGCGCGCGTCGCGCGTGAGCGGCTGGTGTTGCCGGGCAAGCGCTCCGCGTCTGCGTCGTTGAGCAGCGACGACTCGTCGTGCCTCTCTGACGAGGACGTGGTGGAGTTGGATTGCTCAGACGCGACGCCATTCCGTCGTGCCAGGCCGCTTGCCAATGCGGTCCCAGCGGTATCCTCCGACCGTGGGCGAAAGCGGTTCAAGAGGCCGCCCGTCTCGACCGTGCAGCCGTTGGAGCTGCGCACACTCCCACCTCGTGACGCGCGGGCCTACCCAAGCGACCCGTCTGCCGCATCGACAGCGGTAGAGTCACCTTCCTCCGGCCTCTCCCGCCGCCCGGCACCGGTAGAGGTGCTTGCCGCGGTTCCGGGCGCGGCGGCTTCACTGCGGTCCAACGGCGAGGTCGTAGCCCGCTCTGGTGGTCGCGCCGGCGGTACGGCTGGACGACCTAGCGGTCGCACAGGTCGTGACAGTTTTCGGACGGCTGGCCCGGCCGATTCTCCCTCTGCCGCAGCCCCCATCGGTCGTCTCGCTGCCAGCGGCCGGTGGGGCGACGTTTGCGAGCAGCTGTTTGCGCGCATCAACAGCGCGTTTGTGTCGGGCGGCCCAGGGGCGGGCAAGTCCACGCTGCTGAGGAAGCTGCGCTCCTTCCTGGTGGAGCGGTACGCTGCGGACGGCGAGGTCGTGGTGGTTGCCCCTACCGGCACGTCTGCCAAAACGGCGGAAGGTATGACGTACCATTCCTTTTTTGGGTTCGGCCGCGATTACGTGCCGCTGCGCCAGGACCCCAAGGAGGAAGCGGAGCGCTTGTTGGCCACCGACCGCTACGGGCCGATCAAGGTCCGCCTGCGGCGGGTGCGGGCTCTCCTGGTCGACGAGATCTCCCTAGTGTCCGCCGCCAACTTCGGCGTCATGGTTGAGCTGCTCTCCATCGTCAAGTCGGACACGCGGCCGTGCTTGTGGTTCGCCTTTGGAGATTTCCTGCAACTCGGGCCAGTCAAGGGCCATATGGCGTACACGGCACCGTGCTGGAGCACCTTGTTCGGCAACGCCTTCCTGGAACTGACGGGTACTTTTCGGCAACGTGACCCCGCGTTTGTACGCGCCGTCCGCGACGCGCGGGTGGGCGATTGTTCCGCGGCGGTGGAGGAGCTCGTCAAGGAATGCTGGATCCAGGGGAATGAGTACGACCAGGTGAAGAGAAACATCCTGCACTTGGTGCCGCGCCACAAGCTCGTGGTGGAGCACAATTGGGCCTGCCTGTCCCAGCTGTCGCCGGGTGTGGCCCCGAAGGTCTTCAGGGCGGTGGACACTGTGCAGCTCGACCCTGACCGGGACATGTCGCTGCGCCGGCCCAACTTGGAGAGGGTCAACTCCAAGACGAGGACGGCCGCGCTGGCCGACTGCGTCGCGACGCCCGCGTTAGCGCACTGCCTCCACGCGCGGGTGATGGTAATCACCAACCGCAAGAAGGACCTGGGCGTTTGCCACGGCAGCATCGGCTACATTGTGGACTACGACAAGACGGACGGGAGCCCCATTGTGCGTTTGGAGAACCACGTGCTGCCTGCGGGGATTGAGCGCGGTAATTGGGGGTTGCGCGACATGGGGGACACATGGATCGAGGTTGCCTGCCCCCCTGTCGACTTCACCGCACGCGTACTGGCGGCTCCAGGCGTTTTGGCGGTGCGCACGCAGGTGCCGCTGGTTTTGGGCTGGGCAAGCACGATACACATGTCCCAGAGTTTGAGCATCTCCGAGGCGGTGCTGGACCTGTCCGAGTGTTTTGAGGCGGGCATGGTCCACACCGCATTGAGTCGAGTGCCGGACAAGGCGCGTCTGCACATCAAGTCGTTTGCTTCCGGCCGTTTGTTTGCTGACCAGGGAGCTTTGAAGTTGTATCACGAGTGGCGCCGTCTTTAGTTATTGATGTTCTTTTATTACCAACGCTCATGCACCACCTCCTCCATTCCCCCAAGACTGGTGCCTGGCAGAGAGAATATCAGAAACAGAAGCGTGCGCGGCAAGTAGATCCGCGTTGACGCGCTCTCGTCGCATCCTTTGCTCTTGCGCGAAGTCGGCGGCGCTGTGAGCAACGGGAGGCGCAGAGGCAGGTGCATCTGCGGCGTTGGCCGAGTGACTGCCAGTAAAGATAGATGTTGGAGAAAAAGGAACCGGAGAAAAAGGAGGAGAGAACAATGAAGGCGGATCCGATTGGACATGGGTGGTAGCCGCTGCGTGAGCGACTCCGTGCAAAAGCAAGTTGACCGGGGTCGGTCCACTTGGTTGACTGGTGCCTGCGTGAACAGAACCAACACCTTGCGGCTGACCACCAACAACTGGCGTGGCGCTACCGATTCCACAACCTGCCGCGATGCCAGCAGGTACACCAACAGCTTGGACTGGTGCCACGCCGGCGCCCGCGCTTGCAGCAGCCGCGGCGGCCGGCGCATGGACGCGACAGACCAACGCACCGGCGCCTTCGACTTGAGCTCCTGCGGCGGCGGTAGCCGCCGCTCCAGCGTCAGTACTTAGCGGAGCCCCGCGGCCACCCCCGCCGACAGCCGCACCACAAGCTGCTGCTCCTCCCGACGACCCCGTCGACGGCGTCGCACTCGCTTTAATGCCAGCCGAGCTCTTGCCCTTGGCCTTGCGCGCCCGCTTGATTATCGGGCGCGGCGCGAGCGCCCCTGCCGCCTGCGCCCGAGAGCTCGCGGGGGGCCGCTTTGATGACATTGGTGCGCTCGTCGTCGGCGCCGTAGATGCGATAACAGCGGGAGGGATTGCGGCCTGAGACGATGACCCCGCTGCAGTAGACTGTGGTGCCGCGGAAGAGTGTGCAGCGGCCGGCGGGGGAGCCGAGCCGGCTGCAGTGGGGCGGGCAAGCGCCTTGACAGCTCGGGCAGTTCGGGCACGCACGCGGTTTGCCCGGTTTTTCGTCTTGACGGCCGTGTCCTCCACGGCCAACGCCGCGTCCATTTCGGCGTACTGCTGCGAGTAGTCCTCGGCTTGAGCGGTAGAGTTTGGAGGACGAGCGGGGGGGGGGACAGCACGTGGATGATCATTGGTGGGACCACCAAGAGGAAAAGTGGGTGCCACAGGAGCCGAGATCCCGGGCGTGTTGAACTCATGGCAAGACGCCGTCACCAAGGGGTTGTTCTTTGGGATGGCTCCGCGGCCTGTCGCCGCCAGATGCGCCAATGTCGTGCCGTACCCTTCCTCCTTGGTCACCAAGAGTAACATGCACGCGAGGACAACGGGCAACCGCAGCGGCGCCTTGCCCCAGATCCGCTGCACCATCTCAAACGGGACGAGCGATTTCTTGGTGAAGAAGCGCGCGGACCGGATGGAGAGGGCCTTGATGGAGTCGTTGATGCAGCTCATGTCCACCAGGATGACCCACCGGGAGGACACGGACGGCCGGTGGGGGTTGAGTACGTGCGCCACGGTCCCAACCGGTGGTAAGCTGTTGGGCAGGTCATGGGGGGCGCGCCACTGCGGCCACCATCCACCTGTGCGGTTAAAAAGAGCCAGCCGGTCGCCCTTGGCGCCAGTCGGAAACAGCTTGCCGTTAGGCTTGAGCATGGGCCGCGGTGTTGACCGGCCGAGCACGTTCACGCTGTCGTCTAGCAGCTGCCGCAGCACCGCCATCCCGTCGAAGCGGTCTTGCAGGCCCGCCAGCACGGCTCTGACCGTCTCCACGGCAAGCGCGTTCGGAACCACGGTGGGCTGGCGGTCGTAGATGACATGGGGCAGGATGCTCGATGCTGAGCCGGCCTGGTCTTCTTCCTCGTCGGCGTCGAGCTCTCCCTCCGTCGTGGCAGCCACAGGTGGGGCACCGTCCAGGGTAAACTCAATCCCGCCAGATGGCAAAGGCGCCTCTTGACCCGCCCCAGCAGGTGGCCCACCGGCTGCTGCTACCCCGCCGGTCGTGACGGTGGTCACAATAGAGCCCCCCACAGAGGCCGATGGTCCACCAACACTGGCTGCCCCGAAAGCACGCGCTGGTGGAAGAATAGGAAAGACCACGCCCCCGTCTGGAAGTGCTCCCTCGGCAGCGCTCTCCCCATCTTCCCGTGGCAGGGGATCATCAATCGGAGGGGGGCCATCCGCACCGTCGGCCGTCTCGTCCTCGCCGGCGCCCCCACTTGTTTCCGCCACGTTGACCCCGCCCACCGGCAGCAGCACGACCTCGTCACCGTCCACGGTCTGGGGTGTTGTTGCCTGCACCTTGCTCATCAGGATGGCATTGGCCCCTGCCAGGGCGTCCACCTCCAGGTGGCGGTAGGCATAGGCCAACCCGATGTTGACGATGCGCTCGGCGTGCGAGTTGCTGTCCGAGAAGAAGCCGAGGCGATCCACCACGCGGATCCAACGGTGCGTTGGCGCCTCCTGCGGGTTGACCGACACTTGCATGCGGCTGATCGCCGAGTGCAGCGAGGCACCATGCGGGGCCAGGTGCAAGTCGAGCTTGGCGGACGCCTCAAAGACGTTGCGCAGGAGAGTCGAGAGGAAGAACGTCTGCTTCTCATCGGATATCCCGAGATTCTCAAAGAAGCTGACATAGAGCCGTCGCTCTGCCGTGCTCAGCTCCGGCTCCTCGGCCTTGCGCTGCTCCACGGTAGGCGCCGCGGTAGGCGCCGCTGCCGGCGTCGCCGTCGGCGCCGCGGTCGGCGGCACGGTCGGCGGCACGGTCGGCGGCACGGTCGATGCCGCGGTCAACGCCGCCGTCGGCGGCACGGTCGACGCCGCCGTCGGCGGCACGGTGGTCGGCGCGGTCGACGCCGCCGTCGGCGGCGCGGTCGGCGGCACGGTCGGCGGCGCGGTCGGCGGCGCGGTCGGCGCCGGGTCTGGCGGCACGGTCGGCGCCGCGTCCATCAACTCTGCTACTCAATCGTAGGCCTGCGCAACAATCATGGGAATACAAATAGAAGGAGAGCATCGAGTGTATGTAGAAAAAAAGATGATCCGATGTCAGTGGTTGCAAAAAGGGAAGAAAGCAACACAAGGCAAGGGGACGGGGGGCGACAGAGCGAGACCAGCGTGCAGTATACCAGCAAGACATACCCAGAAGCATGCCAAGTCGATGGACGATGACGCAAACGCGCGACGTCGCGAAATGCGCCTAGGTCGCACGCGGCCAGCGCAGCACCGGCGGGCAGCAGCACCGGCGGCAGTGCCGGCGCACCCCGGCTACAGCGTGCACAACAAAGGTGATCACGGCGGCGGATTGACCACGCGCCAAGGCAGGGAGAAGGAGATGAGCACGCGAGAACGGAGCACGTCACGGACGCAGGCAAGCAACGTCGAGACCACGCACACAGTCCCGTGGAAGCCGGCCGCAGGAGTGGGCTGGTCGGTGGCGGGGGGGGGGGCGTCGTCGCGTGCCCGCCCACACCATCCCAACACACAACAGGACCCCCATGGGCGGGGCCATGGGCCACGACTGACGGGATCGGGAGCAAGCGGCAAGATCGCAACGCGCGCGCTCGGGCGGCGGATGATGTGGGGCCCCAATCCCCGCTCTACGAGCTGTCCAAGATGCTCGCAGATGCTGAGAATCAGCAGCGATATCGAAAAATCGCCCCGCACAATTGTCGATGATGCC
>ENA-ORXR01002595-ORXR01002595.1-marine-metagenome-genome-assembly--contig:-NODE-2595-length-17000-cov-12.043432_pt1 | contig 17000 bp, 19 predicted proteins | sample MGYA00237866_ERZ511479 | MGnify/ENA metagenome assembly ERZ511479 | reverse complement strand
TGAGGGCGGCGCCCATCTTGTGTGCCCCCTCCCCCCTCCCCAATATCCCTGTGACGCGGGGGCGCCTCAGATGGCTGGGATAGATGAAGCCGCGCAGCAAAACCAATTGAGCGTCCCTCACACTGCCTGTAGGCGGAATGGGCGCTCTCAAACCCTCATGTGGAGGTCCTCCATAGGACTCGCGAGCGGCTGACCAGCCGGACGCCCGCGGTTCACGAGACTGGGCCGCCCTCCTTGATACATGGCTGGACTTCGCGCAGGGCCCAACTCTAAAGACAGCAGGTCACCACGCGGCTCAGCGACCCCCCTTTTTGAGGGCCTTTGAGCCAGACGTTCGGCGGCGGGGTACCTTCCACGATTCATGATAGGCCCGTGCGCGCACCAGAGCAGCCCCGTGTCTCACCAGCGCTGACCCTTGGACCCGCGCCTCTTGGCCAGGTCGGTCAGTTAGAGCCACAGAAATTGTCATGACGGGTCATCCACACGGAGAGCACTCTAACCTCCAGCGAGGCCTAGCGCAGCGTGTCAACCACGCTTCGGCCGTCGGCGCCAGCCGCATGGTCGGCCTCGAGGCTGCCAACGGCAGCGTTCCATGCCGCTTGTGCGGGGCGGCGTTGACGTCCCCAAAGCGTGGAAGCTATTCCCGACACCGCCGTTCACAGGTAATCCAGCCATGCAGCCATTGGCAGGGTCGGGCAAGCGGCAGGCCCTCGCATCGGCTTGCACCGGGCCCGCTGTCCCACTAACATTTCTGGCCAACGGTCCGCAGTTCCTGTCTGGGCTGACCGGAGCGGCCCTCGTGGAATCGTTGTACTTTACGGCCTTCTCTGCCTCACGCGTCCGGGATCAAGCCCGTGCGACGTGGCAGTGCTTCTTATTGGTTTTAAATGAGCTGCAGCATCCACATTGACCGCATTCGACCTCAAATTGGCCAGTATGGGCTCGCACTACACGCCTAGTTAAGGGCCAGTGTACCTGCTCTTCTGGGTTTTCAACAGGGTTGTCGCACCGGGTTGGCTGGTGCTTCAAATGGGACGGCTCATTGGCCGAAAGGGTAAGTGTCAGATCAGGCTTCCACTTTCCCGCGCAGAATGCAAAGTGGACAATGACCTGGTGCCAGAAGCAAGGAACGACGGACAGGCTCCACCTGACCCCTGCTCAGGCGTAAGGGGGAGTCGCCGGCTCCCGAGAGAAGCAAAACTGGGAGCTCCCCCTATACCAGCCCACTCAAACAGGGTGTGCAGAGCACGATTCTGCCGGAAAAAATAGGCCTTGACCACTTCCTACCCACATGCCGGCCCGTTATAGGCATAAAAGCTCACCAGGTAGAGCTCGTGGCCTATCATCTCTCTCGCCAGCGTTTTTGCTACTCCGTCTCCAGAATACTCTAGAGGCACCCCGTAGCTGCCATTTTTCCGCACAAGCGCCCCAAACTGACACCTACAGTCGTCGCTATGAGGATTCCTCTTCGGACCTTCTTGGCACATCTCCGATGCCAAGTGGTATGGGGTTGCATGCTGCCCAGGTACCCATTTCTGGGGGCTCCCCTTGCACCACCTGGGAAACATAAGTGTGCCGAGAACGATTCTGCCGTCAATAGCAGTCCCTAATCACTTCCTATACACTTCTCTGCCCCATGGAGGCAACAGAGTCGACCCGAGAGTACCCTTGCCTGTGTTTGCTATCACCGTTCTTGATGCCGCTCTGTTTTGGCTATTCTATGGAAAGCTACTGTATCGGAGAGCATAGGTGGAACTTCTTAAAACTCTTTCCGGCGTGTACAGACGTCCCTTCCCACCTCTGTAGTTGAGACTCGGCACATGACTGAGTGACAAACAGGTCCTATCTCCAGCCCCACTCATGGGTTTTGAATGGTCTTGGGCTTGTTTTGCAGCGATCGGGCAGAAGCACCTTCGAGGACTCGCGGGGAAAACGGAGTGCCCCGCTGGAAATACTGAGCTGTAAGGTTCCTGTAGGCCAACGTGTGTGCATGAATGATGTCCGTATCGCGCCACAAGTTATCGGCATGCGATGTGACAGCACCCCCGAGCTATGGTGATCAGACTGGTCTTTTGTGGTATGGAAGCATCCTATGAGTGCATTTCTTTGCTCACAGAGACCGCCTCTCCCGCAGTCGTCCATCAGTACTGCGTGTCGGAGTGAAAAGGGGGCAGAACTCCGGCTCTGCTCATGTGTTTTGAATGATCTTTGGATAGTTGCGCTGGGCTCTGACATATGCACCTTGGAGCACTCGCGAAAAAGAGCCGGTGCTGCACACAAAAGCAAATGCCGGGGGCTCCTGGTTGTGGAAGCTCGTGGTGCGCGGGATGCTGAAGGCGCCAGGAGTGGTCCCACATGAGTTTTGAAAGTGAATCCCGACTCGGGGCACCAGACGTGTACGATCTAGCGTATGGTCAGCTCGTCAATGTGTGCCTTGTCGCGTACAGGTCCTCTGTGCTGCATGTGTAGGTGGCCTACAGTGAGTGATCTTTCGGGGGGCTGCATGTGTGCACTGGTGGCATTCGAAGACTCTCAAAGACCCATTTATTCTCACACAGAACTTTCTATCTGTCTCTTGAGGTACGCACCAACGGTCGTGGCCGCCTCGCTAGTAATCCCCGCCGCCCACTGCTTACGCTTCTTTTACGCCTTGCGGGCCTCCGCTTCACAAACTGGCAAGTTAGGCTTGTTCTCACGACGCCGCTTGTCTCCCATCTTTCGTGCTTTTCGAACTCCTGCCGCAGCGGGAGTGCGCTTTGGCGAGTAACGGGTCAGCACGTCCGGTCCCGCTTCGCGTGCCAGCGCCATTGCGCGCATGAAAGCCGCGGCGCGCGCCAGCTCAGTCGCGCCCGGGTACTTGGCCGCGTGCTGCCCGTATCGGCCGTGCCACGCTTCCAGCCCTTGCTCCCCGTACAGCCCGATGCTCCCGAACGCGTACAAAAACTCTGGAGCGTGAAACATCAAAATGTGTAGCTTGGGCGAGATGGAGAGCCAGGGAAAGCTGCCCTTCAGCAGGGTGACCATTGCGGCTGCATCCGTCCGGAATTGGGCCGCCTCTTGGGCGGGAATGATGCACGCACGGTTGAGTGTCTTGCGAGCTCGGTTCCACAGGCACCACGCCTGTTTGTACGCAGAAAGGTGCGCCTGCGAGGCCTTACCCACGAGTGCATCGCAGATGACCGCGCTGTTATCACCAATCGTGTGGCAATCACGGCCGATGAACAGGCCGCCGTGGTAGGACGTCGGCCTCACTCGTACCTTCTCGTGGAGCAGCTTGACCAGCTCGAGGGAAAAAGCGGCGCCCGCCTGCCGCCCGTCCGCTGCGCCGTCAGTCGCGCTGCGGCTTACCATCACCATCTCGATCGCAAGTCGCAGGAATCGATGGTTAATTCCTTGGGTGGTGTGGAGTGGAATTGGTACAATTTGCCGTGGATTTATGGCCAGCAGGGGACTCCGCACCACCGAGCAGTGGTGCTCAGGTGTGCCGGGCTCCCCAACCGCCGGCGTGCCGCCGGCAATGACCATCCGATCGGCGAAGTGCGTCGCCTCTCGGAGGTGTCGCCCGCCAGTGACGTCCTGCAGGGTGCCATAGATGGCGTCCAGCACCGCCTGCTGCTTGCGGGGCCACCGGGTACGCTTACAGCTCAAGCAAGGTTGCGTCGCTGTGGCTCCATTGTGCCCAACCACATTGCATTGGGCAGCGGAGTCGCACCCGAGCATCAGCCGCACTGGTCGGCGCACGCCGCGCACCAGAACTCCGTCTCGCAGCAGCGCGCTCACTTGCGGCAGATGGGTCTCCAACATTGAAGCGAGCTCCTCGTAGTTGTCCTTTTCGCAAGGACAGACACCCACCAAAATGGTGTTAAACGGGCTGTTGGGGTGGGGTTGGTTGATAATTGTAGCCACAATCTTGACCGTCCCCGGATCCCCTCCCTTGTCCAGGCCGAGGGTGACGTGCACGTCCTACTCGGTTGAGGGAGGAGAGCCGGGGTGGTCGACAAAGGCCGCCGCCGTACCCGCCTCGTTGGGCACAGCCAGGGCGTCGCGCACGGGCCGCTCGACGAAGAGGTCGGCGTCGCAGAGGGCAGTCACCCTCTCCTGAATCGCTGCAGTCAGGGACGCCAAGTGGGCGCCAGACCTCGTCACAATGACCTGCTTACCCGGGAGGGAATACATCTCCCGCCGTGCAGCGCGCAGCACCGGCAAACTAGCCAGCCCGCTGCGTGCCCCCCCACTCGCCAAACGCCAGCGGTTGAAGCCGACGCGGCTCATGGAAAGAGCCGCCACCAGGCCCACCTGCTCCGATACAGATAGACGCACAGGACCGCCTGAGGGCGCCGTCCTACCGCGCTGCAGCCTCGCTGCCACCCCACACCCGTCCCCCACCAGTCTGCGCGCGGCAGCTTTGCGCTTGTTCGCTTGGCTCACTTTGACTAAGGCCTTACGCGGCGATAGCTGCCGGGAGTAGACGCGCACGCGCCCGTTCTTGTGCCGCAGTCGGATCTCGGGGCGGTCGCCACGCAAGAGAATTGCGTTGGCAATATCCTCAAGCACGGCCTCGTCCCGCTGCGCATCGTACTTCCCCTTCAGAAGACCTTCCAGGAATTGCTGGCAGTCTGGGACTTGCGGAGGTTCCGTCGCCAAATTTGACGGGGGCGGACTTGCCCCAACACCGGGGGCAAGCGGTAGGCGTCGGTCGGGATCGATTGGACGCGGCTGCTGCGCGGCTGCCGGCGCCGGTGCAGTCAGGGCGGTGCGTCCGTGACCCGGCAGTAGCGTCAGCGTGGTGGCAGCTCCACACTCGCCAGCCATGTGGGCGGCCACAGCGGAGGACGAACCAGTGGTGCAGACCCCGCCGTTAACACGGTTGAACGTCCGAACCTCAGCGGATCCCACCCCTGATGAGACACGCACGGGTGCAGAAGCATCCGAGTAGGGTCTGGCCGCCCCGGTGAAGGGAGCGTGCCTGGGGGTGGCGGGGAGGATAGCCGGGAGGGGAAGCACAGGCGCGGCGAGTTGGTCCTCAAAGCCAGCCTGCCGGGACGGGAGAGAGATAGGGGTGAGGGGAGAAGTGGGGGGGGCCGCCGCTCTCTCGTTACGCCGCGCACGTTTGAGCCGGCCGTAACACGGGTCGCAAAGACCCGTGGGAGTCGTGGCGACGCCCGCGGCACTGGCCTGGACCGCCCGCCGACATTGAACCACGGGCAGACAGGCCGCGGCAGCAGGGGGAGAAGCCAGAGGCTGGGCTCTTGCCCACTCCCGCCAGGTCCCCATCCCTGCCGTTGGTTTGAGAAAGAACCGGATGCACTCGACACACTGGTAGGCCCATACTTTGCCTGGGAAGGCCTGAAGGATGTCTGCGGCCGTCGCCCTGTTTCGAGTCACATGATACCAGAAGAGAACGAAGGGGGAAGGCGCTTCGGGGGGCTGTTTCAGTGGACATGTGCGGCCGTGGCGGAGGGGGGAGGGGTGAGTACGTTTTTCTCATGATGACATTTATCGAGGATGTCTTCTCCCACCACCCCTTCCCCACCTGTATTGCGCCCTACTGCACTCGCAACACACCCAGACCTAACTTACGTCTGGCCTTCATCAGCTTCCGCCATATTGTGTCCCCCCACAGAAAGACAGCAACCGCACGGTGATGACAAAGGCGTCATGCAAGTGCCTGCAGGCAACAGGATCGACGAAGCACGAGCAAGACGTGATCCGCCCCGGATCACGTTTTTGACCGCTGCTGATCCATTCGGATCAAAAGGCCCTCTCACAGAGCCTGCACAGGCCTCTGAAAATTGGGTCGCGACCCGTCGCTTGCACGGCTCACGTCTTCGGAGAGCTGCTGATCCACTGGCGTCGGAAGGTGCTCTCGCAGAGGCTACGGAGGCCTCCGAAAATTGGGTCGCGACCCAATTTTCTACGGACCACTGGATTTCTAACACGTCGCTCTGGAGCTTTCGAAACGACCGTGTAATGCTCAGACCCAGAAGAGCAGGCTTAACTAGGCGTGGTGCAGAGTGCCGATGAATTGGCCCCTGAGGCCTCGATTTGCCTGCGTTTTGATCGACTTGTAGCCTGCTTCAGAGGTGGGCTACAATACGCGGAATCCAGTCGCCGTCTCGAGCCGTCTCGAGCCGTCTCGAGTACGTGACGTGCAGACTTGTAGCCCACGTTTCGGCCGCCCTGGCACAGGCCTGGCTGCGGCCGGACTTCATTTTGGGCTCCGGGCCTCCGTTTTGGCCCCACAGTACGAAAATCGGGCCCCAGTACGCGCCAGTACCCCCCAAGTAGGGTGTTACACATTCCCGACGAGGGAGAGGTTGTATTTCAAAAAACGCTCCCCGTCGATTCGACGTGTAGGTGGTCAACAAGCGACGGGGGGGGGGGCTCTAAGGTTGATTCACGGTTACCTGTTTCTTAAGATCTAGCTCAGAAGCCGGCTCAGCCACGTGTACGAGATTTACGTAATTGTAAATAAACTTCGTTTTCCCGGTTTCTCCGACTTGATTTTAGTCAGGATGGAGTGAAAACAAGTCGAAGGCCCTCCACCAAACAAGCATCCCGACTGTGCTTCAGAGCAAGCCCAGCGGTGCGCACCAACACCACAATATGGTGATTTCTTCCGGAATCGTGGCGTGATGTGAGTGGCTCCCCTACAATATGGTGCTTCCGATAATGGTTGTGCTCCAGCGGTGCGCGCACCATAACGCGGAATGTTGTGCTGAATTTTTCGCATCCATTGTGCACTTTCCGTCCAATTGTATCTCATGTTTCCATCTGTCCTCTGCGCGGCACAATGTGGCGTTGTCGACGTCGCCGGCTCTGGGAGCCGACCACGACGTCGCATGCCCCACAAACCCCGCGACCCCTACTCCCCCCTTTCCACGACGCCCTATTTGTAGTTGTCATTGATCCCGACGCGGCCGCCCAGCTTCTTTGGAGCACTTCTTCATCATCATCGTCGTGTGCGGAGGTGGTGCTGTCTGTGGTGGCGGCCGCGGCGGCGGTCGGCCTCTTGTCTCGCCGTGCTCTTCGCCGCCGCAAACTCCGCAACTCGGCCCTTTGTGGTGGGACGACACCAGGGCGGCTGCCCAATTCATCTTCTCTGCGGCTGCATGCCGCAAAGGGGCTGGACCAGGACTACTTCTGTCGCGACAGCGACGGACAGCAGGCGGCCTCGCCCGCCCGATTTGCTCAGCAGTGGCGCATGTCAAGGGCTGTGTATGAGCGCATTCGAGTAGAGATGGTAAAGGAGTCCTACTTTGCCGAAACAAGGCGCGACGCGACCGGATGCCAATCGTTCTCTACGGACCAGTAGATGTGCGCCGCCTTGATGCAGCTCGTCGATGGCGTGTCATCCAGGGCTGTGTGGAACTACCTCAAGATCGGGTCATCCACTGCTACGGAATCCCTGAAGCAGTTTTCACGCGCTGTTGTGCATCACTTTAAGGAAGAGCACCTCCGTGACCCGTCCGCCGAGGAGTTGCAAAGCATTGCCAATGAGTACGAATGTCTGAGGTTTCCCGGCTGCGTGGGCTGCTTGGACTGCGCTGGTTGGGAGTGGGACACATGTCCAGTCGGGTGGCATGGAAACTACAAGGGTGCGAGCAAGAAGCCGACGCTGCGGATGGAGGCGGTGTGCGACGATTACCTGTACTGCTGGCACCTAAACTTTGGCGTGCCCGGCTCCAAGAACGACTTAAATATCCTCTACTCGTGTACGCTCTTCCAGCGCATCCGTAGCGGCGAGTGGCCACGGTCTCAGCCGAAGGCAATCATCGCTAGAATGGCACTGACCTGGTTCTATTACCTGACCGACAGCATCTATCCTAATTGGCGGGTCTTCGTCAAAACGTACAAAAAGCCCCTAAACAAGAAGCAGAAGACTTTTGGCAAGCACCACGAGGGCGTCAGAAAGGCCATCGAAAGGTTCTTTGGCGTTCTTTTCCGTCGCTACCGCATTCTCCAGCAGCCGTGTGCTCTGTGGTTTCAAGAGGACATGGCCGTGATCATGGAGGCATGCGTCATTATGCACAACATGACTGTGAGGGAGCGCAAGTCCACATACACGGGCGCGCGCGTCGCCCGAGTGGCGGCCGATGCTGCCGAAGCCGAAGATGCAGGCATGACGACGTATCACAAGATCGCGGCGCAAGAAGAGCCCATCGCTCTCGTTGAGTGGTTGCACCAATGGGCAGGCCATGTGGAAAACCGCAAACACCACCACGACCTTCAAGTCGCGCTGACTGAGCACGAGTACGCCCGCGCAGGTGACAACAAGGCAGAAGAGAGCAGTGGAGATGAGTTTGATGAGGGGATGGAGGCGTTCGTAGGGGGCGCGAGCACTGAGAGTGAGATAGAAACTGAGGCCAAGTAGCGGCACCATCATGCGTGTCCACCAACTATGCGGCACTGCCTACGACAGAGAAGTAGCATGATTTTCTGGCTCGAGCTGATGCGCCATGCGGGGGTGGCACCGCAGGTGGGGGAGGGGGGAACGCGCCATGGGGAGTGCATCGTGCCTGTCGCTTGTGCGGGAACGGGGCTACTGAACGTCGAGCCAGATTTGTGCATGCCGGTGAAGGAAACGACACTGGCTCAGAGAATGGGACAAGAGATTGTTCGGTTTCGCAGCTGTAGTACGACTGCTCGACGGGTGGCGCCAAGCCACCCATCATGCACGCGGATGCGTGACCGCTTGGCGGGCGGTCACGCGTGCCGCATGCAGCGCGCTGAGGGTGGTAGTCTGGGACTGCCACGCGACACAGGCAGAGCCACTCGATGTAGGGGTGGCCGCTCGAAAGCGCTACAGTTCTTTGCTTGAACTGTGTCCGCCATTGCGGCTGAGCGAGATGGGTGCCCGTGAGGTGAGTGCTGGGTTCAGGCGTGCATCTCGGCGTGCACGGCCGCGCCAGTCAGGTGATCATGGTGGAAATGGTCGCAGCGGTGACAGCCGCTGGGCCCGGCGTTAGTGGCGGCCGGTGGGAATTGGTGGGGGTTGGGGGCTGCTGATTGACTCGTGATGGAGGGGAGGAGCGACCTTGAGCCGAGGCGGCTGGTTGGGGGCGTGTCAGCGCCCGGTACGACGGGTGGAGCAGTAGAAATGTTGACATTTTTGACTCGACCGGCCTGCTGAGGCTGTCCCAGTGTGGTAGGAGGCGGGGGGTGGGAGGTTGGTCTTCGAGACAGGGTGGGTCGGCTCTTGTTCCACGGGGCACGCGCCCGCGCCGGAGACTTGGTCCCGCCAACGTTTTTGATGTGGTTGATGTTATGAACAGAACAGGGGTGTCGGCTGGGTAACGAAGACGACAGCATGCCCGCGTTTCGTTATCGCGGCTGTTGTCTGAGAATACACCCCGCGCGGTTATCTGAGAACAGCTCTGCTACAAGAATGGCAGTAGCTGGATCAGAGCTGCACTTCCCGCCTTCACTGCAGGGCGAAACGTCACCCCGCGGTGCTCCCCTGTCGACAACGTAGCAATCAACTGAGGTGGGCCGGTGGCGTTGCTTCTCCGGCAAAGCATCAGACTATGCGCATTGCGGTCGACTAGAGGAACAATCTAGCAGCGGCCTGGCAAACTAGCATGCACAGAAAAACATGACACTGAGAACAACGTGCGGGCGGTTGAGGTAAGAACTTCCAGCATCACCCACCTGAGAGACGGTACGGTCACTCCCAGGTGGTTGAAACACCCCCCGCCTGGACCCCCGAGAGGCGGTTGACTCACTCCCGTCTTTGATCCCCCAGAGGAGGTCCAAACGCCCCCCTCGATGAGCCCCAAGACGCGGTTGAACCACCCCCCTCCGTGACCTCCCAGCGGCGGTTGAAACACCCCCCTTTCTGAGACCTCCGAGGCGGTTGAGACAGCCCTCTCCCTGACCCCCTAGAAGCCGTTGCGATCCCCTCACTCGGAAACCCCCTAAAGATGGCCAGGACATGCGATCCGCTGACCAATGGCCAATATCCGAACCTTTTCCGGTCTTTGTGTGATAGTGGGGGCTACATTATGCCTTAAGCGAAGTTATGAGCTGCCTGAAAGAACTTGACGGTCTTTAGGTGTTCTACTTGGAGTCTGAGTGGCGGTTCTCGACAAGCGAGGATGGAAGCGAGTGGTCGGAAGCCTAGGAGCTATCTGCCCTGGACCCCGCAAGATCCGCATCGTCACGCCGCAGATGGCCTGCGGATCCCAAAGTCACCGAAACATGACTGTAATCGGAGGCGAGATTGCCTGGCCACATTGTGTCCGCCGTGGCACGTGCACCACCGGTGTTGGCGCGTGCCGGCCAGGCCCACCATTCTGGCTCTCGCCTCCGTTGGCTTGTGCCGCCCAGGCCAGCGATGCTTGCTCCCACCTCCGTCGCTCATCCGTCAGCCTATTCCTTCACGATGCCACCACGGCACTGGCGCGGGTCGACTGCTGGTGCTTCATGGATACCAAGGGCGCCGCTGCTTCCAGGGGCCTAACGGTGGGAGAGCCAGGGGCCTGCTGCTGAAAGTGGTTGGGGCTCGGTCGCGGCCCCTGTATGTTCACCTTCTCGCGGGCGTGGTGGCTCTGAAACCGGTTTTTTCACGACAACCATGGCTGCCTGGGGGGTTTCCCCGGCGCGACCGCCCCGCCCGCCCCACCTAGGCATTGCCTCCATTCCTCCGAGTGCCGTGCAAGTGTGGAAACTGATAATGTACGTTGGCTATTCTTTCCCGCAGGCCGCGACCCATAGATGCTGTGTACAGAAGAGTCTTGCTGCACACGGGGCGCCGCAGGATCGTTGTGTGTATGATTATTTACCCGTTGTTCCAATATTGGGCTTGGAACTGCCCGTGACTGCCACACTGAGCAGGGAACCGCTAGTCAGTGCAGCCCTCTCACTCACTACCTGTTACGATTTCTCTTGCCCGGTGTCTGTGGTCTGAAGCTGTGTTTGATTGCAGCTGTGAGTCCCGGGCAGCACACCGGACCGGCATCTGCATGCATTGAAGGAGTGCGAAGAGAGCCGACTGCACGTTGACAGAGCTGCCATCTCGACGGTGGTGCTTTCGAGCAGGTGCGTCATGTGGCACCTTTCCTGTCTACTCTCCGTCCGTCTCAGTCGGCGGTGTGTGTGGAGGTTGCGCGTCTTTCTTCGTTATTGTGTTCTAACGCGTTGCAATTTCTTCTTGCTGCACCCCTTCTTCACACGTTCCTCTCCAACCCAACTGACCCTTCGATCCTAACGTCGTCTCTACACGAACACTCTTCACTCATTTCGCAATGCTCCACAATGTTGCTGTGGTTGTACGTCTCAACCGGCTTGTGTTGGATCTCAATCGCGGTCTTGGGTGCCCCGGCGGGGCGCGCCGCCGCCGCCGACTTGGTCGCGTCCCGCCGCTAGGATACCCGGACGTTGTTATGGGCGGAAATGTAGCGAGAGCGCACGATAAGCCGCCGCTGTGTCATGTAGGACAGGCTGTTCTTGGACCTCTTCTTGATCGAGTGCTGCCGTTCCGCGCCGGAGGTGTCGTGGCCACGAGTGACGTTGGGATATTGGTCCGCGTTGAAGACCGGCGAGCAGGTGTGATTACACCTATGGAAACGATCGATGAACCATGCCGTGCACGCGCCGTCCATCAGCCAAGGCACGCGCAGCAAATCATTCCGCTGAGCCTGACAAGCAGTGTCAAAGTAGACAACCCGAGGGAGCTTTTTGAAACGCTGCACGAGAGCCGCGACGACATGCGTGGGGCTCTCTGTCACGCGTAGCAGCTCAAAACTAATGATGTAGCCACACCCACAGACAAATGTGACCACACCCGGCGCCCTCAGCACGCTGACGGGAAACTCGTGCCGACAGTCGTCCCAGTCCCACGCCTTGACCTCCATTTTCTTGGCCTTGTCGTCTTTCTTTCCCTCCCGCTTGTCCGCGGCCTTGAGCCGCTGCCGCTCCGCCGTCGAATCCTCAGGAAAGGCGCGGAGCAGGGGCCGGCCCGGCCACGACTGGCCCGTGCGCAGCTCGTTGGCCTGCTCCACGACGCGGTCCTTCGACGCCGGCCCGGAGACGACGTGAATGACGGCCGGCCTGACGCCAATGGACTGCAGCCACTCCTGGTAGACGGCCGCGTCCCCGGGCTCCCATTTGTCTCGGTACGCTTGGGCAGCGGGCTTTACCTTGGCTTCCCACCGCGTCATTGTCAGGAGCAGCTCGTCGACGGCTTGGCACAGGTCGGGCTGCGCATTCATGTACTGGCGGACTAAGAGAAGAAACTGCCACACGAACACCGCGGGCGTCACGCACGGCGCGAGCTGGATCCACTCGGTGCTGGGCTCCCGCGCGATGAGCGACCGCGCGAGCACCTCGACGTCGATGAGGTCGCAGCCGCCGAAAATGTTGAGCACCGGCTCGGCCAGCATGGCCGCCACAAACGTCCGCACCGTCATCCAGCGGTCCTTGTCCACGTCCTCGTCGTCCGTCTCAGGGAAAATGTCCACGCACAAGCACAACACCTGATTTTCCTCCTCCGGGGCGGGCAGCTCGTGCGCCGCCGTCTGGTCAGCGGGCGGCGCCTCGCGCTCGTACCCAGGCTCTAAGGTGAGCGCGAACTCGGCGCCGAAACCCAACTCCCTGTACGTCGCCACCTCGTCCAAGTCGGGCAGCGTGTTCGCCGCCGCCTCGTCCGCGGGCGGCGGCTCGTGCTCGTTCTGAGGCCCCAAGGTTTCCGCAATCTCAGCACCGATGAACGACTGCACGTACGCCACCGCCTCGTCCGAGTCGTGCAGGGTGCTCGCCGCGTCCTCGTGCGCGTCGGGCGGCGGCTTGCGCTGGTAGTTCGACTCCAAGGCGGGCGCGAGCTCGGCGCCGACGACCACGTCCCCGTACGCCGCTCCCTGTTCCGAGTGGAGAAGCGCGTTCACAGCCGCCTCGTGCGCGGGCGGTGGCTCGTGCACGTTGTGGGGCCCCACGGCTTGCGCAACCTCGGCGCCGACGACCGCCTGCACGTACGCCGCCGCCTCGTCCGATCCGGGCAGGGTGTTCGCCACCGCGTCGTGCGCAGGCCGCGGCTCGTGGTGGTAGTTGGTCTCCAAGTCGGGTTCGAACTCGGCGCCGACGACCAAGTCCCCGTACGCCGCCGCCTCTTCCGAGTGGAGCAGCCTGTTCGCCGCCGCCTCGTCAGCGGGCGGCAGCTCGTGCTCATTGTGGGGCCCTCCGGCTCGCGCAAGCTCGGCGCCGACACCCGACTGCACGTACGCCGCCGCCTCGTCCGAGTCGGGCAGCTCTTGCGTCGCCGCCCGGTCCGCCGGCGTCGGCTCGCGCTCGTAGTCATGCGAAAAGCATCCCGACTGTTCGGCGCCGCTCACCGAAGAAAGGGCCAACACCGACGCAGTGTCATCCACCGGCGCAGCTCCCCCGTCCTCTACCAGGTGGGCGGACCCCACCCGTGGCACGTCCGTCACGCACGGCACATCTCCAACCGCCGATTCTGGCAGCATGTCCGGCATTATGGGAGGAAGAAGCACCTTGACACTCGTCTGCGTCTCCACTGCCGCCGTGTTGCCCTCCCGCTGCGCTTCCACACGCTCAGTGCTGCCCGTCGATCCCACCGCGCCGTCCTCTTCGTAGGTACCGGCTGGGCCCGGCACGGTCATGGTCCGGGCCGAGCAAGCAGGTGCGCCCGCCACTGCTGCGACGGTTGACGAGCCAGCGTCGGCGACCAGCGGCGCGGCCGCGAGAGGCGCCGAGGCCTTGGGCGAGCAACACGCCTTCAGCCAACGAGCCGTCGTCGCTCGCCGCCATGTCGTTGGTTGTGGCGGCGGCCGAGGCATCCACGGCTCGAGCTCGAGAAGAGGCGCCCATCAAGGAGGCGTCAAAGGGCACCAGGGAGGCGGCTTCCACGGTCGAAATCAGTACGGGGGGGGTGCTGGTGCAGAAACGATGGTCGCAGGCTCAGGTTGCGACGGACGCCGCAACACTACTGCTCAACGGGTGCGCGGGGGTTGACGGTTAAAGAAAGGTGGGCAACACACACGGCAAAAGCGCGCGGGGAAGAGAGAACCCCCCCCATGAAAGCTTTCACAGAGGGGGGCGCACAGGCAGTCTTCACCCGCACTCGCATGTCCTGTGCTGTTGACAGTAGCACGCAAGCGCAGCACTCGAGGGCAGCCCACAGACACGGGCAGACAGGGAGTGGCGGACTGGCGCGCCGTGCCGTTGCGACCAAGATGGCGTAGCTGGTCGACCGACGTCGGCCACGAGCGTCGGTGGAGGCTGGCAGGGAGTCCCACGAACGGGTGGGACACAATAGGGGGGGGGCATTTGGCGGGCCACGTCGCTTGGTTGCCCGCAGTGAGCGGGAGATGGGCATTCGGCGTTGCTGTTCGTCAGGTCCTGTTCCGCAGGTGCCTGCTGGAGGCGCTTCTCTCGGCTGTTCCAGCGGCCTGATTCGGGCGTCCGGCAGCAGCCAAGCTGGATGCGCAGCGGCAGATATACTCCAATAACTCTACAATTAGGGCGCTACCTTTGTATTGTACTGGGATTTGTTCATGCAGTAAATGTGCCATGTTGAGAACTCCCTACGCCTGCACGTGTGTCACGCCAGTCAGGCATCATGCCCTGTACACACGAGCGCAACGCAGTTGCGCGAAATTTACGACTTGCTTCAACAGTGACAAAATGTTGCCCCCCTGTGAATCCTTGGCATTCTTGGAAATGTTGCGGCGTGCTGTGAGCGCGAACAAGACGGCCATCCGCGATCTGTCTAAGTCAAAGAAACTGCGCTATGGCCGAGCAAGCCAACTGATTAGAGCATTCCCACCAATGTCGGGCCAACCGTCTGAAACGGTGAAATGAAACCGCTACGTGTGGCCCTGCGAGTGGTCAGTTGCCAACGGGCCAACGCGTTGCCAACGGGCAATGTAATGGGTGAAACAGAGTGGGCTACCTTTCGAAGATCTGAGCGCCGTTGGCCTCGACGTTGTTGGCCGCACTGCGTGGTTGCCAACGGAGGACACGTATCAGCGTCGTCGCCAGTATCGAAATGAAGAGGCGTCCGTCGAATACGTGCCGAACATGTCACGGAAAGCGTGTGAACGGAGCCCAAACCGCCCAAATCAAGGCAATCTAGCGAGACACGTGGAGGCCTTTCGGTACCAATTTGGATCGAATGCGCTCGAGTGTGTGACGTGTGTTGCGGTCGCACCCCCTCAGGTTGTCGAAGGTGTTGGAGCCTGAGTCATATCGGTCGAACGGTCGCCTGCGGCCGCAGTGGCCTGCCGAACTGCGCAAACGGGTGGCCTGAGACTGCGCAAACGGGTGGCCTGAGAGCCGTGTGCGTGTCCCCCTCGACCGTGTGCGTGCCACCTTAGGCTGACTAAGGCGCTTTCGAGGGCTCTGTCACGCTCCTTCTCCAGGCTCTACTGTCCCGAAAAGGGAAAGGCTGGGCCAGAATGGGTCTATAAAGGGCAGCGACCGAGATCTGGGCACTCCTGCGTGCGTGTTTGTGCGCTTGTGTCGTTGCCCCCTGCTGTTGCGGGCACGGCTTCCAGTTGTGAGAGTGAAGCGCTGACAGGCCAGGCAGCAGGCTCAGTGTCGCACCGTGCTTTGGCACGCCGGTGCATGAACGTTGACGCTGGTGCCAGCGTGCTCGCTCTGGCGATGTCGTGCGAGATTCTAGAGCGAGCGTGCTGCCCAGGCGTGTGTGATTTCTGACCACAGGCAGAGACTCGAAGGTCACTCCGGCCCCACCTCCAGCCCCACCGCTGCCGCATCTTAAACCCGACCACTACCCTACGTCCAGCCCCCCCACCCCTGCCCCCCGTCGAACCCGACCCCTGCCCCACCTCCGCCCGAGCGCATTAGAAGTCGGCAGAAGGAAAACGCGTTCGCATGCCAACGGCGAGCGCACTTTCCCCCCCACCAGACCTGCGCTGCCCGCCGATCTGCCCCACGCAATGGCCCCCGCTGGAGAATCACCATCCCCGCAGTCGCCGACGCCTCCGCGACAACTTTCTCTATCGCGACCTTGCTTTGAACGGTTTAGGTGTTGCAGGAATATAGGCCGACAGGGACAGGAACAAGGAAAGCGCAGGACATGATTTGACTGGTGCACTGCTTGTTTCTTCCAGTACGATACCCATGCAGTGTATGCTATGCATCTCTAGAACAAAAGTACAAAACTCACGAGGCCCCCACCCCCCCCCCGCACATACATCATCGCTCCCCCCTCCCCTCTCCCCCCGGCCCGCGCCGCCGCCAAGGACTCGGTCGAGCCGCCGTTCGCTCCTTGCAGCGGCAGCAACAGCCCCGCGCCGCAGCCGCCGCGTCCGACAGCTCCGGGGACAGCGGCTGTGGGGGTGGCGTTGAGCGACGGCGGTGGGGTCGGCGGGTGGGGCGGGCGATGGCGGTGGGAGCAGTCGGGGCGGCCGAAGTCGGCGATGTTGGCGAGGGGGGCGGGAGACGGCCGTGTTGGTGGCGAAGGCGGCGGGTGAGAGCGCCGGGGACAGCAGCGGCGGCGGTGGGGTTTGCAAGTAGGCCGCCCGAAAGCGGCCGGGGCGGTGGGGGGGGCTGCGGGGGCGGCTCGTGACGGCAGCGGGGGGGGCGGTGGCTGCGCGCGATGGCGGGAGGGTCGGCAGGTGAGGCGGCGGACGGCGGCGCGGGCGGCGGGGGGGGCGGCGGGGGCGGGCGTCAAGAGGGCGGGGTCGGCAAAAGACGCCGGCGATTTCTGTGGGGATGGCAATAAACGGTCGTGGGGTGGCAGGGGCGTCAGAGGTGCCCGCGGGGGCGGTCGGGTCCGCGGGTGACGGCGGTGGGGGCGCTGAAGCCGGCGTGGGCGGCCGTAAAAAGCGACGCCCGCGGCCGGGAAGGCGGACGAGGTCGGCGGGGGCGGTGGCGGTGGTAGCCAAAGGCGACGGGAGGGGTGCGGGGCGCGAGTGACGGCAGCGGGTGCCGCGGGGGCGACGGGAGACGGCGGCCGGGGCAGTGGCCGACGGCGGCGGGGACTGTGTGGGACGCGGGCGACCGCGTCGAGGGCGGCG
>ENA-ORXR01002594-ORXR01002594.1-marine-metagenome-genome-assembly--contig:-NODE-2594-length-17001-cov-6.562219_pt1 | contig 17001 bp, 16 predicted proteins | sample MGYA00237866_ERZ511479 | MGnify/ENA metagenome assembly ERZ511479 | reverse complement strand
AGCTCCTTAAAAAAAACTGCTGCTCAATGACACGTCGACCCGCAAAGAGCGCTTCGCTTGCGGGTCGTCAAATTCTTACGATGATATTTTCGAGTCAAGAGTTTGCCGTGCAATACCGTTGTAAACACAGATGCAACGTGCGGTTCTCTACCGCGCGCATCACACCACGATAATCAACCTCCGGATATAAACTTATGAAATTAGCTAGTATAACTGTCGCTGTTCTCGCCATGACATCAAGCCTTGTCTATGCCGCTGCACATTCCGTGACGCCAATGGTCGAAGCGATGGATCAAGACGTATCAAACGGCGTTGTTAGTGCACGTATGGTTCATGCCGATGCCAATGGCTGGCTGGTGGTGCATCGTACCGGTGCCGACAACAAGCCCGGCCCCGTGGTTGGCTACGCGCCGCTACGTATGGGCCAAAATATTGATGTTGCTGCAATTCTGCAGGAGTCTGTAGCACCGGGCGATATGTTGATGCTGATGGTTCATGCCGAAGCGGGTGGTACGACAACCGGTGTATTTGAATATACGCTGGGTGCAAAAGAAGATGGCCCAATCCGGCTTGACGGCGACCTGGTGATGAAAGTCATCACGGCTAAATAGAGTCGCTGGTTTGTATGAGTATCTGGCCCGGATTATAAGTGAAGAAACCGGGCCAGTTTCTGGACAGCCTTCCAGGGCAGGTCCGCCTTGCTGAGTGAGCGGGCTGGGAGTTCTCCATAAGTACCCGGAAATGCGCTTTTATACTGTCCTGACCCCACGTCGCCGATGTGGGACACGCATCGTTATTTGTGGATATACCGGTTTTACTATTAATGAACTTCAGCAAACGTATGAGCGATCCTTGTGGTCGAATCCAGAATGGTTTAGCAGACCAGCGACGCCCATCAGCGATACTGCTGCAGTTCCTGTCAACTGCCCTATCGTTGATACTGTTGCTCAACACCGGGACGTTAAGGGCACACGAATACTGGCTAGATCCTGTCGGTTCGCAATGGCAAATCGGGGACCTACTGCAGGCAGACATTCGCAATGGGGACGACTTCGTCGGGACTGCCTTCCCGTTTGACCCCGAGTCACTTGCTCGCGCAGGTCTGATATCCGATTCTAAGCGGCAGGGTCTGCGTGGTCGTCTGGGTGACTACCCGGCATTCCAGCTCCCGGTTCAAGAAGAGGGAATACATTTACTGCTGTTGGAAACCACACAAAGGCAGATTACTTATGACGACTTGGAAGCGTTTGAAAAGTTTCTTGGCGAGCATTCTTTAGATGAATTCTCTGAGCGACACCAACAACGTGATTTACCAGAGACGGACATTAGTGAAACCTATTATCGTTATTGCAAAGCCTTGCTCACAGTCTCGTCATCTAGTGGGACTGATTTAAACTTCCAAACGAGTGCGGCGTCTAATGATGGTTCTGACGCGGTTGATTCGCAAAACGCCACACACAATCGGCCGATCCCTGCGCTGCAATTACAAGACCAGCGTCTGGAGCTGGTCGTTGCAGAGAATCCGCTGGGATCGGAAACAGTAAGCGTTCAGGTTCTGTTCGAAGGGGTTCCTCTGGCCGATCGTCAAATCGAGCTGTTTCATCGCAATGAGTCGTCCAAGGTAGAGAAAACGATAAAGCAGTCGGATGACGAAGGACATGCTCAGTTCTCTATCGCAGCAGCGGGAGATTATCTGCTCAACAGCGTCTGGATCGAAGAATCGCCGGACAGCTCAGCCCACTGGACAACGTACTGGGCATCGCTATTCTTTCAACAAACCAACAAACAGGATGACTGATTCTAGCTTGACTACGTCGGCTGCCAGATTGCTCGTGCTGGTATCATTATTATGCTGGTGTCTTGGCAGTCAAGCGCATGAATTACGACCGACTGTTGCTGACATATCCATCACACCGGATTTCATTGACATCTCCCTGCGGGCCAACCTCGAAGCATTAATGAGTGAGATTGGACCAACGCATTCGGATTCGGATGATGCACCGCAGGCAATGGTTTATGACCGCCTTCGACAACTGCCACCAGCAACTCTGCAGGCAGAATTTCAAGAATATCTGACGCGATTCTTCAGCCATATCGCACTCACCTCCGATAACGGCACACGTTTGCCGATGGCGCTCGCCTCCATCAGCATCCCACCCGTTGATGACACTCGCCTACCGCGTGATTCAATTATAGTTTTGCAAGCTGCGCGTCCATCTAACAAGAATACGATTTCCTGGTTTTGGGCTAGTCATTATGGTGCCATCATCCTACGGGTAGATAGCGCCGAAGTGTCAACGTTGCCCATTGACTCGATCAGTAACGAGTCTTCAGCTGAATCCGTCAGTGAAGCAGACCTGGTTAATTCAACGCAACCTAGCACGGTGACCCAATACGTCAAACCTGGCGATATCAGTCACCCCATTACATTCGATAGCAACGGTGTCAATACTCGAGGTAGCGGTTTCGGTGATTATATTCTTATCGGTTTTGAACACATTATCCCCAAGGGGCTGGACCACATTCTATTTGTTATCGGGCTGTTTTTGCTGGCACCGCGGTTCAAGCATATCGCTTGGCAGGTCAGTATGTTTACCGTGGCGCATACCCTGACACTGGCATTAGGCATCACTGGGCTGTTCAGCCTACCAGCGCAAGTTGTTGAACCGCTCATCGCCTTGTCAATCACCGTAATCTGCGTTGAGAACTTGTTTGGGGATCGGTTCCGGATCAGTCGCCTTCTGATCGTGTTTGTTTTCGGATTGCTGCATGGGTTAGGATTTGCTGGCGTGTTGAGTGACATAGGGCTACCCACCAGTCAGTTCGTCAGTTCTCTGATTGCATTCAATGTCGGAGTGGAATTGGGCCAACTTGCCATTGTTTTGATATGTTTTGTGTTGGTAGGGTGGTGGTTTAGACACAAGTCTCGGTACAGGGCCATTGTCACCATTCCTGGCTCATTGGTGGTTGGTGCCGTCGGCCTGTTCTGGTTCCTGCAACGTGTACAGTTGCTATAACAATGTTGTTCATCCACGTTTCCTTGCACGCAAGGCCTGCAAAACCCGAAACCGCTCAGGCAAGCGCTGCAAACGAGTCGAGGTCAACCCAACGATGCAAAGCCATGTCAGTTTCATCGAACAGATGTATTGCTGCCGGGTCGAAGGTTGCCGTGATTGTCTGACCAGGACGAATATCCGCCGCTTCTCCCGCCATCAGGCAGACTGGCACATCTGATTCGGTAGTACCGTGGACGACTGTCTGGTTTCCCAGTCGTTCCACGACCTCAGGCTTGTAGGGCATGGCAATGTCGCCTTCCCCTGGTGTAAGGTCATCGGGGCGGATGCCCAACGTCAGCATCAGCTTGTAAAGCGGGATGATAAGCACGGCTGCACCGATCATGTTCACCGCCAGAAACCCCGTCAGTATGCCGGTTCGGAAGCGATACTCAAAGCGCGACAGCGAGTAGGCAGCGAGGATGACACAAAGCAGAGCAAGTAGCGTGATGGCACAGGCTATAAAAAATGAATTGAAGATATACCGCCCCAACCCCGGCACCCACACATCGCTATAGGCCTGAAATGATATATCGTCAGTAAAAAACTGATACGGCACGCGGAACAGTGCATCCATCGGGCGCAACGAAACCTTGAATGCCTCGACAAAGGGCGCAAGGATGAAAGTCATGAAAACGAGGATGGCGGCATAGAGGCCGATTTTTTCCCAGATGCTATAGCGGTCAATAAGGGCGGGCCCACTATCCCCTGATGTTGGTGCGGCGGGCACTGCGCGCCATCAACGATAAATAACCAATCGAGAACGCCCCAAGGCAGACCAGGATCATCATAGCGTTTTGGCGTTGCTCCAAGCCCCGTCAGTACGTCCATTCGTGCGTCTGAGATCGGCCACAGCGATGAATTCAAGCGTGGGATTGGTGCGCAAAAATTCTGGCACAAGGGAGGCAATACGCACGCCAAGACCGATGATACTGACACTCATGCGCACGCCGCCTTAAACACCATTGCAGAGCACATAGTTGCGACCTTGGCGGTGTCGATAATATAGTGTGTCGTGATGCCAACCAGCTGACATTTCGTTTTCTGCACGTAAAAGCAACTTGCTGAGGTATGCACTGCATCGACGCCAGAATCAATCAGGCCGTGACTGCTATCAATACAGATTTCCAGGATCGTTGATGACATGGTGTTCTATTGGTGTCAATAAATACTAAGCGCAGCTCACGCTTGAATGCAAGACTTTATTTGATTTGCGCTAAATTATTTCCTAGATGATTATTTAGTTTGACAAAAATTACTGTTTGCGGCGTAATGGCAGACAGTCAACTGAAAAATAACGATATGGCCCTGAAAAGCACCCCGGCAGATGTCGTTGCTACTATAGTAAAAAACGCCCGGAGCTGAGCCGCAAGCACGATCTCATCGCAGCTTATGTGCTTGAAAATTCTCGCGCCTTCATCCGCTGCACAAGTCGTGAAATTTGTGCTGAGCTAAATACATCAGAGCCAACGCTAATCAAATTCTGTCAACTTTTCGGCTACTCCGGCCTCTCGGCTTTTCGGATTGACCTTGCTCTCGCGCTTGCCAGTCCCGAACGGGGTGGTGGCTTTGTTGAGCCGCTTGCAAATGACCGCCGACAGGTCAACCTGGTCGCCAAGCAACACATTGCCCGACGCGCAGCGCAACTGGTGGCCGACGATCAGAGCCTGCTCATCGACAACGGATCGACCGCCGAAATCTTCGCTATGGTGCTCGATGAAGTGCCCGCGAAAACCATCATGACAACCGGCCTCCTTGTTGCACAGAACGCCATGGCTCACGGTCAGCACACCGTTATGCTAACCGGTGGACGTATCCGGCCCAATGCCCTTTCCATGGCAGGTCGCATGGTCGAGTCGAACATCAAGATCATGAATTTTGACACCTTTGTCATGAGCGCCGATTCGATTGATCCTGTCACTGGGCTGTCGTCTTTTCAGGAAGACGAGGCCAACAACACCCGCTGCATGGTTGATTCCGCGCGGCGGGTGATTGTGCTGGCCGACCTTACCAAGATCTCGAAACCCAGCCTCTATAACATCTGCGGATTAGATCGAGTTGATATTCTCGTCACCGACCTTCCGACTGACAACCCGGCCTTCGCGATCTTCGAGGCTAACGACGTCTCGGTCATATCGGTTGCGAAAGACATGCCCCCTTTACGGGAAAAAAACGATGCAGCTGCGTGACACGGCAACCTGGGCAGAAATCCTGTCTCAGCCCGACATCTGGGAGAGCTGGGCAGACCCGCTGGAGCAACAAGCCTCAGAGATTCGCGGCTGGATCAACACGCGGAAGATTGATACGGTATGGCTGACTGGAGCAGGAACATCAGATTTTGTAGGCGGCATTGTTGCCGCAGGTCACTCACAGCCAAGTTTGGAATATCGGGCAAGTACGGATATTGTCGGATGCCCGCAGAATATAATGAAGGCGCCCGGACGTATCCTTGCCGTTCAGTTCGGGCGATCTGGCGACAGTTCAGAATCGGTCGGTGTTCTGGATCTGCTGGACACACACCGCCCCGACATTGATCAACTACACATCACTTGCAATCCTGTGGGCGCACTCGCAAGCCGGTCCGCACCCGGGCCAGGGGAGAGGCGGGTATTGATGATGCCCGAAAGCACCCATGATGCCGGTGTTGCGATGACTTCAAGCTTCACCACGATGCTTCTGTCGGTTCTGGTCTGCCTGAACGATCTTGATACCGCCACCTTCAAAACGCTGGCCCATGAAGCCCGCAAACTAATCGATACCCTAACAACAGAGTCTACTCCGCGCCCGGAACGTGCAGTATTTCTCGGATCAGGTGCGCTGAAGAGTGTAGCGCGTGAATCTGCGCTGAAAATACTGGAGCTGACGGCAGGGCGCACGGTCACCCAATGGGACAGCCCGCTGGGTTATCGCCACGGCCCGAAAGCCGCTGTGAATAACGAAACTGATGTATACATCATGCTACATCCAGACCCTCACACAGCAAGCTACGACCGGGATGTGGCTACAGAAATACGCTCACAGTTCCCCGCTATTCGAGTCACAACTCTGGGCGTTACCGGCGATATTGTCATTGCTGGCACGGGCGAGGCCTCTGCCGATGCTGTACTGCATGTGTTGCTGGCACAGATTCGTGGGGCGCAATGGTCTGCCGAGCTGGGGCTGGACGTCGATGATCCGTTTCAGGGGCAAAATCTCAGCCGCGTTGTCGCAGGCGTCACTCTTTATAAATGGCAACAATGATCTGTGGCGGTATTGATCTGGGTGGCACGAAAATCGAGGCTCGGTTGTTTGATGGTCCTGACACCACGACGGTTGAGATGCGGCGCATTCCGACACCACTGTATAGCTATGCCGCCCTGCTGGACGCAATGCTTGCGCAGATTGACTGGCTGACGAGCTTGTCTGATCAAGCCGATATGCCCATTGGCATCGCAGTGCCTGGCATGGTTGCGCCAGATAACGAGCAAATGTTTGCTGCGAATATTCCGGCTTCAGGGCAGCGCCTTGGACATGATCTTGGCGACAGACGTAAGCGGATTTTCAGAACCGTCCACGATTGCATGGCGCTTGCCCTATCCGAAGCAATCGGAGGCGCGGCGGGGTCGGCACGCACGGTCATGGGTCTTGTGCTGGGCACCGGGCTCGGCGGTGGAATGGTCTGCGATGGCCAGCTTGTGCCGCGTCTGGGCGGCCTGGCGGTCGAGGTTGGACATATACCGCTTTCGGCGGCTATCCAGACGCGGCACAATCTGCCTGTGTTGCCCTGCGGATGCGGACGACACGGGTGCATGGAAACCTACGTTTCCGGAACGGGTGTGGCCAATATTGCAAAACATAAACTTGGCCGGAAACTCGATGCGCCCGAGCTGGTGGGCGCGCATGAAGATCTGCTTGATATCTGGGCCGACATTACTGGAGATTGCCTGATGACCATTCACCTGATGCTGGCGCCTGATTGCATCATTCTTGGCGGGGGACTGTCTAATCTGCCCAATATAGTGGAGCGTCTTAGCACTGCCATGACTCGTCACTCATTTGGTGATATGCCACTGCCGCGCGTCATCCGCGCACGTCACGGAGACAGCTCTGGGGCGCGAGGCGCTGCATTACTGGCCTGCTCCTCATGCTGATCGGAACTGATCACCTTTGGCAGAATGGTTTGCTGGTAAATGATCTTGGGCTGACTGTAGCCAACGGCAGGATCGAGCGCATCGCGCCCTTGGGTGAGGCAACGCCCGACTACCGTGCTCATCTGGTCTGTCCACCCTTTACCGACCTTCAGGTCAATGGCGGCGGCGGTGTCATGGTCAACAGCGACCCAAGTCCCGAGGGTCTGGTTGCAGTCGCACAAGCGCATCGTCGCTGTGGAACTGGTACGATCCTGCCAACCGTCATTACTGACCGTTTCGAGGTGATAGAGGCCGCTGCCCATGCAGCCCTGACGCAGAAAAATCACCCACTGATTGGTGGGCTACATATCGAAGGGCCGCATATCTCTCCGCAGCGACGCGGCACACACAATGCGGCACACATCAGACCGCTGGACGACGCTACTGTCACGTTGGTCGAGGCGATGCGGGCCAAAGGATTACGCGTGTTGCTGACACTCGCCCCAGAGCATGCATCCGCCGACTTGCTAGCCCGTCTGGTGGCGTGCGGTACGCTTGTCTCAGGCGGGCATAGTGCAGCAACGGCCGAACAGACCTATGCCGCCCTTGACGCAGGACTTGGCTGTTTCACACACTTGTATAACGCGATGCCGCCGATGACGTCACGCGCACCCGGTATGTTGGGTGCGGCGCTTAACAGTGCGGTTTATGCGGGGATCATCGTGGATGGAATCCATGTCAATTGGGACATGGTGCGCGTTGCCCTGCGCGCTCGCCCTGCCCCGAATACGACTTTTGCCGTGTCTGATGCAATGGCAACGGTCGGTGGACCGGACAGCTTCACACTCTATGGACAGTCAATTGCGGTGCGCGAAGGCGCGCTGATCAATGCCGAAGGTTCTCTTGCCGGCGCGCATATTGACCTGCGCCAGAGTCTTTCAAACCTTGTCGGAGCCGTTGGCCTGACTCTGACAGAGGCCATGCCGATGGTGACGGACACCCCACGCCGGGCCATCGGTCTGCCGCGTCAGTCTATTGGGCGAGGGACGCTGCTAAGCGACACACTGGCCCTGTCCGATAGCTTTGACTTGCTGAGCTTCACATGACACTGCACCTTACCCAAAGCTTCAGCGCTGCGCCCGAAGATACCTATGGCAGCTTGCATTTGCGCTTGCACAACCTTGGACCTAACGAGCTGAAGCCTGTGAGTTTCTGCTACACCTCGCTCGCACGGATTGACGACACGACTGAGATTGCTGGTGGTACGTTGGTTGAAACTGAAGGCAGTTTCGTGCAAATCGTTCCACGGACCGATCTAGCGCCAGGCGGGGTATGGGAACTGGACCTGCGTGGCCTTGTCCACCGGGTGCATACGCGTACTCAAGGTGTTCTGACAGCGTTGATAACATTGAAATCCGGCGATGTGGTAAAGGCGACTGTTGCCGATCTGGAGCTGAAGGACGGCGCCAATCGAGGGCCGGGCAAACATTGGCCAGCGGGTAGTATAAAGCAGCCGCTTGCCCTGTTGCCATGGCCGGTCGAGGTGGCGATCGATGCGTGGGATGAGCACCCCCCTGCTCTTTTTCCCGCACCGTGAACCGATCCGTATGCGTTTCCTCTGGTCGCCACGCTACACCGGCGGCTATTTCCGGCAGACCCGGCCCCGATCACACTGGAGCCAGACAAAAACAAGCGTGCCGTGTGCCTGATGTTCAACGCCAACTTGCCTGAAGGCGTCTATTGTCTGACCTTCGCAACGGATATCACGCTTGCCCATGCCGATGAGGACGGGTTGCGCCACGGATCAATCGCGCTGGCACAAATGGCCCATGCCGCCCGCATTGATGCTCGCTTAAGCTTTCCGAAATCCGGCCACATCGCCGATGACGAAGGCTGGCGGATGCCCTCGAGGCCTTCCCCGCATTCAATACCGTGGGGGCCAGTCGCGGGCCGGGTCAACCGATGCCGCCACAATACTGCGAGGGGCCAAACGGGTCGACGGGATTCTATACCGAAGCGGATATAGCGCAGGTGATCAACCGTGCTGCACGCCTCGGTATCGCCGTTATGCCGGAAATCGAGATGCCCGGCCATGCCAAGAGCCTGCTGGCCGCTGTGTCCGGCCTGCTCGACACCTACGAGTCGAATGATGCCTATCGCTCGATTCAGGGGCACCCTAATAACGCCCTGAATCCAGGCCTGTCCCGCACCTTCGAAGTGACGACAACCCTGCTGGATGAAGCGGCGGAAGGTGGTGGGGTCATGCCAGACACAGCCTTACTGTTTGCATGGCGCAGCCGCGAGCGCATCGCAGAACTGATCGCACTTGGCTACGATGTAGTGGCCTTGTCCGGACAAGCCTATTATCTGGATATGATCGAAAGTGCGGGCTGGGATGCGCCGGGCGCTTCATGGGCGGGACTTTGCACTCCTGAAAACAGCTACGCCTACGAAGCTGCCGATGATCTGCCGGACGGGCCGGGAAGATTGGTGGGCGTGCAAGCTGCAATCTGGACCGAATATCTCAACACCGAAGCGGCCATTAACACCATGGCCTTTCCGCGCCTGGCGGCGGTGGCAGAAACGGCGTGGACTCCAGCGAAAAACAAAGACTGGGACCGCTTTTGCGCACTGTCGCGCCTTGTGCCGCAACTGTGAGCGGTGGCAAGCAATCGGCAGGCGGCGTGAGGGACCGCGCGTAATTCTGCCTGTCGACGGCTCCCGAATCATAGGCGATATAGCCATGATCATGTGGAGTCTAATGATCGACCAACTCGGTAGTCTCAAACCACAATACCCCACTTACCTCCAAGTTGACCAACGCCTCAAAAACAGTCTCAAACACAACAGGTGTTGGCAAACTTAAAGCACATAACCGCCCATTCGCCCACTCAATCTTTGCAGTCAGTTGCTTCATCCGGTCCACAAACGCTTGCCTCTCCCTGCTATCAATCGCGACTGGAAAAAACACACGCATGGTTAGATTGCCGCTGCCAACTTCTGTGGAACGATAGACAGGCATGCAATCACCGGCGCTCACGCTTGCGTACACGATATCGCCAAGGTTCAAATTGTATGCATGAAAGGGGATGTTAGAAAGTCGATATCGACCCCCGCCAAGTGTTTCCGCCCACATGACTTCGGACCGCAGACCTGTATTTGCAGGTAGGGGGATTCGGATATTGACTATTTTTTTCGTCATGACTGTTGCCCTCCATGGCAGTGCTCATGATGGCAATATCTGCTTGTGTGTCAAGACGTTTATTAACGACAACTGTTATTTTATCCAGCTTACGCTGACAAGCTTTAAGATGGCCTGGTGGAATCTCTGCTAGCTGAAAGGTCAGAGCTGTCCAGCATTTAAGGGTTCGATCAGAAAACCACTTGGCCAACACCACTCCAATCAGCCATACTGGCGGCAGGGTCATGAAGACCTGAGATTTCACGATAAGAGATTCCACCCAACCAGGACGTTTTATCAGAATGCAAATAACCGGCACGGATGCCCGGAACACTAATTTCTCATCGGAGGCGACTCATTCCGCACAACAGCGCTGGTCGCTGATGCGAGCAACGTCGTGAGCCGCTTGCTAGACGCCCGTTTGTGCCTGCTCGCTTATCTGTATCGCTCAACGCAGGCGAGATCAGTACAGCAGATTCTTCATCACTTGTTGACACATTCATCGTGGGGCCAGGATCAACTGGCCAGCCACTCGCAGGATCAAGGCCTTAGAACAGTTCAGTTATGGCTAAAACAGCTTCGGGAATCCAGCGAATTCGGCGGGTTTGTGGATGCGGTACCCGATCCGGCGAATCGAAGACGATTGCTCTATCAGGCCAGTGGTGGCCCTATGATCAAAGCACTCATGCCCATCGAGGAAGCGCTGCTGGTCGCTCTGGCAGAGGAGCATCTGAAGCTTGTCATTCCCGAGGAATTGCGTGCAACATGCCTTGATGCGATGTTCGCTCAAGCGCACAAAACCATTTCTCAGTATGAAGCCAGGCTGAGTAGGGATCAGCTAGCTATAGGTCAGTATTTGAAGTCGGTTGCGGTGCATCCACGCGGACAGGTGTTGGTACCTCGCAAATCGCTCTACACGGAATTTGCCCTGATTTCTTCCGCACTGTTGCACAAGCGCTGCATCTGCATGACCTATGCGGGCCGCCAGCGTCTATTGCATCCTTGCGCTATCGTCGTGCGTAGCCCGAAGATATATCTGATAGCCTGTGAAGATACTTGCACACTCCCAAAATCAAAATCGGAATCGAGCTCAAGCCCAGATTCGGATTCGGATTCGGATTCGGATTCGGCAAGGAAACCGAAAGTCTATCAGTTTCAATGTATGCAAAGCATTTCAGTGGGAACCAAACGCTCTAACGTTGATGGGTTCGACTTGCACCGGTTTATCGAAGAGCAGCGACTTGAGGTCCCATTACTTCCGCCATCTGGCATCTCAGCTCCAGCGAACGTGAGACTGGTCCTCTATGTATACCCACCATCGACCGGACCTGGTGACGCTCTGATCGATGATCTCAGGGCCTATCCCCTCGCCATCGACCAGCAGCTGACTCTGTCTACAGATCAGTCCTTCCACATTCTGTGTATTGACTGCATAGTGCCCACCGAGTCTTTGGCCGTCTGGATACTAGGCCGCCATGACCGAGTAGAGGTGATCTCACCGCACTGGCTCCGACAGCTCATCAGGAAGAGAATTGCCGCCATGCAATTACGCTACTGCACATAGCTGATATAGCTGACTTGGCAGACCACCATGCTCGACTGCGAAAAACGGGTTCGCGGTCATAGTCGATACTCGCGTCGCTGAATAATAAGGACACGCTCGTGAGTATTCGCCATTACAGCCTCTCCAATACCCTGAGACACAGGGGACCAACCGTAACAATAAAAGTGATCAAAACGATCCATTCATTAGCCGAGAAATGGCTCCCACGACAGTTCCGCGATTCAACCAACAGACTGGATTACCGTCTGCGCGATGCGATCGCCAAACACTCACCCGAAGACTATGTGGTCAATACAAAAATATTGCCTGTTTATCGATTCGTCGACCTGTATCGCGCCATTGATGCTCTTGCCAGCACAAACTCAGAGTCCGGAGGCACAGCCATCGACAAGATCGATACGAAGGCCAAGGAAGATCTCACTGATCTTCTGCGCGCAGATCTGTCCGAATGGTGCTCTCGCAAGATCGTTCGATCCAGCGAATCAGCCTGGACAGTGGCTGATGATATTGAAGAGTTCCTGCCCACCAACTGCTTCTGGATTTTTACCTGCCCGATGAGGGTCTCAGCGCATCCTGTTATCGTACGGCTTAACCACAACGCCTATGACGAACAAGCCAATCTGGAAGTCGCTGCCTGTGGCTCGGCGGCGGCCAAGTTGTTGCTGGACCAGGTACTCGAACACAGCCTGGCGCATTCGATCTATCGACACAAACTGTTGTCCGTGGGATTTCAGACCGGCAACAAGGACGAGTTCGGCGACATAGAGAAACATGAACGTCTCAGGATAGGTTTCCGGCTCGCAAGTCCGGTGCTCAGGGACCAGCTCGTGATTGACGACCAGGTCTTTAGCACCTTGTACCGCAACGTGGTTGACCTGCATCGACGCAGCGCCTTGCTCAAGCAGCACGGTGTGCCTTTGCGTCGCGGTGTACTGCTGTATGGCCCACCCGGTACCGGCAAAACTTTCGCCTGTCGCTACCTGTTCGGTGAACTGCCAGAAACAACGCGCATCGTGGCCACGGGTAGTGCGCTTCACAAGATCAGTCAGGTATTTGATCTTGCCAGGCTCTATCAGCCTTCACTGATCGTGCTAGAAGATGTCGATCTTGTCTTCGCTTCCCGCGAGATCAATCTCTACAGTTCATCACTAGGGGATCTGCTGGATCAGATGGATGGCCTGAGGCCCCATGAAGACGTCAGCGTCATCCTCACCACCAACTCTATAGAACGCCTGGAATCTGCTATCAAGGACCGACCCGGTCGCATCAGTCAATGCATCTATCTCGGGCCTCCTGTCGCTGCGCTGAGACAACGCTACCTTGACCACTACATTGAACCTTACGACAGTGCCGCTATTGACTGGTCGCAACTGGTAACCCGAAGCGAGGGTGCCACACCCGCCTTCATCAAGGAATGGGTGCATCGGGCCGTACAGTTTGCCACTGAACGCATCGACCACGACCGCCCGACACTACAATTGATTACGCAAGATTTCGAACTGGCCCACGAGGAAATGACTCGATACACTGATGTATCCGGTAAACGAATTATTGGCTTCATTGGCGGCTAATTAATCGCTACGAATCGCCGTCGGGCCCGTGCAGTTCTAAACCCTATATCCGTTTTTTGATGACAACGGACGTATCGATTAAAGGCTGACCAAGGCGCCAGTTCTGACCATCTGAGTGTAGAGTTCTGCTGAGTGCGTCGCAGTGCCAGATAATGCTTTTGCTTGTTGGCTTCGATCACCGTTCCCTTAAAACTACAAGGCACAAAAGAAGATTGACAGGCATTGTAGTGTTGAAACGACACAACGCCTAGCCTATTAAATTCAAACCGTACCACTTAGCGACTACTTGGTACCGGTTTTCTTATCAACGTTAACAGGCGTTGCCTGCACATTGGCACCCTCAGAGTCATGATCTTGCATCACTTGCTTTAACAAGGTCACATCTACTTTTTCACCATAACGCAGCTTCAGACCCTGAAAGTAGGTAGTCACCTGATTCCTGCCATTATTTTTTGCTACGTACAGACACTCATCTGCTTTTTCAAACAACTTCTTTTCATCTCTCGTATCTTTGGGTGCACAGGAAATTCCGATAGATACCTTCACAGACATTTCTTTTCCATCATGTACAACGACATGAGATTCAATTCGTTTTCGATACAACTCCATCAGCTCTGCTGCTTCTTCAGGCTCCGTGTCCGGTAGTAGCATACAAAATTCTTCACCACCATAACGGAACACCTGATCACCAGTATCAGGTCGAATACAACTTTGCATAACCCGTGCAACCGTCTGCAGCACAGCATCACCTGCTTTGTGCCCATGCGTATCATTGAATAATTTGAAATGATCAATATCCGATACCGCCAGACTCAACGATTGTCCGGTCCGATTGGCATCATCAAGCATTGTAAGCAGCGTATCCTCAAAGTGACGGGTATTGTAAAGCCCGGTCATTTCATCTGTTATTGATTTATTATACAAGCGGCTCTTATGCAAATTAACCGCCGCCTGATCAGCAAGACCCTGACACAGACTCAAGTCTTCTTCGGTGAATCGTCCTATCTGATCCAACACCCGGACACCATCATCATTAGTGCGAACTTTATTTGTCAAGGCGATTACACCTTCAACCTGATCCCCGCGCATCAATGGCACACAGCAAATACAATACACCACGTTTTTGCCCACTTGCTCAATGTAGTTTTTGTCATTCTTGCGAATGGCCTTGCGCCCAGCTGCACATTTACCGGCGATACCTTCACCAAGATCAAATGACTTGGTTGATGTAATACCGCTATTGATATCATCACGTACATGTCGCGGGATATTGCCCCAAACCACTCGAATTTCAAGCTTACCGGTTGCCTTATTCAACAGCATCAAATTCCCTTTCTGAGCACTAACCGCGTCAACCGCTGTAGATAAAGTCTCAGTGCATAGCCGCTTAAAATCGTTGACGTGCGCCAATTGCTGATTAACGTCATACAAGGTCTGAATGTTTCTTAGTATCCGGTGATTCTTTTCATACTTAAGAGTAGAATCAACATTGGTTGTTGCAATCGATGCGAGCTCTTGCAGAAAAGGGTATTCGTCTTCACTTATCTGGCTTCCATCATGCTTCTCACCCAGTGTCAGAATACCAAGCACTTCACCATTTTTGATTAACGGGCACCAAAGATCTGATTCCAGAATGCCCAGGTGCCATTTAAACCAGGCACTTTCAAATCGCGCATCGCGCTGCAAATCTCTGACACTGAATACATTCCCCTGCCGGATGATTTGCCAAAGCAAACCATTATTCTGCGGAAACTTGAACATATAAAGTGACTCAGTAGATTCGTCACTCATCGGAAATTCTGGATCAAGGCCGGAAAACGCCTTCACGCGATAGTAATTTTCCCCCGGCTCCAGGTCGTCGCGAAGCAGTACAGTACTATTGACCGCGCCATACTTCTCGCGAACCACAGCCATAAAGTTGCCCAGTAATTCATTAAGATTAAGAATGTCGCCAAAGCCTTTACCCGACTGCAGCAAAGCGCGCATCTCGAAAATCAGAATATCCTGATGGATTGCCTTCTTGCGATAGTAATCCAGCTCTTCATCAACAGATATTGGACCCTGCCCACGCCTGAGCTGTCGAGCTGGCGTGGTTTCTACTTTGTGTTCGTCATTGGCCACAGACGGACTGTCGATCTCAAAAGTAGAGTCATCGACTTCATTATATAGTTCAAAGTTAGTTGACCCTGTCACAGTGCAACCTCCATCGGCAGATGATTTGATGAATGCATCATCATTAATCGGTCATCTGCGATTAAAATTGAGCGAGATAAGCAAGCAGGATACTAATCATGGCATAACGCACAAAACAAGCGAACTTCCAGACAATCAAGCACTTAACTTTTAAAAAAGTAACTCTGAATCTGCTGGAGCCAGCACAACATATACTCTGCTTCACCGTGACGCACCAGTATTCGGTTTGTTGCCCGCCATCGGTGCTTCAGCCATTCACTACAGTCGAATAGCTGGGTCGATCTCTGTGGTAAACATGAGTATCGATAAATGCTAATCTGCCCTTCCTACCGATTGACCCCAAGTCGATAGACGATTCGAAAACTGATGAATATCATGTACCGCTTATGTGAAGGTCTATCATGACAAACAAATCGTCAGCATCTGAATGGGAGCCAGACGCTGCGATAGGCTACGGGCGTATCAACGGACGTCGGTGGCGTTGCACTGACCCGAATATTCCAGACACTTTGCGCCAGGAGTTAGTCAATGTCCTGATGCAGGGTCGTCGTGAACTGCGCGCGAGTAAAGGATCGCAAGCCCCGGACTCCTCACATCCAGCGCGTCGGAAGGTGCATACGGCAAAGGTCGCTCTTGGTGAGCGTGGGCCGCAGTGGTGGGAAGCCATGTCGGATTTAGATATGGAGATGAGAATGAAGGCAAGCTTGATCAGCTTGCTATCATCACGAGGGGTTGAAAAAACCGTCTGTCCTTCAGAAATTGTTCGTGTGACACGTGGAGCGGATTGGCGTCCATTGTTGCCTGTTATTCGGAACCTTGCATTTGAGCTATCTGACCTGCAACAGCTCCGGGTACTGCAAAAAGGTAAATCTGTGAGCCGCCTTGAGCGTGGGCCCATTCGAATAGCTCAAGGTGATCGGTTTACGGATCTTTGTATCGATTGACAGTCCTTACGGCGTATCATCTGGCTTACCTTCCGCTGACTCCATATACAGAGCCGCCATCGAATTCAACAATGCAAGTCAGTCGCCTTAAGGACTATATCGAAACTTGTGACTGAACGAGTTGTTCACGTCGGCAAGCGCTTCTGATCTCACTTCAACATCGCTTGCCGAGCATTAAACATCAAGTACACCAATTCATGTCAGCTTCATCGAGATCTTCTATCCGCTGCAGCTCCATGACTTTCAAGCAGATCAAAGCGTTTATTGATGCCGCCATGTTTAATTAAAGATATCTTAAGTATTGCTCAATCTAATTACTCGTGAGTGACGACTTTTCAGCGGTCAGGCCATCTCTTCCCGTTCGCTTTCGTGCTGCTCGATCCAGT
>ENA-ORXR01002592-ORXR01002592.1-marine-metagenome-genome-assembly--contig:-NODE-2592-length-17003-cov-4.180492_pt1 | contig 17003 bp, 11 predicted proteins | sample MGYA00237866_ERZ511479 | MGnify/ENA metagenome assembly ERZ511479 | reverse complement strand
CGACGTTCGTCGGACATGGCTTCTGGTCAGTTGCTGCGGCTCCGTCCCTCCGCCGCTACCCGCTCGTCCCTCGCTCCCGGCTGCGTACCACCGCTCCGCTCGGGCCGACGTTCGTCGGACATGGCTGCACTCCAGCTGGAGCGTCTGCAACGGCCTGGTAGCGAAGCGGTCCGGGATCGCAGAATCTCGACTCGATAACAGGATTTCGGCGAGGAACGAGCTGAAAGCCGAACTACCCCCGCTCGGGCCGACGTTCGTCGGACATGGCTTCTGGTCAGTTGCTGCGGCTCCGTCCCTCCGCCGCTACCCGCTCGTCCCTCGCTCCTGCGCGCGTACCCTCGCTCTTGGCCGTCCTACTCTTTTGTGGCTACAGCGTTGGGGGTGACGTTCATCTTTGGTTCGTAGGCTGCGGCCGCCTCGCCGGATGCCTCGCCTTGTTGAGTCGCTTGTAGTTCGGCCACGCAGTTTTGGCATGGGCCGTAGGATTCGGCCGACATGGTGGTCTGGCATCTGGGGCACGGGTACGACGTCAGGTCGAATTGTTCGGGCTCGGGGAACACCGTCTTGGGTGGCTTGACGTTGTCGCTCTGCTCGGTGGTGCTCATTGTCGTGCGAGGTCCTCGGTGAGTGCGGCTGTCTGCTCTGGTGTCAGCGCCATGTGCGACTCTAGACCGTCGAAGTCGGTTCCGATGCCGACCGGCACCCGACCGCCTACTTCGAACCGCAGGTAGTGCACAGCGCTGATGCGACCGTCGCCGACCTGGGCGGGATCGAAGGTGGCGAACACGCGAGTGCCGTCGTCGAGGTCGACATAGAGCCGACCCTGCAAACCCTGCCAGTCGACGAGAAACCGGGAGCGCTCCTCGGCGTCGGGTATCTCGATCAACAACACGCAACCCAGGTCGCCGGGCTCGCCGAGCAGTGCGTTGTACGTGTCGATTTCGTGCACGATGTCGGCTTCGCGAACGATCCGCTCGACTCGCATGATCTCCTGGATCTGATACTGCAGCGTTTCGCGATTCTCGAACAGCACCGTCAGGTTGTCGTGCAGGTGAATCCGTCGAAGCTTCTTTGCGGCCAGCGCCGACGGCCGACTGGCGCCCCGAGTGTCTTCATAGGTTGCGAAGTCGACGATGTCGCTACGGTCGACCAGGCGTTGGCGGCTCAACCGAGGAAGTCGAGCATCTGCTCGAAGCGGCCGGCGTGGGATTTCTCGGCTTTGGCCAGAATCTCGAACCAGTCGGCGATGTCGTCGAAGCCCTCGTCGCGGGCGGTCTTGGCAAACGCCGGGTACATCTCGGTGTACTCATGGGTTTCGGCGGTGATCGACGCCCGCAGGTTCTCGGCCGTGGTGCCGATCGGCTGACCGGTCACCGGGTCACCAACCGCCTGCAAGAAGTCGAGATGGCCATGCGCGTGGCCGGTTTCGCCGTCGGCAGTCGAGCGAAAGCCAGCAGCGATGTCTTCCTGGCCCTCGGCCTCGGCGACCTTGGCGAAGTACAGATAGCGACGGTTCGCCTGCGACTCGCCGGCGAACGCCGCCTTGAGATTGTCGTGCGTCTGTGATCCAGCTAGTTCAGCCATGAGTGAACCGTATCCGGGCTATCGCGGCCATGCCGGGCGCAGCGGCCGCCAACCTGCGTAACTGACCTGGTCATGTACGCAGGTGGCGCGACGAAGCCCCGCCGGGCCGGAGCTCGACGGGGCTTCGTTCGGTTGTCGTGATTGATCAGACGTCGAAGCGGTCGGCGTCCATGACCTTGGCCCATGCTGCAGCGAAGTCCTTGTTGAACTTGGCGGCGGCGTCGCTTGAGGCATAGACATCGGCGATCGCCCGCAGGATCGAGTTCGAACCGAACACGAGGTCGTTGCGAGTACCGGTCCACTTGAGGTCACCAGAGGCACGATCGCGACCTTCGAAGACATCTTCGGCGCCAGAGGCTCCCGACCACACGGTGTCGAGGTCCATCAGGTTCACGAAGAAGTCGTTGGTCAGCGTGCCGACATTCTCGGTGAGTACACCGTGATTGTCGGTGGACACACCCAGCACTCGCATGCCAGCTACCAGCACGGCCATCTCGGGAGCGCTCAGGCCAAGCAGTTGTGCCTTGTCCACGAGCAGGTGCTCGGCGACATGGCTGCTGCCCTTGCCCAGGTAGTTACGGAAACCGTCCCACTTGGGCTCGAGCCAGGCGAAGGATTCTTCGTCGGTCTGCTCGGCGGTGGCATCGCCACGACCGGTGCTGACCGACACGCTCACGGCGTTGCCGCCAGCGGTGGCAGCAGCTTCGACTGCAGCACAACCGCCGAGCACGATCAGGTCGGCCATCGACACGTCGATGCCCGCACTCGACTGAACACCCTCGAGCGCAGCAAGCACCCGGCGCAGGTCAGCCGGCTTGTTGGCTTCCCATGCGTTCTGAGGAGCCAGGCGGATGCGGCCACCGTTGGCGCCGCCTCGCTTGTCGCTCTGGCGGTAGGTGGAAGCCGATGCCCAGGCAACTGCGACCAGGTCGGTGATGCTGACACCACTGTCCATGATGGCGGTCTTGAGGGTGGCAACGTCGGCATCGCTGAGTGGCGTGCCTGCAGGAATGGGATCCTGCCAGAGCTCTTCGCCCTCGGGTACTTCTGGGCCGAGGTAGAGCACCTTTGGACCCATGTCACGGTGCGTGAGCTTGTACCACGCCTTGGCGAACGCTTCGTCGAGCTGCTCGGGATTGTCGCGGAAGCGCTGTGAGATCTCGTTGTAGACGGGATCCATCTTCATGGCCATATCGGCCGTGCTCATGACCGGCGCGTGCGTGATCGACGGGTCATGCGCATCGGGCACCGTGCCAGCGAGAGCGGGAGCGTGCCACTGCTTGTGACCCGATGGGCTATCGGTGAGCTCCCATTCGTTGTCCATCAGCGTCTCGAGATAGTTGTTGTCCCACTGGGTCGGCGTGGAGTTCCACGCGCCTTCGAAACCGCTGCTGGTGGTGTGTACACCCAAGCCGGATTCGAAGTCGTTCTTCCAGCCGATGAGTTGTTGCTCCATAGGAGCGCCCTCGGGTTCGGCGTTGACCATGTCTTCGGGGCCAGCACCATGCATCTTGCCGAAGGCGTGACCGCCCACGACCAGGGCCACGGTCTCTTCGTCGTTCATGGCCATGCGACCGAACGTCTCGCGGATGTCACGGCCAGAGGCGACGGGGTCGGGGTTGGCGTTGGGGCCCTCGGGGTTCACATAGATGAGGCCCATCTGCACGGCACCGAGCGGCTCCTGCAGGACGCGATCGCCGCTGTAGCGCTCGTCGTCGAGCCACACGTTCTCGGGTCCCCAGTAGATGTCTTCTTCGGGAGCCCAGACGTCGGGGCGTCCGCCGGCGAAGCCGTAGGTTTTGAAGCCCATGGACTCGAGCGCCACGTTGCCGGTCAGGATCAACAGGTCAGCCCATGACAACTTGTTGCCGTACTTACGCTTGACCGGCTCGAGCAGCGCGCGCGCTTTGTCCAGGTTCACGTTGTCGGGCCAGCTGTTGAGAGGCGCGAATCGTTGGGTACCGGACTGGCCACCACCACGACCATCATGGGTGCGGTACGTGCCGGCAGCGTGCCATGCCATACGGATGAAGAACGGGCCGTAGTGGCCGTAGTCTGCGGGCCACCATTCTTTGGAGTCGGTCATAACGGCGGTCAGGTCGGCTTTGACAGCCGCCAGATCGAGCGACTTGAACGCTTCGCCATAGTCGAAGTCGGGATCCATGGGATTCGACGCCGGGTGGCCTTGATGCAGGATATTCAGGTTGAGCTGGTTCGGCCACCAGTGCTGGTTGGCATTGCTACCACGGGCTGCATGGTCGTGGGTCAGAACCGGACACTTGTTCTCGTCGGACATATTTCTCCTTGGCTACTTGCTGATTACTGAGGGGTTTTTCTTAGGGGGTTGCGAGTCGTCAGCTCGCCTTGCACGAGGGACAGCGTCCCCAGTACACGACTTCGGCCTCGTCGATTTCGAAGCCGTGATCGTCGTCGGCCACCAAGCATGGTGTATCACCAACGGCACAGTCGATGTCGAACATGACGCTGCAATCACGACAGATGAGATGATGGTGGTTATCTCCCACTCGATCTTCGTACCGCGCGACCGACCCTGCGGGCTGGATACGCCGCACGAGGCTCTTCTCGACGAACACGTTCAGGGTGTCGTATACCGCTTGACGCGAAATGGAACCGATCCGGCCCCGAACCGCGTCGACGAGTTCGTCGGTGGTGGCATGGGGATGGGCAGAAACAGCTTCGGCGATCGCCACCCGTTGAGCAGTCACATGTACGCCGCGATCGCGCAGGCTTTGCCTGACGTCTGTCTCGCGGCCATCACTCACGCCTCTACCCAAGCACATTTTCCGGACTCAGTCAAAACTTGGACCAAGTCCGGAACTCCCACCAGCGATGGTGACACGGTGAGAACGTGGTCAGGCCTCGACTCGAGATTCGACCACGGCGTCGAGCACGTCTTGCTCGTCGAGCACGTCGATGGTCTCATCGTCGGCGCCCGGCAGAACGAAGCCGACGGCATAGCCGATGATGGCGCCGATGACCGTGAAGAGCACCCACATCAGGGTGTCTAGGGGCCAGATCCGCAGTGTCGAAAAAGCCACCGCCAGGGTGAGTCCAGCGCCGGCGCCAACGGCCAGGAACCGTAGCGCTCGCACCATGCTATTCGACGGGAGCTTGCGTTGTGACAGGCGGAGCAAGTTCCATGCAAGTCCCGCCGCAGTTGCTGCCAGCAGCAGCACATTGAACAGCGACAAGGTCGAGAAGCCGTCGCCGCTGGCATCGAGGAACACTTCGTTGGAACCGAGCTGGACGCGATCGGCGTCGTACAGAGAGATAGTGCCTCGGAGATAGCCACTGGCCTGACCGCCCAGATCGTAGAAGTCGAGCAAGACCGACGGCAGGGTCTGCGACTCACCGGGGCCCAACTCGACACTGACGGCAGTGTCGTACGTCAGGAAGATCATGTCGAGAACTTCGCCCTCGAATCGCAGATAGCGAACCTCGGTGACATCGCCACTGACATTTCGCATGGTCAATTCGATCTGCGCTGGCTCGTCGCCCACCAACTTGATCGGATCGCTGGGCTCGCTCTGCAGCACGTCGCTTCCGTTGAGCACGGCGTCGAACTCGATGACCTCGCCACCGGCGCCCTGGGCACAACCTGTCGCCACCAGCAGAAGTAGCAAGCAAAGACTGCCCACCGCCTGTCTCGCAACTTTACTCTTCATCATTAATCCGCCTAGTATGTCTTGGTGCGTTGTGGACTGTAGTACTACAACGCATTTTGGTAAAGGCGAGGTACCAGGGAGAGCGGGCAACGGCGGTTGTCCCACACCAATTCATGCATCAGGTTCGAACACGACTGTGTCGACCATCCCGGGCGGTTGCGGCGATGGTGAGATTGCTCATGGCCGCGTGCGTCATGATCATTATCGGCGGTCTGGGAGGGCCCGCCGCCAGCACCGCCGACGCACAAGCGGCGGCGGACACGCCTCCGTGTGACTTGCTGCCGTTCGACCTCGAGGATGTGCCCGCATGCGACCTCGAACCTGTGAGCGGAACCATTCCTTGTCCACCCACCGACAGCGCTCTGGCCGAGCAACAGCCGTACCGACTCGAGAATGGCTCCTTTGAACTTGCGTGTTACAACCTCGCCATCGTGCAATGCAACGCCGGGCCTGGCCTGGCAGAAGTCACCATTGTGGTCACTACTGCTGGCATCTTCTCGCCATTCGTCCAGTTCGTGGACCTCCAGACGGGCGACATCTTCACCATTTTCGAGTTCGACCGAACCCCGGCCTACGACAACAACGAGGCAACGCTGTTGTGGGGAACGGGCACGGTTCCTCTGGGTGCAACCCTTCGCGTCGAAATCGACACTACTGGTGCTGGTCTGTTTGAGGTTGGCACCGAACTCGATACCTGCGACAGCGGCGCCGTCTCGGACACGACCATCACCGTCGAAGGCGGCTGTTCGGGAATAGACGTTCGCGTCAGCGACTTCAGTGGCGGCCTCGAAAGCGCCAGTGACGTCTCGATAACCACCGAGCTGACAAACGTCTCCACTGGAACAACCACCACCGAAATCAACGCCCCGACATTCGTGGGATCATCGCTCTGGATCTATGGAAGAACCTATGAAGGCGAGCTTCCCGAAGGCACATACGATTTCACGATCTCAGCCCGAGGTGTCAACCTCAACAACGCTCAAATCAACGCATCGCTCGGTCCTGTGCGCGTCGAAAGTCAGCGCTGCGTCGACATCGCTGTCACCTGTGTGGGCGACAGCCCGGCGATCTCGGCCCAGGTACGCAGCACGGCGCCCGAACCGTTCGGCACCCTTCGCCTATCGGCATCGATACTGGGCGCAGACGGCTCCGACGAATCGACGTTCGACGGAGCACCTCGGACGGCCTCCATCGCTCTCGATGGTGCATTCGCTCCTCCACAGGGCTACCGAGTGATCGTCATCGACGACCTGGGTGAACGTGTCGACACGTGGTTCGAGGACAACGTCTACTGCTTGCAGTTCGACCCGGTCGTGTCATGCAGCGCTGGTCAGGTCTTGCTGGACACGACCTTTGTCCAATCCGGCGCTGACTGGGTTGGCGACGTTGCCGGCGAGGGTGACGTATTGGTCAATGGGCTAGACGCAGACGACGCTACCCACCCGAACTACAGCTGGACTTTTGCCTCGCCGCCTGCCGGATTCTCCATCGAAGATACGGCCGGATCACCCCTGATTCAGGCCTACTTCACCCCCGGTGCAGATCTCACCGTTCCGGTCTGCCAGGTCGGCGCCAGCCTCGAGTGCGCCGCCGGGCAACCGGCACTGGCAACCGATCCGCCCACCGTGGCGGACACACCGGTGGGGACGCCAGCCGGCACCATAGTTGCCGCCAACCCGGCGGTGAGTACTGCCAATTCTGGCCAGGCGATCGAGCTGCGGATCGGCGAGCTGGACTCCGACCTCGGGGTGATCATCGACAATGGAGTCATATGGATCGATGGCGACGACGCCAGACCTGATCTCATCACTCTCACGGCACCCGACTGCGTTGTCGATGTCCAAGTCGAGTGTGTTGGCGGCATCCCGACGGTCTCTGGCGTCGCCGCTGCAGCACCGGCAGACGCAGGCATCGTGGTCACCCCGAACACCGGCGACAACGGCGACGGCACCTTTACGATCGCCATCGCCAGCACCGCCACCGTGACTGCGGCTGCTTCAGGCGTCGAAGTCACCACCGACTTCAGCGATCCAGACGCGAGCGTCGAAGTGAGCCGCGATTGCCAGGTCGAGGTGACCACCGAGTGCATCGAAGGTAGCCCGAGTATCACCGTCGTCCGGGGTGTCACCGGCCTCTTCGGAGTGAGCTTCGACGGCGGCGCGGCGCAGTCCATGTGGTTCTCCGACCTGATCGGCTACGAGCCGCCGGCCAACACCGTCGAAATCAGTTTGGTGGACTTTGTCGGGGGTCCCGCATCTGGAATCTCGATCGGTGATCCCGCGAACCCGCCTGCCGGCTTGATCAGCTACGCACCCGGCACAGAGTTCCGACAGGCCACGTTCCAGACACCCACCTGCATCGTCGAAGTCCAGCTCTCCTGCAGTCAGGGCGCCGCTTTCCTCGACGTGTCTTTGGAAGGCACACCCGCAGGCACGGTACTCACCCAGGAACCTCTGGGGCCTCTCGTAGCCCCCGGCACCGTTCAGCTGGAGCTCTCGGACAGCGACGTGTGGTTCGACGAGTCTCTCGACCCGTTTCTTCAGCTCGACGGCTCGGTCATTCTCGACATTCCATTCTGCACGATCACCGTCGACGCGGTGACCGCATGCGCCGATGGACGACCCAGCATCGACCTTTTCGCTTCTCCGGGCAGCTTCATCGTGGTCGACAATGTGTTGCGCGTTGTGAGTGATCAAGTGTTCATCGGACCATTCCAGTTCGAGCGGGGTGTCGACGAGACCTTCCCGGTCGACGATGCCGATCGAGCGGTCGAGCTCGACTTCTACCTCGACAACGAGAACGCCGTGGTGGTGGCAACGGTCAATGGCACCTCGGCCCCGGTGAACGGCAATGTCGCTGGCTTCGTCGACGCCGAACTGGCAGTACTAGTGCCTCGGTGCGTTGTTGATCCAGCAATCAACTGTGCCAGCGGGACCGCGATCATGAGCGTCGACACGGCGGGCATTCCTGACGAAGCCACGATTTCACCGGCGAACGGCGCCGAAGTAGCACAGGGCCAGACCATCACCGTTTCCGCAACCGGCGACGTGGTCGTCCGCGATGACGCCAATGCACAGCTCGCTCCAACGATCGCACTCGATTCCCCCATATGTCAGGTGGCGGCAACGGTGACATGTCAATCGATTGGCGATGCGGGGCCAACCGGTGATGCTCAGGTCAGCATCGATCTCACGGGCACGCCCGATGGCACCATCGCCACCCCTGCCGATGGCGCGACGGTCGACAGCGAGATGGTCTTCACCGCAACGGTCGACAATGGTGTCGTCTTCGCCGCCAGCGGCGCATCGTCGACCGACCTCACTGCCCCAGCGTGCAGCGTGGACGCCCAAGCCACCGCAGCATGCGCCAACGGCGGAATCGAGATCCAGGTCACCACGTCGGGCGCTGCCGCCTCGGCAGTCACGATCGATGGCACCAGCTATCCGGCCACCACCAACCCAACGGTGGTCCCGGGTCTGGCACCGCAGGACTCCTACCAGGTCGGCGTGATCGCCAGCGATCCTTCCTCGGTCGCAACCAGCCCCATCGAGTCCGTTGCACTGACCGACGCGGCGCGATGTCGCATCGAACTCACCTCAACCGTGCAGTGCGTTTCGGCCGAACAGGTACAGATCACGCTCACGCCCACTCCTGGATCGACCGGCACCGTGCAGACCAGAGCGGTCAATGGCGACACCAATCTGCCGTTCTTGGTCAGCCCGGGGTCGAGCGCCACGGCAACGGTCACCAGCTTCGACACGCTGCCCGCCGACATCGTCGTGCCCACAATAGTCCTGCCCGCAACCTGTGACCGTCCCCCCGTGGCGCTGACCAACTCCCTCGCCGTGATCTACACCGCAGCCTGTGATGCAACTGGCCAGGACATCATCGTCGACGTCACCACCGACGGCACGGCTGGAATCATCGCGCTGTCCGTGAACGGTGACCCCGACGCCCCCTACCTCGTGTCGCAGGGTGGACCCATCGTGGTCTCGGTGATCACATTTTCGAACGGCGACAACGTGGTCATCGACGGCCCAGACCAGGCGCCGGTGTGTGTCGCGCCAACCACGCCCACCCCGACTCCAACGCCCATACCCACGTTGCCGCCCGCCATCGTCGTGTCGTTCACCCCCGAGGTCCCCGTCCCTGTCGAGCCAGCCCCCGATCCAGCACCGGCACCCGATCCCACCCCTACTCCCGAACCAACTCCCGATCCCACCCCTGAACCGACTCCCGATCCCACCCCTGAACCAGAGCCGGTACCCGAACCCACTCCCCGTGCGGAGCCGACTCCCGATGCCACCCCCGACCCAGCGCCCGACGCAACCGACCAGGTCTTCTCGCTGAGCACCTCTGTGCGCCAGCACGGCCAGTCGTCGGTCTCGTTGCCGGCGGCCTGCGATGTAGACGACATCTCGCTGCCCGGCGCCGTTCGGCTCGAACGCACGGGGGTCGAAGAAGACGGCAGCATCGCTTTCGTAGCCGAAACGGCCACGCTCGACGTCGGTACCTACAACGAAACGATCTCGTGCGCCGGCCAACAGGTCGACATCGAGTTGTTCGTGTACCGCCAGATCGGCGGGGCCCGGGGCGAAGCTGCGAGCATCAGCCGTTTGGCCCTGGCAGGTGGCGTGATGACGTCTGTGCTGGTTGGTTTGCCCAGCATCATCGCCCGTCGCGAAGACGGCCTGGGTGAGCTGTAACGCAGAGCTCACCGGTGCGTTTCACGACTTGGTCTTGGCGGTACTGCGCCAGCGTGGATTGAGCAGTACGATCCTGGTCCGAAGGGGCGTGCATGTATCCGACCGTCAAGGTGACCCAACCAAGTCGCTCACAGCTCTACCTCACGATTGCCGAACCGCTGGTCTTCGGTCGCGAATGCGACGGGCTACTCCTGGCCGACGAAAAAGTTTCGCGTCAACACCTGCGGCTCAGCCCGGCAGGACAGGGTGTGCTCGTGAGTGACCTCGCGAGCACGAACGGTTCCTTCATCGACCAGATCCGCATCGACGGCGAAGCCGTGTTGCATCCAGGTTCCAGCCTCACGCTGGGCGACACCACCATCATCGTCGAGACCCCATTGCCGCCTGCCACCACCGGCAACACGACTCGGCGAGACGTCGGTGGCACCATCGTGGCCACCATCGACCAGTCGATGCCCCCCGCTGCGCCCTCGGTGGCGCCGGGCACTCGCAGCAGTGACCAGGTCGTGCGACCAGCGATGGCGTCCGAGGAAACGCGTCGCACCAGCATGGACGAAATCGTGGCCAGCTTCGGCGGCCACATCTCGTTGCCGAGCGGCAGTGGAGACGACACCGTCACCATCATGTTCAGCGACATCGAATCGTCGACCGAGCTTGCACTGAGTGCAGGCGATCACCGCTGGTATGAAATCCTGACCTGGCACAACCAGCTCGTAGAACAACGGGTTGCTGCCCATGCCGGATTCATCGTGAAGAACCAGGGCGATGGATTCATGATCACGTTCAACAGTGCCCGCCGAGCCATCATCTGCGCCAGCGAAATTCAACAGGCACTGCACCGCCAGGCTACTTCTGACCCGGCGAATGCCGTTCGGGTCCGCATTGGTATGCATACCGGCGAAGCAATCCGACAGGACTCCGGCGACCTCTTCGGACGCCACGTGATCATCGCAGCCCGGGTCGGTGCGTTGGCCAACGGCGGCGAAATCCTGGTCTCGTCGATCGTGCGAGAGATTGCATCGGCCCGAGGCGACTTGCACTTCGGCGAGGGCAATGTGGTCGAACTCAAGGGAGTCGGCGACCAGACCGTCTACCCCGTGCTCTGGGGCGCCGAACTACCAACCGCCTGACAGCACTGGGTTCTGAGCCGAGATCCCTGTGAACCCGGACTCGCTCGAGTCAGCGGCGCCGCCCGCTGGCAACCGTCACTCGTTTCAGACGACGGCGCCGACGTGAGCGCCGATAGGCCTCGCCGAGCGCAACCGAGCCGACTGCGGCCGGCACGGCCACCCCGATGATCGATGCGATCGAAGTGGGGATGGACAGCAGCAGCATGCCCACCACGGCGAGCGCAGCGCCGGCGATTGCACCGCTGACCGCCAGTCCGATGTATGGGCTGATACGAACACGGCGCGAGCGCATGCCCCGCAGGTTCGACTGGACCGAAGCGAGCCCACCCACTGCGATCATCGCTGCCGCAACGAACGGCGCCGTGGGGAACACACTGTTGCTCGATCGAACGGGGAACGATTGAGCGCCCTCGACATCGGGCGTGAGCTCGATCACACCCGCCCCGCTGTAGCGGAAGTAGTCGGGGTCGATGAGACCACCTTGCACCGAGGCCGATCCAATGGGGATCCCCAGGAACGTTCCGTTCACGCTGTCGGCATCCAGATTGGTCACCGCGAATGGCTCGGTCAGATCGACTTCGACGATTTCTTCGCCGGTCACCGATTGGCCGTTGACCGAGACGGCAACCGAGGGGTCCGCCGCGGGGTCAGATCCCAGGCCGGTGAGCCCTACGAATGCGGCCACAGCAAATGCGATCAAGGCCAGTACCAAGGGCAGCAGAGGCGAACGCGGCGAACGCACCTCGGCCAGATTGAGCATGTCGTCGGGAACGAGATCGTGCAGATTGGCGCCGGCGACGTGCTCGCGCTCTCGAGGACTGACCGGCGTCATCTGGGCCACGGGCGTGGCTACAGGCGCAGGCGGCACGGTAGGAGGCGACACGTCGGCTACCGGAGGCACTGCGGAAGACGGCGGCTCTTCGATCGACGTTTCTCGGTCGTCGACTGCTGGGGCCGCCTCGATCGACGTCGATCGGTCTCCGGTCTCGGGCGGCTGCAGCACCGTGTTGCGATCGTCGGGATCGACCGCGCGATTCTTCTCCAGCGTGCTGCCACGGGTAGTACGCGATGCCTGCTCGATCGCTTCGCTGCCGTGCACGGCGGTGCCGGCTTCGGCCATCCATTCGGCACCCCAGGTGCCGGCCGCAGCTTCGGCCAGCGCCACGCCGAACTCCTCTGCCGTTGCGAACCGATCGGTGGCCTGACGGGCCAGCGCATGCATGGCCACCTCGGCGATTGCGTCGGGAATCTGCGGTCCGACAGATGTGATGGGTACCGGGTCTTCGACCAAGCGGGCCGTCGCCATCTCCATGGCACTCTTTGCATTGGGGAAGGGCAATGCTCCGGTGAGCATTTCATAGAGCATTGCACCCGATGCGTAGACGTCGGCTTGCGGGCCACACGTCTTGCCCTCGGCCTGTTCCGGTGACATGTACGCCGGTGTGCCCACGATGGCTCCTTCGACGGTGCCCATCGTCTCGGTGCCGGTGAGGACCTGGGCGATGCCGAAGTCGGTGACCTTGAGTTGCCAGTCGTGGGTGAAGATCAGATTCTCGGGTTTGATGTCGCGATGCATGATCCCGCGATCGTGCGCATGATGCACCCCGGCCAGCGTGGCCAGGACCAGTCCGCAGGCACGAGGCGCCGCCAGGCCATGGTGCAGGAATTGATCCCACACGGTGCCGTTGGGCAGGTGCTCCATGACGAGCGCCAGGTGGCCGTCTCGGTCCACGAAGTCGTGAATGACAACAACATGGGGGTGGTCGAGAGCTGCGACCACGCGAGCTTCGGTCAGGAATCGTTTGCGCACCGTGTCGTCGATGGCGAAAGACGGAGGCAACTCCTTGATGGCGACCAGGCGCTCGAGGGCCTTGTGTCGCCCGAGATAGACGATGCCCATGGCACCGCGACCGAGTTCTTGAGTTACTTCATAGTCAGGCAGTGCTGACTGCAGTGCGTGCGCGCCCACCAGGCTGGCCTCGACCTATTTCCTCGGTGCCGCCGACGCTATTCGGTGAGCTCGATGGCGTATTCGGGGCAGTTGTCGACGCACAGCTGCGCCTTGTCATGGAGTTCGGCAGGGATCTCGCCTTCGATTTTCAACACCGCGTAGCCCTCGTCGTCGACATCGAAGATTTCGGGGGCCAGCATGTAGCAGCGGTTGTGCCCCTGGCAGAGTTCACGGTTGTAGTTGATCTTCATGAGAACCTCTCTAGTGCGAGCTCGACGCTGCCCGCTGGCCTGATTCGAGTATCGCACGAAAGCGCGCCACGCTATGTGTTCGCATTCACAGATACCGGGAGTTCGCGGGGGCCACGGATCTGCCCGGTCGAGAAGCGCACCGTCGCCGGATCGACCAGCGAGAAGTCGCGGACTCGCTCGACGAATATCTCGAGCGCAACGGCGAGCTCCATCCGAGCCAGGTTCGAGCCCAGACAGCGGTGTATCCCCAACCCGAATGCACCGTGGCGGTTCTTCTGGCGATCAATCACGAATTTGTCTGCGTCTTCGAACGCCTCGGGATCACGGTTGCCCGCAGGGAACGGCAGCAGGACCCAGTCGTCCTTCTTCATGGGGCAGCCATGCAGGTCGTGGTCTTCGGCCACCATACGAGCCATGGTCACCGGCGCGTAGGCCCGCAGAAACTCTTCGATGGCGAAGGGTCGCACGTCGGGATCGTCGCGGAAACGGGCCAGATCTTCGGGGTGTTGGGCCAGGTGCCATATCGCCGAGCCGATCGCCGACCAGGTGGTGTCGATGCCAGCAACAAGCAGCAGGACAACGGTGCCCCGCACATGTTCCTCGGCGAGCGGTTCGCCGAAGATCTCGACCTGGAGCAGATGATCGATCAGGTCACCTTCGCCAGGCGGTTTCGGATTGGCCTTGCGCTTGGCGATCTGCTGGTCGAAGTACCACTCGACGGTGTCCTCTTCGGCCAACTCGCGCTCGATTGGATTCTCGATGATGTTGTGGATGAAGCGTCGAAACGTGTCGCCGTCTTCTGGCGGCAGGCCCAGCATGTGCGCAATCACCTGCACCGGGATGTTCTGCGAATAGTCGATGGCTGCGTCGAACCAGCCCTGCTCGCCCGACTTGGCCAGGGCGGCATCCATCAGCGCGTGACAGCACTCGCGAGTGAACGGTTCGAGCGCCTCGATCTGACGAGGTGCAAACGGCTCGAGCAAGAGTTTTCGAGCAGGTGCATGAAAAGGATTGTCGCTGGTTATCGGGGGTGCGTAACCAATGGGGGCCGGAACATCGGGCGGGATCTCGCTCACGACGACACCGCGACTCGTATAGAGCCCGTCGGCATTCTTGGCAATGGCAGCAATGTCCTCGTGGCGCGTCGGCAACCACATGCCACCGAAGCGCTCGCTGTGAGCCACGGGGCACTCGTCGCGCAGGTCGTCCCAGATCTGATGGGCATTCGCTGCATAGTCGGGATGGGTGTGGTCGAAGTCTGTCTTCCAGTCCTCAACCGGGGCTTTCTCTGCGTCCACAACACTCCTCTTCAACCAGCAACAGCAATAACGCTCGTTATTGCACCTGGCCAGCTTAGGGGTTGCGTGGCGGGCTACCGGCTCCGGGCACAACCGATCGCCACGAACTGGGCTCCAATGCCCAGTTCATGGCGGTTCGGATTACTCGAAATACATAGCAAAACACAGGAGAACACAGAGCTTGCGCAGATGTAGGTGCTAGGTATCGAAGTAAGTCGTAGTGACTTACTCTTGGTCGTCACGACGACGTCGGCCGACGATCGTGAACATGCCACCCATCCACAATGCAGCGGCCGCAAGTGTCGCAAACACCGTGGTGTTGGAACCTGTCAGCGCCAAAGGTGGCGCTGGCGGTACGTCTCTCGTGGTCGTGGTGACCGGTGGGAAGTTCCGGGTCGGCGGCGGGTTCGTGATGATCACGATCTCGCGCGGTATCGATCGGGGGAAGACGCCACCATCATCGACTATGGGTCGTTCACCCGCATCGTTGACGGCCGTCAACTCCGGGAATCCTGCAACCGGCTGACCATCGGAGTCGGCGGGAATACCGATCACTCTGGCTTCGCTTATCGCGCCAACCCTGGTGACGACGTCGTTGGCGGTGACCGATACGGACGCACCCGGGGCAATGAGCTGCTGACCGGCCGGTATCGGCACGGTGATGCCGACTGATGCGTCAACGATTTCGGTGACGATGAGTGGCATCGAACCACTATTTGTGACCGTGTAGACCCAGGTGATTGGGCTACCTACTTCGTCGATGACGAGCTCGTCGACGCCTTCGGTTGCATCCGATGCTGGGCGATCGCTACCAGCAAGGACCTGCTTCGTGAGGTCGATGGCTGGCGAGATGCTGACTGCGGGGTCGGTTGGTTCGTTCGTTGGTGTGCCCGTGACGGGGTCGATAGCGGTCACCTTGGCGGTGTTCTCCAGTTCCGTTGCGTTGGTCACGGTCTTGGTAAACGATCCAATCAACGTCTCGCCCGGAAGCAAGGTCGCCGCCTCGGCAACGATGACGTCGTCAGACGTATCAGCGGGCGTGAAGTTGTCGTCGAACACCTGGACATCTGCTGCGACCCCGTTGCCCTCGTTGGTCACGATGATGCAGTAGGTGACGACATCACCAACCTGTACAGCAACTTGGTCCATCCCAGCTGCAGGCGTGATCGTAGAGCAGTCGACGTCGGCGCCGATGACAGCGGTCTTGACGATCGCCAGGATCGGGGTGCCGAATGGCACGATGACAGCCGGGTCGCTTGGCTCGTTGGTGGGTCCACCGCTGTTGGTGTCGGTACCCGTGGCGGTGACCGTGTTGGTCTTTGCCTCGAGTTCAGTGACTTCGAACACGATGGCACCCGTGGCAGATTCGCCAGGTGCGAGGTCGATGCCATCAAGACCGTCGACGGGTGAGTCGTCGGCGGTGTCGTCCGGCGTGAAGTTGTCATCGATGACCACGACATCGGCCGCAGGTCCATCGCCGATGTTGGTGACGGTGACACAGAACGTGACCGTGTCGCCAATTTCGATCTCTTGGAAGTCGCCACCAGGTGCTGGCGTGACTGTCGAGCAATCGATGTCGGCACCGACCACACTGGTCTTGACCACAACGAGCTCAGCGTTGCCTTGCGGAGGAAGGATGCTCGAGGGATCGGTTGGTTCGTTGGTGGGCTCACCGGTGTTGGGATCGGTGCCGGTCGCACTCACAGTGTTCTTCAGTTCGTCTTGGGATACGACCGTGTAGTTGATTGCGCCGGTGACTGATTCGCCAGCTTCCAGAGTGATGCCATCAAGACCAGGGACGACCACGTCATCGGCAGGATCATCCGGGGTCAGATTGTCATCGGTGACCGTGACATTGGTGGCAGCGGTCTCGCCGATGTTGGTGACGGTCACACAGAACGTGACCGTGTCATTGATCTCCACGGTGATTGCATCATCGCCAGGTGCTGGCGCCACGTCGGTGCAGTCGGATTCGCCAGCGACCACAGTCTTGACCACAGTGAGTTCTGGCGGGCCCAGCAGAAGGACCTCAGACGGATCGTTTGGCTCGTTCGTGGGCTCACCCGTGTTGGGATCGGTGCCGGTCGCGGTGACCGTGTTGACACCAGCAACAGCTGGGTTCATCACGATTGCTCCAGTAGCACTATCGCCAGCTTCCAGAGTGATGCCATCAAGACCAGGGACAACCACGTCATCGGCAGGATCATCCGGAGTCAAATTGTCATCAGTCACCGTGACATTGGTGGCAGCGGTCTCGCCAACGTTGGTCACGGTCACACAGAACGTGACCGTGTCATTGATCTCAACAGTGATTGCATCATCGCCAGGCACCGGCACCACGTCGGTGCAGTCGGATTCGCCAGCGACCACAGTCTTGACAACAGTGAGTTCTGGCGG
>ENA-ORXR01002590-ORXR01002590.1-marine-metagenome-genome-assembly--contig:-NODE-2590-length-17005-cov-76.329336_pt1 | contig 17005 bp, 6 predicted proteins | sample MGYA00237866_ERZ511479 | MGnify/ENA metagenome assembly ERZ511479 | reverse complement strand
CCAAACCTCTTCGGTACGGTGCGTCCTGTGCGTCCGGGCGATAAGTTTAAGATAGAATTTGCCAATACGGTGGAGTGTTACACGTATCTATTTGGACAAGAAACGGACGGGTCGAGCTATGTGTTGTTTCCATACACGAAAAAGCACTCGCCCTACTGCGGTGTGACGGGTACGCGCGTCTTCCCACGCGATAAAAACCTCGTACCGGACAATATCGGCAACCGCGATTATTTTGCCGTCATCGTAACCAAACAGCCCGTCGATTACGAAAAAGTGAACGCGCTCATCAATCAAACTGCAGGCAATTCTTATATTGATAAAATCACTCGCGCCATCGGCAATGACCTTGTGAGTGATGCTGATTTTACAACCGCCGAAGGGAATGTTATTTTTCAGGCACAGTCGGATAGGAATGTGGCGGCTTTTGTGATTGAGGTGGATAAAAGGTAGATACTTTTTTGTAGATAAAGTTTTTAAGCGGTGCAATTACTTTGGTGGTTGTGCCGCTTTTTTTCAGATGCAGGAACAACCTCAATTTTAATTTGCCTTCGGCAAACCCTTTACTGCGTTTGAAGTTGAAGTTGAAGTTGAGGTTGAGGTTGAGGTTGAGGTTGAGGTTGATTTTGATTTTGATTTTGATTTTGCGTTTGAAGTTGAGAAATTGCTTAATTTTGTGCTACATTTAGTCAGATAAAAACACCCTATATGTTTTAATCTTAGTGAACTCTATAAACTTATTACACGGCACAACTTATTTAGTTTCTTTCCGTAATGATAAACTGTTAACTTTTTGGAATATTAGTAATGAAGAGGAAACTATTAAACTTGACAAGTTACTATTTTAAATTTACTTAAAAAGCATATAGACAAAGACATGATTATTAAACTTATGTTTTTTTAACAAATGATTATTATGAACAGGATTGATAGACTTTATACCAAAATAAAGTCTATTAAACAAAGCATTGTTTACTCAATTTTTCTTTCACTAAATGCAAAAATTACCAAAGAACCAATTACAAGAAGAGTAGAAGTTCCAATGCTACTCTTTCTTTTTTAGACACACAAAATATATTTAACATAAAACGCTATTATGAAAAATTTAATCACAGTGATCCTTTTTTTAGGTTTGTCCTATTTATCTTTTGGGCAATTTAACGCTGTTGACTTGCACAGTGAAGTTACCAAAGTGCAACCAATGACAGGGATAGTTTTTTGGTCCGAAAATTCTAACGATTTAAGCCAATTAGGTAATAAGGTACAGTTAGAGTTTTCTTATTTGGTTTATTCTGATGTCATTCAAAATCAAGGAGCTTACAACTGGAATATAGTCGATAATCTACTGGCAAATGCTGCCAGTAATGGTCGGCAGATGATAATTCGGTTTAGGTACACATATCCGGGTGTCACCACGCCCAGCGTCCCTAATTATGTAAGAAATAGCTCCGGATATCAAGACCAAACACTTTCTGTCGAAGGGAGTTCTACCTATATTCCGGATTGGAGTAGCCAAGCCTTGCAGGATTTTACAAAAGAGTTTTATACTGCATTTGCTGCGAGATATGACAATGATCCCAGGCTGGCTTTTCTACAAATGGGCTTTGGCTCATACTCCGAATACCACCTTTATGACGGACCATTAAATCTTGGTCAGACTTTCCCGTCCAAATCTTATCAAACCGAGTTTCTTTATCATGTAAATGGATTATTTCAAGAAACACAATGGGGAATATCTATAGATGCTGCGTCGAGTACTTATACATCTATAGGTGCTGACGGTTTACAATCACTCAATTATGGATTATTTGATGATTCTTTCTTACACGAAACACATTCAGCTAATGATTCAGAATACAATAGAGCTTCTTGGCTCTTTTTTGGTGCAAATAAATACCAAACAAATGCAGCAGGTGGCGAGCTAAATTATTATTCTACATACGACCAACAAAATGTATTGAGTCCGAATGGACCCTGGGGGACAAGTTTTGAACAACTGTCTGAACAATACAATATTTCATATATGATTGGTAATGACCAGTTGAGTTATCAATCAGCTAATCGAATTGAGTCGGCTGGAATGGCTACTGGCTATCGTTTTTCTGTAGAAAGTTATGAAACCGATGGTTCAACGACCAGAGCAACTGTTCGCAATACAGGAATTGCACCCATTTATTACGATGCCTATCCTTCAATAGGCGGAACAAGGTCTAATACCAGTCTGAAAGGCTTACTCCCAAATCAAGCCCAACAATTTATAATTCCCAGAGTATCAGGAGGAGAAGATTTTGAGATTCAATGTGATAGATTATCTTCGGGACAAATCATTCAATTCGATGCAAATATAGATGCAAGTAGCGGATGTCAGATAGGTACTGCCTGCGATGATGGCGATGTTTGCACCACAGGTGAAACCTACGATGCCAATTGTAATTGTACGGGCGGCACTTATACTTGCGGTGGCAATGACTGCATCACGATAGACCAAAGCCTCAACGATTGGTCAAACATCGCTTCTCTTTCCTCCGGCTCAGGATTTACTGTAAAAGCTGCCGATGATAACAACACGCTCTACATTTCCGTCAGCGGAACTATCGGTGATTTTGGAGAAGGGTATCAAATATTTTTAGATACCGATAATAGTGGTAGTGAATTTACTTACTACTCGGCATGGTCTCAAACGGGCTTCGATGCTATGATAGAGAATGGCTCTTTCAGTGCCTATACAGGTACAGGTAGCGATTGGACGTGGAGTGCAGAAACACCAATTATTAGCTCCAAAACAGCGGCAGGTATTGAATTGAAAATTGATAAATCATTACTAAATGCAAGTTCATCCAATATCCGTATCGGCTTTATTTCTTTGAGTAATTGGGGCGGTGCAGCTTTTGTTCCTACCGGAAATAACGCAGCTAATTACACCATGTCCTCCGCTTTGAATTGCGGTGATACTTGCCCTGATGCAGACAATGACGGTGTATGTGATGCGGACGATGCTTGTCCGAATATGAACGATGCACTAATCGGAACGCCCTGTAATGATAATGATGTCTGTACCACAGGCGAAACCTATAATTCAAACTGTAATTGTACGGGCGGAACATTCCAAGACGCAGACGGCGACGGCGTTTGTGATGCAAATGATATTTGCGCCGCAGGTGATGACAACGTAGATACAGACGGCGACGGAACTCCCGATGCTTGCGACGATTGTAATATATCACAAGGAACACCTTGTAACGACAATGATGTTTGCACCACAGGTGAAACTTATGATAATAATTGTAATTGTACGGGCGGCACATTCCAAGACGCAGACGGCGACGGCGTATGCGTAGGCAATGACCCGAACGATAACGACCCATGTATTCCCAATGATTGTAATGGAGATGAATGTGAATTATTAACGAATATAAATTTTGATAATAACTTAAATAATTGGGCAACTTGGGGAGCTACCGCAGCATCTGTCAATGGAGTTGCCAATATTGCCAATATCATTACTGCCACACAGCCCTGGGAGGTTGGTTTTTCTCAAAGTAATCAAAACATTACCCTCGTACAAGGCGAAACCTACACCATAACATTCCGCGCAAGAGCTGATGCCAATCGTCCGATGCACTTACACGTTGGAATGAAAGACTCGCCTTATGTGGATTATCACTATGAAACATTCAACCTAACCCCGACCATACAAGAGTTTAGCAGAACTTTTACCATGAACAGTCCCACAGATTTTAATGTCAATTTTGATTTTAATCTTGGCGGCAATACGGCTTCTACCTACATAGATGCTGCAAGTTTGCGAAAAACGAATTGCGGTTCATCCTGCCCAGAACAAGGGCAAAGCTGTAACGACAACGACCCATGCACCACAGGCGAAACCTATGATGCCAACTGCAATTGTACAGGCGGAACATTCCAAGATGCAGATGCCGATGGTGTTTGTGATGCAGATGATGCTTGTCCGAATATGAACGACGCATTAATCGGAACAGCTTGTAATGACAATGATGCCTGTACCACAGGCGAAACCTATAATGCAACGTGCAACTGCACAGGCGGCATTTACACCGATGCAGACGGCGACGGCGTTTGTGCTGCCAATGACCCGAACGATAACGACCCTTGCATTCCGAATGCTTGTAATGGAGATGATTGTGAATTATTAACGAATATAAATTTTGATAATAATACAAATAATTGGGCAACTTGGGGAGCTACCGCAACATCCGTCAATGGCGTTGTCAATATTACCAATATCATTACTGCCGCAAATCCATGGGATGTTGGTTTTTCCCAAAGCCAACAGAACATCACACTCGTACAAGGTGAAACCTACGAAGTCACCTTCCGCGCAAGAGCAGATGCTAATCGTGAAATGTATTTGTATGTCGGAATGCTTAATTCGCCATACACCGCTTATCACTATCAAACCGTCAACCTCACCTCGAACATGCAGGAGTTTACTGCGACTTTTACCATGAATAGTGCCACAGATAATAATGTCAATTTTGACTTTAATCTCGGCGGCAATGCGACCAATACCTATATAGATTTTGCCAGTCTGCGAAAAGCAAATTGCGGACCAGCCTGTCCGGAACAAGGACAAAGCTGTAACGACAACAACCCATGTACCACAGGCGAAACCTACGACGCAAATTGCAATTGCAACGGCGGAACATTTCAAGATGCAGACCAAGACGGCGTATGCGATGCCAACGATGCTTGTCCGGGTACAAACGACGCACTAATCGGTACGGCTTGTGACGATGGCGATAATTGCACGACAGGAGAAACCTACAACTCAAACTGCAATTGCACAGGCGGCACAAGCCAAGATGCAGACAACGATGGCGTATGTGCAGCACTCGACCCCAACGACAACGACCCTTGCATACCAAATTCTTGTGGTGGAGATGAGTGCGAATTACTAACCAATATTAATTTTGATAATAATACAAATAATTGGGTAGAGTGGGGATGCAACACATCATCAGTCAATGGAGTTGCCAATATCACAGGTATTATTCCGGGTGTAAACCCGTGGGAGGTCGGTTTTTCCCAAAGCCAACAGAACATCACACTCGTACAAGGTGAAACTTACGAAGTCAGCTTCCGCGCAAGAGCAGACGCGAATCGTGAAATGTATTTGTACGTCGGAATGCTTGAATTGCCATATACTGACTATCATTATCAAACCGTGAACCTCACCCCGAACATGCAGGAATTTACTGCGACTTTTACCATGAACAGTGCCACAGATAATAATGTCAATTTTGACTTTAATCTGGGCGGCAATGCGACCAATACCTATATAGATTTTGCCAGCTTACGAAAAGCGAATTGCGGTGGCTGCCCCTCGGCAGGAACGCCTTGCAACGACGGCGACTCCAATACGACCAATGATGTAGAAGACGGCAATTGCAATTGTAGCGGAACACCAATCAATCCGCCAACTACCGATTGCGATTGTCCTGACCTCTCCACAAACGGAACAGTCGTATCTGTAAGCAACATCACTCAACTTCAAAATGCCATAAACAATAGCAACGGCAATACAACGATAATGGTTCAGCCGGGAGATTATGTGCTGAATTATGGTTTAAGTATTAGTGCAGACAAACCCAACCTAACCATTATGGGAGCTACCGGAAATCGGGATGATGTTACCCTTAGAGGTTTAGGTTGGAACAATAGTGCTGTTACACATATTTTTGATGTATCTGCGGATGGATTTACCGTAGCCAATATGACGCTGCGCGATGTGTATTATCACTTGATACAAATTCACAGTGAAAATGATGCAGATGATTTTACCGCTCAAAATGTCAGATTTTTAGACGGAAAAGAACAATTATTAAAAGTATCCGCAGGAGCAAGCACCTTTTCGGACAGAGGTAGAGTTTTGTGTTGTGCTTTTGAATTTACGGCAGGCATCGCCTATCAAAACTATACAGGTGGTATAGATGCTCATAAATCGAAAGATTGGCTCGTGCAAAACAATACCTTCAAAGGCATTCGTTCACCGGATGATGTTGTCGCTGAACATGCGATACATTTTTGGAGAGATTGTGAAGGTACGAGAGCAATCGGCAATCAAATTGAACGCTGTGACAGAGGTATCGGATTTGGACTGGGCAATGTCTATGAGAACGGACATAGAGGCGGATTGATTATGAATAATTTTGTGCATACCAACAGAGACGTAGGAATTGGTCTTGAATATGCACCTGACATAAAAGTTTATAATAATACCGTCATTACGGATAATTATCCGCGTTCTATCGAATACAGATTTCCGGGAACAAGCAATGTTCAAATCATCAACAATCTCGTCTCAGGCGAAATAAGCGACAGGTCGAGCGGTGCTACGGGAACACTCACAACCAACTATCAAGTATCCAATTCAAATATTTTCGTAGATGCTGCCAATTACGATTACCACTTGGCAGGTACACCTTCGGGCATTGTGGATGCAGGTACAGCATTGAGCGAAGTCACCGCCGATATTGACTGCGACAACAGAAACGGAGGCATAGACATCGGAGCTGACGAAGTTGCTGGTGGAAACGCTGGAAACGACTGCCAACAACAAGGACAAACCTGCAACGATGGCAATAATTGCACCACAGGCTCAACCTACGATGCCAACTGCAACTGCGTCGGCGGCAATTACACCGATGCGGACGGTGACGGTCTTTGCATCGGCGAAGACCCGAACGATAACGACCCATGTAATCCAAATGCCTGTAATGGCTGCGATGTATTTGATGAAGAAAATTTTGAAAATGGCTGGGGAATTTGGAACGATGGTGGTAGTGATGTCCGTAGAAATAGTAGAGATGCCGCCTACGCAAATAGTGGTAACTTCTGCGTTCGCTTACGCGACGATACGGGTTCGGCTTCATCTATATCTACCGATGCTTTGAATATGAACACAGTCACCTCCGTCGATATCAGCTTCTCCTACATTCCTGTAAGCATGGAAAACAACGAAGATTTTTTCCTCGAATTTTCTAACGATGGTGTCGCTTACGCAGTCGTAGGACGCTGGATAAGAGGAAGAGATTTTGAAAACGACATTCGCTACAATGAAACCATAACGATAGACGGACCTTTCGGTAGCAATACACGATTCCGATTCCGTTGTGATGCCTCCGGCAATGGCGACTTTATCTACATTGACGATATCGTTATTGAGGCTTGTGGCGGTGCAATTTCACTCGCAAAAGTAGAAGTGCCAGCGACTTCAATATCCGTCAATTTATACCCAAATCCTGCCAATCATAACATACAATTGGATTGCGAAATATCCGAAAATACACAAGCACAAATGCAGATATATGACAACGTAGGTCAATTGGTCAAAAATATGACCAATATTGAACTAAATGAAGGCATACAGACCTTAAATGTGGATGTATCCGACCTTCCGTCGGGCATGTATATCTGTGCATTACAATCCAATGAATGGCAGACAGTTAAGAAGTTTGTTATTGCGAGATAGGAGATAGCTCCTTATGTTTATTGAGTTTATAAAGTGGAATAAACGGCTATCCGTCTAAGGTTGAACAAGATAACAGGTATTTCTAAAATGCCTGTTATCTCTTAGTGCTAAAAATTAGTACTCTTCAACGTTAGGCGGATAGCTTTATTTTTTATAATTATTTGAAAAATAGTGCATTATGATTTTCAAATCATAATGCAACGCTGGCTTACCCAATTCCTACATTCTGTAATGTATTGAAAAACTAAGCTCCCCCCATCATTCTTCCATCCCCAACATAAAAAAGCGCATCCCCCTTGATGCTGTCTGAGTACTATTTTCGGTTCTTTATGATTTTGAATTCGAGGTTGAATTTGATTTTGCGCTTGAAGTGGTGCTTGAAGTTAAGAAAATGCTTAATTTTGCACTTCCTTAATCATCACAAAATTCAGTATGAAAACGAATATAGTCTTACTCCTCCTACTTTTGCCCTTATTTTTCCAAGCCCAAAGCAGCCACCTGCCACTCGGCAACGACGCCTATCACACCGTCGATAGATTGGAAATAAAATCGGGCGAGTTGATGCCCGCACACACTGCCTTAAAGCCTTTCGATAGACGCGACGTAGCGAATTTTGCCATTCAAATAGATACTTCGCAAGCGAATATAGGGAAACTGGACAGCTTCGATATGCGCTACATTTTTCGAGACAATAACGATTGGGTAACAAATGAAGCCGTCAGCAAATGGTACGCCGGAAAGGAATATGTTGATGAAGATTCAGTGTTTTACAAACCCATCATCATACAGCAAGAAGGAGAGAACTACTACGAAGAAAGCAAAAAACCCTTTTTGAAATATTTTTACCGTACACCAGCCAATTTATTTGAGATAAATCAACCTCACTTTAAACTAAAAATCAACCCGATTTTTTATGCCAAATACGGTCAAGAAACGGGCGATACCAGCTTCGTTTATCTCAATCGACGCGGCGTGAGCCTGCGTGGTTCGATTGACGATGTGGTTTGGTTTCATACGAATTTGTACGAATCACAGGAGCGATTTCAGCAACACGTCATGAGTCGTATCGCCCAAGATAGCCTCCCTGCCATTCCCGGTGCAGGTTTTTATAAAGACTTTAGCACTGACTTATGGAATACGAATGGTTATGATTATTTACGTGGACAAGGCTACGTCGCAGCGCGAATATCCAAGCACATCAACGTGCATTTCGGACACGGTCGGCACTTTATCGGCGATGGAATGCGCTCGCTATTTTTATCCGATTTTTCCAACGATTATTTTTATCTGAAACTCAATACACGCGTTTGGAAATTGCATTATCAAAACCTCTACGGCGAGCTGACTGCACAGCATCCGGCGGGCGGAAATCGCATTTTACCCAAAAAATATATCGCCGCACATCATTTGAGTTTCAACAATATATTACCCAATCTCAATTTCGGTATTTACGAAGCCGTCATCTTCGATAGGGGCAATACTTTTGAACTCCAATACCTCAATCCCATCATCATTTATCGCACTATCGAGCAAGGGCTTGGTAGTCCGGATAATGTGGTCACAGGGTTAAATTTTAAATATAATTTCCTCAAAAAATTCTCGCTTTACGGACAAACTGTATTGGATGAATTTATGTTTAGCGAACTCTTTGGCGGCAATGGCTGGTGGGGAAATAAAACCGGTGTTCAACTTGGTTTGAAATACATCGACATGCTGGGTATCAGTCATTTAGATGGACAAATAGAATACAACACCGTTCGCCCTTATACATACACTTACGACGATGTGCCAATTAATTATTCGCATTACAACCAACCACTTGCACATCCGCTTGGCGCGAATTTTAAGGAAATTATCGGAAAAATTCGCTATCAACCCATTTATCCACTAACGCTGCAAGCGCGAGTGATTTATGCGGATTTTGGGACAGATAATGATGGTGAAAATGTAGGACATAATATTTTTGCAGACTACCGCGACCGCACCACGCCCGAAGGCAGTGATGACGATGAATTTGGTCATAAAACAGGACAGGGTGTCAGCAATCAACTGCTTATCGGACAATTGACGGCGAGCTATCAAGTTCGTCATAATGTGTATTTCGATGCTGATTATATTTACAGAAACCGAACGAGTGAAGACCCGACACTCGAATATACCCGCAATTATGTGGGGCTTAGTTTGCGTGTAAATATTGCAGGAAATACAGTGGATTATTAATGGCGTAACACAGACATTCCTGTCTGTGCCTCGTGAAACAGACAGGAATGTCTATGTTACGTAGTCCAAATCCCAATTGCTACTTCTGCATCAATTGGAATTTGGATTTTGTTACTTGGAATTTTATTTATTTACTGAATAACCAATTTTCGCGTAGCGAAATACTCGCCTTGTTCCAATCGAATCGTATACATACCCGTAGACAAGTGATTGACATTCAGGCTAATGGTGTTTTCACCTGTTTGTGCTTCGTAATCAAGTTGTTGTACAGAACGCCCCATATTATCGTAGATAGTAATCAAGACAGGCGTAGCAATTTCCGTAAAGTTATCAAAAGCCAATACTGTCTCCTGATACGTTGGGTTTGGGTACACCGAAATGACCGGACCGCGATTGCCGATACGTGCACTCACCACATTTGAGTAGTCAAAACTACCATCAAAATCTCGCATTTGGAGACGATAATAATAGGTCTTGCTCGCGGTCGTTTCGCTATCTGTATAGGCATAATTCGCGCCTTGCGCTTCATTGCCGCGAGCATTAAGCCATGAGATGGTTGAGAAATTAGCACCATCTATACTACGCTGTATTTCAAAGCCTTCAAAATTAATTTCGGACTCGGTAGCCCATGCGAGTTGTATGTCATCATTGGTGGTAGATGCCTTAAAATTTACCAATTCTACGGGCAGTGCATCGGCAATATCAATATAACCATTAATGGTCTCGACTACTTGCTCTTCAAAAAATTCGCCAGCAACTTCTATCGGTGTAGGGTTGTTACTAAAACTAATTACCGCACGTTGACCTGTGGCATCTCCAGCGACCTGAAAGGTGAGGCTTATCAAGTCATTTGTACCCGGAAGTTGGGTACCGCCTCCATCAAACCAGACAAATCCAAGTTGGGCATCTTCCGCAGTATTGAAAGTCATTTGGGGCAAAGCCTCCGCCGTAACATTCATCAGTGTAATAAGGCTTTCATCCCAAGTCAATGAACCTTGAATAGAGGTTGTAATCTCTGGCAATTCACTTGTTGTGAGGCTTACTGTGACCATTGTATTTGGTGCAGCAAGTTCTTGTGAAACTTCAATTTTCGCAGCATCGGTACGAACACCAATGAGTGTGAAAAGGAGTAAAAAAGTAAGTTGAGTAATGTGTGCTTTCATAGTGTAAATGTTGATTTAATCAGTGTGTATTTGCCAAATGATAAATTCATCATTCATCATTCATCATTCATCATTCATCATTTGGCGAAACCATTAATGAGTGTGTATTTTATGGGAGGACGAAGAAAATAAGCTACCCCAAATGAAACATATAATGAAAAGAACAATTCAGATGGGTAGGTTATTTTTTTCGTCCTCCCTAATCTAAAATAAAGGTAGGTGTTTTATTTATAAAAATAAAATACCTATTTAGTGTTTTAATATGCTTATTTCACTAACAATAATTTTATGGTTTGTATATGCTGTTCAAACTGCAATTCGCAAGTATATATGCCTGCGGGAAATTGTGCGGCATCATTCCAATCTAAGCGGTGTGCGCCTTGTTCATAATATTGGTTGAAATGTTTAATTTGTTTTCCTAAAATGTTGTAAATCAAAATATTAGCTTCGCCTGCTTGCGGTAATTCAAAATGAATTGTCGTGTTTTCGTTGAATGGATTTGGTATATTTTCAAATAATAAAACATTATTTTCGGAAGAAATATCATCAACATCTGTTACCGCCTGAATTTCTAATAAACCATCAGTAGAAATGATATTAATTTCCTCAAAATCGGCATTGTACGCGATAGTGGGTGTGATGTCCGAATTAATAGAAATTTGTGTAGATGTACCTGTTTGTCCGATTACTTTGAACGTCAAATAATAGACGGGCGTAGCCTCATCAAATGTCGTAGAGAGATTTTCTGGATGCAGCCACATCGAAGTCAATTGTCCCTCAGTGGTCGCCTGTTCGCCGAGGGCGATACCATCCGTGAGTGCCTCGTTTATCATTTCAATGCCTTGAAATTCAAGCACATCTGCGTCCCATGTATGCGTCAATTGCCAGGTCATTATATCTGTTGCTTGCGAAACGCTGACGGGAATTTGAATAATTTCATCGGGAGAAGCAAGGGCATTTGCTATCGAAAATAGCATAGGTGCATTGGAGGTAAAACCGCCCGTGGGGTTGTAAGAATTGTTGACATCACCGATTTTCATGCCTATAAAATTTTGTCCTGTTAGGTTTGTATTTAAATTTTCATAAGACAAAAACTGCTCATAATCGCAGGGCGTATCGAGGTTGGGAAACTGAATATTCGCAGGTACAAATTTCCATGATTTCCCTTCGGGAAATTCATCCAACAAACCCAATATCACGGCTTGTGTAATAGACAAATCTATTGCAGAAAGCGTACAACTTTGATTGACATCCATCGCGATGACATCATACACGCTACCCAACTCAAAAAGCCCTAAAATATGCCCCTGCGAAATTGCCAAATCTATTGCTGTGACGCCATTGGTTATGCTGCTCGTTTTGGTGGGTGTGATGGTGTAATTACCGTTGGTTGGTACTTCAAAATTATAAGCTCCTGTGGTGGTCGTCAGCGCATCATTTGCATCGCCCGAAAGGACAATATCGACCTTCGTGAGTGCCGTTGTGCCGTCTTTGCCATATATCGTACCTATAATATCGACCGCAGGCGGTGGCAGTACATTGATAAAAATGGTCGCTTCATTACACAAACCATTACTTGCACAGATTTCGTAATCAATCGGCGTTACATTTCCTGAAAAATCAGCCGTTGGAGTAAAGCTCGTTAAGCCGCTATTGTTTATTGTAAGAACGCCTTCAGCGGCGGGTATAGTTGTCAAAATCGTCACCGTTTCTAAGCTCGCAGCCGACGGTGCGGCATCGTTAGCGAGTATGTTAAATACACCTTGAGTATTTGCATTTACAGTTACATTATCGTCGTTTGCGACAGGAAATTCACCCACTACTGTGATATAGATATTGGCTTGGTCGCAGAATCCGTTGTCGGTGCAAACTTCGTAAGTGACAGGACTTACATTGCCCACAAAACCAACTGCCGGAGTGAAACTCGCCAAGCCGCTATTATTCGTTGTGAGTATTCCTTCGGATGAAGGTATGGCGTTGAGTAATTCTATCGTTTGGAAGTTCGACCCAGCAGAGGTATTATCATTTGCCAGAATATTAAAAGAACCACTAGTACCTGCATTGATATTTACATTATCATCATTGGCGGTTGGCGGTGTTGCTTGTATCGAAATGTAAATGACGGCTTGGTCGCACAAACCATTATCAACGCAGACTTCGTAGCTTATTGGGCTGACATTACCCGAAAAACCAATAGCGGGTGTAAAGTTTGTCAAGCCGTTATTAGTCACCGTAATCGTACCTTCAGAAGCAGGCAGGTTGGTCGTAATAGTCAGATTTTCAACACTTTGTCCCGTGGGGATAATATCATTTGTCAGGATGTTAAAAACACCGCCCAAACTCGCTACGTTCACATTATCATCATTTGCAGTGGGTGCTTCTCCTTCTACCGTAATGTAAATAGCAGCTTGGTCGCACAGCCCGTTGTCAGCACAAACTTCGTAGTTGATAGGCGTTACATTGCCCACAAAACCAGTTGTAGGAATGAAAGTAGTTAAACCGAAATTATTAACGGAAATGATGCCTTGTGAAGTAGGAATATTATTGAGTAGCGTCACCGTTTCAAAACTCGCGCCTGTTGGTGCGGTATCATTTCCAAGGATATTAAAAACGCTTTCACTCCCTGCGTCAATACTTATATTATCGTCATTGGCAAGGGGCGAAACGGGTTCATTACACTCTGATAAACAGATGTTTAGATTTTTAAGCGTACCCATATTAGCGATTTGGAAATCAAAGTCAGATGTAGTTTCAGAGACGTAAACAGGCGGAAAAAAGTTGGGCGTATGCCATGTAAACGACAGGCAAGCCGTAGGGTCAATAATATCAAAACCCAAACGCCCGACTTTTACCCATTCGTCGGCAGATAATTCATAACCAACATTACTCAACAGTTCAAAATTATACGAAACAATGGTATCTTGTGAGCCATTGAGGTCATGTGGAGAGTATAATACGATATTGTTGTCAACGAGGATTGTACCTGAAATTTCGAGCTCTTCTGAAATAAATGGGTTCGTTATTGTATTTCTTGTGTAAGAAAAACGGTAATTTTGATCGCCTAAAATAAAAGTCGTTTCGGTGTTACTTGCTTTGATTTCAATATCTATAAAAATGCGATTTTCGTCACAGTCATTTAAGTTGAATCTGAGGTCATACTGCCCGTTTTGGGCAGCGATTTGAAAGGCAAAGAGTAATAAGCAGCAGGTAATGAGCTCTTTGGCAAAGCTGAATGGTTGATACATGGTATTCACAGTTAGTTACGGTTTAATTTTTTTTGTTATATTCTAAATACAAACAATACGAAACGAGTACACGAACTCATTACCTATTGGTATTACGTATTTGAATACTAAGTCGAAATTATCTATAAATAACTCTGAAATTTTATTTATACATAACTACGGATCAGTACTTATAAGTATTAGGAAAAAAACTATCGTTTGATGAATGATAAAAGTCTGCTTATTAATTAGAAATAATCAATAGCAGAGATTGATAACGAGTGTATCTTTTGGAAAGTGAATAGCGGAGAACTAAAGACAAAGGCGTGTTTTATAGAACCGCAAAAGTAGAAGATAAAATTATAATTGTCAATATTTTCTTCCAAAAAGAAAAAACTATTACTATGTTGTGACAATTATGAAATACAAAATATCAAAATCAGACAAGAAAATAAAAGGCGAAATTACCTTAGATGGCTCAAAGAGTATCAGCAATCGCGCCTTGATTATCCGTGCCTTGTCCGGTTTGGATTTTCCGATTCACAAATTGGGGGATTCACAAGATACACAGACACTTATACGCCTATTGGAGAGCGATGAGCAAGTATTGGATACCGGACCGGCAGGCACGACTTTTCGGTTTTTGACCGCCTATTTAGCGTTTCAAAAAGGAACGAAAATTCTTACAGGTTCGGCGCGAATGAAAGAACGTCCGATTGGGATTTTGGTGGATTGCTTGCGCAAATTGGGCGCATACATCGAATATCAGGAAAAAGAAGGCTATCCACCGTTGAAAATTCATTCGCCGAAAGCGCAGCTTGCAGCTCCCGAACTTAGCATTCCTGCTTCGGTCAGTAGTCAATATATTTCGGCTTTATTGATGATAGCTCCTACATTTATAGGAGGGCTTCGACTGACCTTGGAAGGTGAAATTGTCTCGCGCCCATACATCGAAATGACGCTACAAACGATGGCGCGATTCGGCGTAGAACATAAATGGGAAGGCAATACGATTTTTGTCGCCAAACAAAGCTATCAAGCACAAGAATTTACCGTAGAAGCAGACTGGTCAGCGGCTTCGTATTACTACGCATTGGCGGCTTTTTCGGACGAAACTGACCTGTATCTCAATGGTTTGCATCAAGAAAGCTGGCAAGCAGATTCGGCGATAGCGGCGATGATGAAGCAGTTTGGCATAATAACTACTTTTACGAAAAAAGGCGTTCACTTGACAAAAACACCCACCGATATTTCCAGTTTTCAATACAATTTTTTAAACTGTCCAGACATTGCGCAGACCCTCGCTGTGACATGCGCAGGCAAGCGTTGTGAGGCACATCTCGAAGGATTGCAGACCCTCAAAATAAAAGAAACCGACCGTATAGAAGCCTTGATAACGGAATTGAAAAAAATAGGTGTTGAAGCAGGAGAGATTACAGAAAATACCTTGCACATAAAAGCGTCTTCACATAATTTTGAGCAAGTAAAAACACCAACTTTTGATACCTATCATGACCACCGTATGGCAATGATTTTTGCAACACTTGCCCTAATCGTCGGCGAGGTGCTGATTGATGACCCACTCGTAGTTGGCAAATCTTATCCCGCATTTTGGGACGATTTGAAAACGTTGGGTTTTGACGGGGCGACGAGTTGATGAGTTGACGGTTTTTTGCTTCGCAAAAATAAAATACAACAACTCGTCACCCCGTCAACCCGTCAAAATCCCCATTTCCCTTTGGTTATGCTCGATTCATTGATGGTTTTGAGATGTTTTAAGAAATCATTTCGAGGAATAGGCTCTGCGCCGAGGCTGACAAGGTGCGACGTACCCTGTTGACAATCAATAAGTTCAAAGCCTCTTGCTTCAAGATTTTTCACCAATTGAATAAATCCGGTTTTGGAAGCGTTGCTAACTTTTGCAAACATAGATTCTCCGAAAAAGAACTTGCCTAATGCGATGCCATACAGACCGCCGACCAGTTCGCCTTCCTGTCGCACTTCTACCGAATGAGCAAAACCTGCTTCGTGCAAATCGCAGTAGGCTTCGACCATATCTTCGGTAATCCAAGTGCCAAATTGCCCTTCGCGGCGCGTGTCACGACATGCTGTGATGACCGTCCGAAAATCAGTATCATAACTTACGTCAAAAATATTGTCACGTAGCACTCGTCTCATGCTTTTCGAGACTTTGAGTTGGTCAGGGAAAATAACATAACGCGGGTTGGGCGACCACCAGAGAATAGGTTCGCCTTCATTGAACCATGGGAAAATTCCCATACGATATGCCAAGATTAGTCGATTAACAGATAAATCTCCTCCGATTGCCAGTATTCCATCATTCCACGCATAAGCAGGGTCAGGAAACCATAGTGAATCGTCCAATTGATATACAGGCATATATGCGATTAAATTTTAGATAATGGGTAATTCGGTACTTGTTGGTCCACAAAATAAGTTGCCAGTCATAACATTCGTTATCATTTCTTTCACTTATATCAACCTAATTATTTTATAATCCACTTGCCCGATACCGAATTATACGGCATTTATATGAAAATGATACAAAAAAAGCGTGACAATTTCCACTTGTACCTCGTCACTATACCGTATTTCTTTTGAGGAATATTGTAATAAAAGTAAAGAAATTGAAATTTGGACAGAAAGTACTGATTTCCATGCAACAAAATTCCTAAAAATTGACACTATATTATAGGAGATTAGTTAATTTAGTATCAGGAATTAAATAAATGTACATTCTTCGCGTCGTTATTTTTTCTTTAGACGAACCAAATTTGACGTGAATACTCACTACTTAGGGAAGAGGAAGAAAATAATCTACCCTAAATGAAGAAGTTATTTTTTTTATATGTTTGGCTAAATTTGACGCG
>ENA-ORXR01002586-ORXR01002586.1-marine-metagenome-genome-assembly--contig:-NODE-2586-length-17024-cov-3.609134_pt1 | contig 17024 bp, 17 predicted proteins | sample MGYA00237866_ERZ511479 | MGnify/ENA metagenome assembly ERZ511479 | reverse complement strand
GGGCGGTTAAAGCGGGTCGATGTCCCCCTGCGCGCGGGCGCTGTGGAACCCGGCCTGCCACTGCGTAAACGTCCCCGCCGCAATCGCATCGCGCATGCCCGCCATGATGTCCTGATAGTACCGCAGGTTGTGCCATGTCAGCAGCATCGAGGAGAGCATCTCCTGACTGCGGAAGACATGGTGCAGGTAGGCGCGTGAATACTGCTGGCAGGCGGGGCAGCCACAGTCCTCGTCCAGCGGGCGCGGGTCGTCGGCGTGGCGCGCGTTCTTGATGTTGAGCACCCCCTTGCGGGTAAACACCTGCCCCGTCCGGCCCGAGCGCGACGGCAGCACGCAATCCATCATGTCGATGCCGCGCGCCACAGCCCCCACAATGTCGTCAGGCTTGCCCACGCCCATCAGATAGCGCGGCTTGTCCGCGGGCAGCTGTTCTGGCGCGTAGTCGAGACAGTCGAACATCGCCGCCTGCCCCTCGCCCACGGCCAGACCGCCCACGGCATAGCCGTCAAACCCGATCTCGCGCAGCGCATCGGCAGACTGGCCGCGCAGGTCCTGTTCCAGCCCGCCTTGCTGGATGCCGAACAGCGCGTGACCGGGCCGGTCGCCAAATGCCTCTTTCGAGCGCGCGGCCCACCGCATCGACAGCTCCATACTTTGCGCGATGCGGTCCCGGTCTGCAGGCAGTGCGGGACATTCGTCGAAGCACATCACGATGTCGGAGCCAAGCAGCGCCTGTATCTCCATCGAGCGTTCTGGCGTGATCTCGTGCTTGCTGCCGTCGATATGGCTTTTGAAGGTCACGCCGCGCTCTGTCAGTTTGCGCAGGGACGCAAGGCTCATCACCTGAAAGCCGCCCGAGTCGGTGAGGATCGGCCGCTCCCAGTTCATAAATTTGTGCAAGCCCCCCAGACGCGCGATCCGTTCCGCCGTGGGGCGCAGCATCAGGTGATAGGTGTTGCCCAGCAAAATATCCGCACCCGTCTCGCGCACGCTTTCGGGCATCATCGCCTTGACCGTCGCCGCCGTGCCTACCGGCATGAACGCCGGCGTGCGGATTTGCCCGCGCGGAGTGGTGATGGCCCCCGTGCGCGCGCGCCCGTCCGTGGCGAAGGTCTGGTAGGAAAATCCGGTCATGTCTGGCCCTTTGCCCTGCTGCACCGCTGGCCTATCCCAGCGCCCGCCGTCTTGCAATCGGCGCGTTTCACGCCCACATAAGAAGTATATTTTGATCCTGAAAGGAGACTGCATTGCCCCCCGAGGAATTTCTGTTGAACCTGCTGCAAAGCAATCTGGGCTGGCTGTTGCTGGCCGTCGTGCTGGTGGTTGTGGTGCTCAAGGCGGTGCGGATCGTGCCGCAGTCCGAGCAGCATGTCGTGGAACGCTTTGGCCGGCTGCGGTCGGTTCTGGGGCCGGGGATCAACCTGATCGTGCCGTTCTTTGACAAGGTCGCGCACCAGATTTCCATCCTCGAGCGGCAGTTGCCCACGGCGTCACAGGACGCGATCACCCGCGACAACGTGCTGGTGCAGGTCGACACCTCTGTCTTTTACCGCATCATCGAGCCGGAAAAGACCGTCTACCGCATCCGCGACGTGGACAGCGCGATTGCCACGACCGTGGCGGGCATCGTGCGCGCCGAAATCGGGATGATGGATCTGGACGAGGTGCAGGCGAACCGCTCGGCGCTGATCGCCACGATCAAGACCAATGTTGTGGAATCGGTCGAGAACTGGGGGATCGAGGTGACGCGTGCCGAAATTCTGGATGTGAACCTGGATGCCGCAACCCGTGCCGCGATGATGCAACAGCTGAACGCAGAGCGCGCGCGCCGCGCACAAGTGACCGAGGCCGAAGGCTCCAAACGCGCCGTAGAGCTGGCCGCCGATGCAGAGCTTTACGCCTCGGAGCAGACGGCCAAGGCGCGCCGCGTGCTGGCCGATGCCGAAGCCTATGCCACTGCGGTCGTCGCCAATGCGATCAACGAAAACGGGCTGGAGGCCGCGCAATACCAGATCGCGCTCAAGCAGGTCGAGGCGTTGAACACGATGGGCAGCGGTCAGGGCAACCAGACCGTGATCGTCCCCGCCGAAGCGCTGAGCGCGTTCGGTGATGCGTTCAAACTGCTGCAAGGGCGCCGCTGATGGACGGGCTGTTGCATATCTGGTGGGTCTGGCTGTGTGCCGCGCTGGCACTGGCACTGATCGAGCTTGTGGCCCCTGCCTCTGTTTTTCTGGGCTTCGCGCTGGGCGCACTGGCGATGACGGCGGTTGTGGGTTTTGGCATCATCAGCAACACCTCCGCGCTGCTGGCGTTGTTTGCGGGGCTGTCGCTGCTGGCGTGGATCCTGCTGCGGCTTGTGTTCAAACGCCAGTCAAGCGGCGCGCGCGTCGTGACCCGCGACATCAACGAAGGCTAACCGCAGGTTGCATGCCCGCCCCCGCCCCTCTCTTTTCAGGCGGGGGGAGGACGGCGGCCTTTCTCCCTTATTATCAATAATGCGCATGTGCCAATCTGTCGCAGCGGGCTGCTCCGCAAGGCATTTGGATAACTCAAGGGAGAGAGAAATGCGCAAATATATCGCTGAGGCGATTGGTACTTTTGTTTTGGTGTTCTTTGGCGTGGGGTCTGCGGTTCTGGCAGGCGGCGGCATCGGCATCGCGGATTCAATCTCGATCACGGGGATCAGCCTTGCCTTTGGCATCTCGGTCGTGGCGATGGCCTATAGCATCGGACAGATCTCGGGGGCGCACCTCAACCCTGCCGTGTCGATGGGCATGCTGGTTGCCGGCCGGATGAGCGCGGTGGAATTCGCAGGCTATGCGGTTTTCCAGACCGCAGGCGCGATCATCGCAGCGGGCACTATCTTTATCATGGCGACCAATTCGGCGGGCGGCTATGACATCGCCAGCAACGGTCTGGGCCAGAACGGCTGGGGCACGGACTATGGCGGAGAGTTCTTTATGGTCTCGGCCTTCATGTTCGAAGTGATTGCGACGGCTGTCTTTCTGGTCGTGATCCTTGCCGTGACCTCCGAGACGGGCAATGCCGCGATGGCAGGTCTGGCGATCGGTCTGACCCTGACGATGATCCACCTTGTCGGCATCACCGTGACGGGCACCTCTGTGAACCCTGCCCGCTCGATCGGGCCTGCGCTGCTGGTCGGTGGCACCGCACTGTCGCAGCTGTGGCTGTTCATTGTGGCCCCGCTGATCGGGGGCGCCATTGGCGGCATCCTGCACCGCGCACGCATCACGGGTACATCGCCTGCGGATATGGCCGCAACGACACCGCTGCCAACGCCCGAAAGCTGAGCCAGAAAGCTGAGCACATAATACGAAACGCGGGGGCCTGCGCAAACGGTGCAGGCCCCCTAGACGCGGCGCAGTCCAAACCCTATATAAACAGTCAAGTTTATGGACGAGGCGCAGATGACCGACAACACCCCCCCCCTCGAAGGGACGCCGCTGATTGCGCCGTCCAGCACGGATCATCCGCTCTACGAGCAAGTGGTAGAGGCCTGCCGTTCGGTCTATGACCCTGAAATTCCAGTGAATATTTACGAGCTGGGGCTGATTTATACCATCGACATCGACGCGGAAAACGCTGTGGCGATCAAGATGTCGCTGACCGCGCCCGGCTGCCCTGTGGCAGGTGAGATGCCCGGTTGGGTCGCCGACGCCGTAGAGCCGATTGCAGGTGTCAAACAGGTCGATGTCGATCTGGTCTGGGAGCCGCCCTGGGGTATGGACATGATGTCCGACGAGGCGCGGCTCGAACTCGGGTTCATGTAGCCGCTTCAAATTTGGCGATTGGTCTGACGGGCTGCCCCTTGATCCACGGGGGCGGCCCGTTTGCGTTGTTGCCCCTGCGCGTGTGGCCTGTCAAACTGTGTGCCACAGCCACGCGATGCAAGGGACAGCCATGCACGACACCGCAGTCTTTACCGGCGACATCATCCGCTCCTCCGACATGGAGGGGGGCGCGCTGGACGCGATGTTTGACGCGTTGCAGGCCCAATGCGCCGCGATCGGTGACTGGCCTGACAGTGCCACGCTGTTTGCGCGCTATCGCGGGGACGGCTGGCAAATGCTGCTGCCTGCCCGATTTGCGCTGCGTGCCGCACTGGTCCTGCGCGCCTGTGCGCGGGCCACGGGCAAGGGGCATGATACGCGCATCGGGATCGGGCTGGGGGCGGCACGGGTACGCGACGGGGATCTGGCCAGCGGCGAGGGTGCCGCCTTTGTCGCCTCCGGTCGCGCGCTGGATCTGATCCGGCGCGGCCCTGCCCTGTTGGCCCCCGATGCCCCTGCCGTGCTGCGCGCCGCCCTGCCGCTGGCCGATCATGCCGTCCGCGGCTGGACCGTAAAACAGGCGCAACTGGCCACTGCCCTGCTCGCGCCTGATCCGCCCACGCACGCCGCACTGGCGCAGACCCTCGGCCAAAGCCGGCAATCCATCCAGCAACAGGCAGAGGCCGCAGGCCTTCCCGCCCTGAACGACAGCTGCCTCATCTGCGAAGCACCGCCCCGAAAGGCCACCCAAAATAGCAACTGATTTCAATTGCTATCTAAAATAGCAATCAAATAAGGTTGCTCACACAAGAGGCCCCCATGACCCTGCCCGCCATCCCGCTGCTCACCATCGAATTGCTGATCGCCCTTGTGGCGGCGCACCTGCTGGCCGACTTTGTTTTCCAGACCACGCATATGGTGCTCAACAAAAAGCGCCCGCTGATCATGCTGATGCACGGGCTGCATGTCTTTGCCCTCACCGCGCTGTTCTCGGGCGGTGCGATTGCCCTCAGCATTGGCATCGCGCTGAGCCATGTTGTCATCGACGCGGTGAAAATCCACCTCGCGCCCGATACGCTGCGGGTCTATCTGCTGGATCAATGCGCCCATCTGGTCGTGCTGCTGGCGGCGGTCATGTGGTTGCCCGATGCGGTGCTGGCGCATTGGTGGCCCCCGCTGAGCACGGACATGATCCAGATCGCACTGGTGCTGAGCGGGCTGATCACCGCCACAATGGCGGGCGGTGTCGCTGTGGGGCATCTGATGGCGCCGTTCAAATCTGCCGCCCGGCCCGAGGGGCTGGAATACGCCGGCCGCATGATTGGCCTGATGGAACGGGGGCTGATCTTTCTGATGGTGATGATCGGGGAGCCGTCGGGCATCGGGTTCCTCATCGCGGCCAAATCCATTCTGCGCTTTGACACCGTGTCGCGCGACCAGAAGATGAGCGAATATGTCATCATCGGCACCCTCGCCTCCTTTGGCTGGGCACTGGCCGCCAGCTTTGCCACGATGGCGACGATGCGCGCGCTGGGCTACTAACCCCCTTGAGATCGGGCGCGCAGGCGCTTATCTGTAGTGCAAAGGAGCACGCATATGTTCGGCATTCCAGGCAAGCAGGCGGTCACAATGACCGACAAGGCGGCAGTCCAGATCATCAAGCTGATGACCGACAAGGGCCACGCGGGCCTGCGTATCGGCGTGAAAAAAGGCGGCTGTGCCGGCATGGAATACACGATGGAATATGTCGATGCAGCAGATCCCAACGACGAGGTCGTCGAACAGGACGGCGCGCGCGTGATGATCGCGCCGATGGCCCAGATGTTTCTGTTCGGCACGCAGATCGACTATGAAACCTCGCTGCTTGAAAGCGGGTTCAAGTTCAACAACCCCAATGTCTCCGAGGCCTGCGGCTGCGGCGAATCCATCAAATTCGACGAAGCGCTCTTCGCCAAATAAATCCCCCCACCCGTTCTAAAGCCGCATCCGTTCTGGTTCAGTCTTTCTTGAGGTGCAGATACGTCTCGCCGAACCGCGCGGCCAGATGCGCGCCCGCCAGCACGACCTTGTCCGATCCAAGCGGTGCGACATTCGTGTCATGCGCAGGGTTGAAAAACAGCGGCACCGAAATCCGCTCGCTCAGCCCGCCGACCACACGGTGCGGCGTGGCGCGCACCCTGCCGTCGGTCCAGGCCTCCATCATCTCGCCGAAATTGATGACAAAGGTGCCGGGCTGCGCGCTCACCCCGATCCAGCCGCCGCCCCGCTTGCGCACCTCCAACCCCGGCGAGCCGTCGGTCGCCAGCAACGTCAGGCAGCCGTAATCGGTATGGGTCGCGATGCCGAAATCATTGGCCCCCGCCCAGTCGGGGCGCGCGGGATAAAAGTTGCCGCGCAACAGCGCCATCGGCGTCTCGAAACCTGCGTCGAAAGCATCGCGCGGCGCGCCGATCGACTGCGCCACCCCGCGCAGCACATCCATCGCCACGGCCCGCGCGGCATCATAGTACCCGCCGATGACCGCGCTGAACCCCTCGGGCACATCGGGCCAGATGTTGGGCGCATAAACGGCCATCGCGCGGCGCGGATCATTAGCGGGCAGGCTCACGCCGCTGTCGAAATACTGTTTGTAGTCGGGGTTGGCCTCGGGATCGACCCGCTCACTGCCCGCAGCCCCCCACCCCCGGTTCGCCCCCGTTCCCGCCATGCCGTAAGGCTGCTTTTGCGCCTCGGGCAGGTGGAAAAACGCGCGGTACATCTCGATCACCTCGCGCACACGCGCCGCCTCCAGCGCGGTGTTATAGACGGTGGCAAATCCCACCCCCGTGGCCGCCTCGCGCATCGCGTCCAGCGCGGCTGCATCACCAGCACGCAACGCTGCCAAATCAATTGACGGGATCATCAGGCACACCTCCTTGAACATTCGCCGCCCCCTCCTACGCGCTGCACCGCCCAAGGCCAACCCCGTCGTTGAACTGGCGTCCGGCGAATGCTAAAGACATCCAACCCGAAAAAGGACCGCGCATGCGACGCAAACTGGCAGCAGGCAACTGGAAAATGAACGGCACAGGCCCCGCCCTGCGCGAGCTTGCGACGTTGGCAAAACTCTTGCCTGACAGCGCCCCCGATGTGGTGATCTGCCCCCCCGCCCCGCTGTTGTCCCGCGCGCACCAAACGGTGCAAGGCAGCACAATCGCCATCGGCGCGCAGGACTGCCATGCCGCAGACAGCGGCGCCTTCACCGGCGATACCTCTGCCGCAATGATCGCAGACACAGGGGCGCAATATGTCATCCTCGGCCATTCCGAACGCCGCGCCGCCTACCATGAGAGTGACGCAGATGTCCGCGCAAAAACGGCAGCCGCATGGGCCGCAGGCCTCACGGCGATCGTGTGCATCGGTGAGACGCTGACACAGCGCGAGGGGGGGACAACCCTCGACGTCCTCGGCACCCAGCTTGCAGGCTCGCTGCCCGACACCGTCTCCCCCGCCGCCACTGTCATCGCCTATGAACCTGTCTGGGCCATCGGCACCGGCAAAATCCCAACCCTTGACCAGATCACGCAGGTGCATGATTTCATCCGCACCACCCTCGCCGCGCGCTACGGCGTTGACACAGCCGACCAGATTCCGCTGCTCTACGGCGGATCCGTCAACGCAGGGAATGCCGCCTCCATTTTTCAGGTCGCAAACGTCGACGGCGCGCTGGTGGGCGGTGCCTCGCTCAAAGCTGACGATTTCGCGCCCGTCATTGCCGCCCTCGCCCAAAGCTGACGGGCGGCCCCCCCTTCATTTTTCCCTTTAAACTCAATCCCGCAAGACGCAAAAGGCGCGAGGCACCCGTGATGCCCCGCGCCCTTGCCCCTGCCCCGAACCGCTGCGCCCTAGCGCACGATGATCTCCGGCCCCATCATCAACGTCGGCAACCAGGTCGAGATTGCGGGAATGTAGGTCACCATAATCAGGAAGACGAACAGCACGGCCAGAAACGGCAGGGCCGCGCGCACGACATTCATCATCGGCATGTTCGCGACGCCAGAGGTCACGAACAGGTTGAGGCCCACAGGCGGCGTGATCATCCCGATCTCCATATTGACCACCATGATGATGCCCAGATGAATGGGGTCGATGCCCAGCTCGATCGCGATGGGAAAGACCAGTGGCGCGACGATGACCAGCAGGCCCGACGGCTCCATGAATTGCCCGCCGATCAGCAGAATAATGTTCACGATAATCAGGAACACCACGGGGCCAAAGCCCGCGTTCAGCATCGCCGCCGAGATTTGCTGCGGGATCTGCTCATCGGTCAGCACATGTTTGAGAATCAGCGCATTGGCGATGATAAACATCAGCGTCACCGTCAGCTTGCCCGCCTCGAACAGCGTGTTGCGCACATCGCGGTGAAAGAACACAGTCACCAGCGCTTTGGGCTTTTCCCACAGCGCGAGGTTGGGCCGCTCCCCCGCTACATGCAACGGCCCCATGTCGCGATAGACAAAGGCCGAAATCACAAAGGCATAGACCGCCGCCACCGCCGCCGCCTCGGTGGGGGTAAAGACACCGCCATAAATGCCGCCAAGGATGATCACGATCAGGAACAGGCCCCAGCCCGCCTCGATGCCCGAGCGGCGCACCTCGCCCCAGCCGCGCCATTCGCCCTTTGGCAGATTGCGCACGCGCGCGATGATGTAGATCGTGACCATCAGCATGGTGCCCGCCAGCAGGCCGGGGATGACACCGGCAAGAAACATCCGGCCCACGGACACATCCGTGGCAGAGGCATAGACCACCATCACGATGCTGGGCGGGATCAGGATGCCCAGCGTGCCTGCAACGGCGATGACACCTGCCGCGAAATCCTTGGTATAGCCGACCTCGCGCATGCCGACGATGACGATGCTGCCGATGGCCACAACAGTGGCGGGCGACGAGCCCGAGAGCGCGGCAAACAACATGCAGGCAAACACCCCCGCAATCGCCAGACCGCCGGGCAGATGCCCGACCAGCGCAATCGAAAAGCGGATGATCCTGCGCGCCACCCCCCCCGTCGACATGAACGACGAGGCAAGGATAAAGAACGGGATCGCCAGCAGCGTATAATGCCCCGCCATCGCCTGAAAAAACGTCTGCGCGATCGAGGCCATCGAGGTATCCGACAGCGCCAGCAAAAAGATGATCGACGACAGGCCCAGCGAGATCGCGATCGGCACACCGATCAGCATCAGGCCAATCACCATTGTGAATAGAACAACAACTTCCATGGCTCAGCGCTCCGCGTTCATGTGTTTGACGTCTTCGATGGCATCCTCGACCTCGTGGCTGACAATCAGCGCGGTCTGCTTGCCCTGCACCACTTTGACCAGCGCCTGCACAAACCGCAGCAGCAGCAGCGCCGCCCCGAACGGCATCATGAAATAGGGGATGAAACGCGGCAGCTTTTCATAGGCCTCGCCCTCGTTCATCAGCGGCTCGATAAAGCGCAGCCAGTCGGGGATCGGCGTGTCGATCACCTCGTACCAGGCCTGATCGCGGGTGTCCTCGAACCCCGTGGGGAACCAGCGCCCCGAGGTCACATCAAGCCCTGCGAACGGCGCCCAGTAATCCCACGCGCCCTTCAGCAACAAAGCCGCGTAGATCACACAGATCACGCCCGCAATCGTCGCCAGCACCTTGCGCGGGCCATCGGAAAACAGGTTCACGACCGCATCAACGCCCAGATGCGCGGTGACTTTCACCGCATAGGACATGCCGAACAGCACCAGCCACGCAAACAGGAAGGTCACGACCTCCAGCCCCCAGATCAGACCGGTGTTAAAGCCATAGCGCAGCACCACATTGATAAATGTAATCACCGTCATCAGCCCGAGGATGACCGCAATCGCCGTCTCCTCGATCTCGCTCACGACCCGCGCAAGCCCGCTTTGTTCCGACGAATGGCCCGACATGATGCGCCCCCCTGTTGCCACTGGAAAAAAGATAAAACGGCCAGCCCCACGCGAGGGCCGGCCGCACACCACAAGGGGTGATTAGTGCTTTGCGTTGATCGCTTGGGCTGCGTCCACGTTTTCCTGACCCACGTCCCCGATGAACTGCTCCCAGACGGGTTTCATCACCGATACCCATTCTTCACGCTGGGCCGCGTCCAGCTCACGCACAACGCCACCGGCGTCGATGATCGCCTGCTTGGCGTCGGCGTTCACCTTGGTGGATTCAGAGTTACGCGCCTCGGTCACTTCGGCCACGATGGTCATCAGCTGGTCGCGCACATCCGCGGGCAGGCTCTCGACCCAGTCGGTCGAGGTCACCAGCAGATAGTCGATGATGCCGTGGTTGGTCTCGGTTGTGCCGTCCTGCACCTCAAAGAACTTCTTGCCGTAGATGTTGGACCATGTGTTCTCTTGCCCGTCGACAACGCCGGTTTGCAGCGCGCCGTACACTTCGGAAAAGGCCATCGGCTGGGGTGAGCCGCCCATCGCCGCCATCTGCGCCTTGAGCACGTCCGAATTCTGCACGCGGAACTTCAGCCCGTTCGCATCAGAGGGGGAGTTGAGCGGCACGTTGGCCGACATCTGCTTCATCCCGTTGTGCCAGAACGCCAGCCCCAACAGGCCGCGGCGCGTCATGGATTCCTTCATCGCCTGACCTGTCTCGGAGTTCTGGAATTCATCCACCGCGTCGATGTTCTTGAACATGAAGGGCAGATCGAAGATGCGGAATTTCTTGGTGAACTGCTCGAATTTCGACAGCGAGGGTGCCGCCATCTGAACGTCGCCCTGCAACAGCGCCTCAAGCACCTGATCATCGTTATAAAGCGTGGAGTTCGGGAAAACTTCCATGCAGGCCTTGCCGTTCATCTCGTCGTTGACGCGGCTTTCCAGCAGGGAGGCAGCGATGCCTTTTGGGTGTTTGTCGGTGTTGGTGACGTGGGACAGTTTGATGACGATCTCGCCGTCGTCACAGGCCGCAGCGACAGCGCCGGCGGACAGGGTGATGGCCAATACGGCCGCAGTTACAAATTTCATGGTGTCTCCTCCCAGAGCGTTTGACAGGCAGCATCACGCCGCGCTGGAAACCAGTCTATGCAAAGCCCCCCCTATCGCAAGCCTCGTGGCGTGGTCAGACATCGAATCGTATAGTTTTTTTAGTTACAGATACTTATCCTGAACCTCCTGCGCAGCCGCGTCTTGTTGGGGCAATAGAGGGTGCGAATATCCGCACCTGTCCCCCGCAGGCTGTGCGGATGTCCGCACAGGTTGATGCGTCGCGACTCAGTCGCGAAAATCCTCGGGCCGCAGGCCGTAACGGGTGCATTTGTCGTAAAATGTCTTGCGCGGCAGCTTGAGCGTGCGGGCCGCCTCGCTTGCCTGTCCGCCTGCGCGACGCAGCGCGCTCTCGATCAGCGATTGCTCGACCTGTGCCAGATGCGCGACCAGCCCCACGTCACCCGGCGCGCCGTCGGCCGGCCCCTCGCCTGCATCGCTCATGCCCATGACGAACCGCATCGCCTCCGACATCAGGGCGCGGGCGTTGCCGTGCCAGTCGCGCGCCATCAGCGCCGCCTCCAGCCGGGCCGTGACGGGCGGTGCAACCTGCCCGCTTTGCTCGGCGGCCTGTGCGACATAGCGGCGAAACAGCACGGGAATATCCTCGGGACGCTCGGACAGGGCGGGCACGCGCACGGGCATCACCGTCAAGCGGTAGTACAGATCGGCGTTAAAGCGCCCCGCCTCCAGCTCGGCCGCCAGATCGCGGGTGGTGCCGGCGATCAGCCGCGTGGCAGGCGCGCCGTCCAGCACCTCGGCCAGCGCAAGCTGGGTCTGTGCGGGCAGCATCCCGATTTCGTCGATGAACAGGCTCCCCCCCTCGCCCTGCGCATAGGCCTCCAGCAGGGCCTCCGCCCCCAGATCATGGGCCGCACGTTTCAGGAAGGGCCGTTTGGAGCGCAGCGAGCTGAGGTGGATCACCTCTGCGATCTTGGGAATACCGGACCCCTGCGCCCCCGTCACCAGCACATCGCCCGACGCCTGCGCCACGCGGCGCACATGGGCGCGCAGCCCCTCGGCCAGCGCGGAGGAGCCGAAAATCATCCGCGCGGCAGGATCGCCCCGCTCGACCAACTGGCGCAGGGCGCGGTTTTCCAGCACCAGCGCGCGCGTCTTGAGCGCCCGTTCCACCACCGCCAGCAGATCGGAGGCCGCACAGGGTTTCTCCAGAAACTCGAAAGCCCCCTCGCCCATCGCCTTGACCGCCATCGGGATGTCCCCCTCCCCCGTGAGCAGGATCACCGGCAGATCGGCATCGACGCTGCGCACATGGCCCAGCAGGTGAAACCCGTCGCGCCCCGGCATGCGGATGTCCGACAGAACCACCCCGTCAAAGGCAGGCGTAATGTGATCGGCCGCCACCACAAACGACCCTGCGGCGATGCAGGTCAGGTCAGCCAGCTCAAGCGTCTGGGCCAATGCCTCGCGCACGGCGGGGTCGTCATCGACCAAAAGGACAGTCGTCGTCATGCGGCACGCTCCTGTTCCATCGGCAGCAGGGTCACGGTGAAACACGCGCCCGAACCGGTGTTTTGCACGCGGATCTCCCCGCCGACACTTTGCACGATAGCATAGCTGATCGACAGGCCCAGCCCCACGCCCTTTGCGGCGCCCACGTCCTTGGTGGAGTAGAACGGCTCGAACACGCGCGCGGGCGCGACAAGGCCGGGGCCGCTGTCGGTCACATGCACGCGCACCGTCTCGCCCTGCTCGATCCGGATCTGGATATGGCGGGTGTCACTGGCTGCGACCGCGTCCAGCGCATTGGTGACAAGGTTCAAAAACACCTGCCCCAGCCGTACCTCGCCGCCGCGCACCCAGACCGGTGCTGCGGGCGGCGCATAGTCCAGCGTGACGCCCATCGCCATGCGCCGCTCGTGGCTGAGCTCGAGGGTATCGGCAATGACCTGCCCCAGATCGACCTGCACCTGCTGCACCGGCTCCTGCTTGGAAAAGGCGCGCAGGTTCTTGATGATCCGGCCCATGCGATCGGCCATCTCGGCGATGCGGGTGAAATTCTCGGCGGCGCGGGCGGGCTTGTCACGGGCAATGAACTGCACACCGTTTTCGGCAAACGACTGCACGGCCATCAGCGGCTGGTTCAACTCGTGGCTGATGCCTGCGCTCAGTTGCCCCAGCGCGCTCAGCTTGCTGGCCTGCACCAGATCGTCCTGCGCGCGGGCCAGCGCCTGCTGGGCCTGCTCGCGGATGTCGGCCTCGTGGCGCAGATCGTTGTTAATGTCGCGCAGGGCCTGCGTGCGGGCGCGCACCCGCGCCTCGAGCTGTGCGTTGGCACGCGCCAGCGTGCGCCGCCGTTCCGTCGCGAGGAACAACAGCGCCCCAAAGGCCAGACACAGCGCCGCCACCGCCAGCGCCTGTGCGGCGGCCAGCCTGCGCACGGGTGCCACATCCATCAGCACCTCGCCGGTCATGCCGATTACCGGCAAATCCTGCGTCAGATGCAGCGCGGCGCGCGGCAGATACGGCCCCCATCCCAGATGCCAGATTTCATGCGGACCGCTGCGGCGGATGTCAAAGGCAGGCGCGCGCCCGCGCGGCGGCGCAAGGCCTGCCCCGTCCTCGGCACGGCGCCACAAAATCAGCTCGGACCGGTTGGAGACCTGCACCTGCCCGCGCGCATCCGTGAAAAACACCGGCGGCGTATCGCCGCGCCACGCATAATCCACCGAGGCCAGATCGGTCGAGACGACCAGCGCACCGCGCACGCGGCCCTGCGCATCAAACACAGGCGCTGCATAGAAATAGCTGCGCCCCGCCCCCCTGTCCGGCCCATAGCCGCGCCCCAGCGCCCCGTTCAGCGCACGGCGCACAAAGGCCTGCGCGCCGGCACTGCCCGCACCGCTGTCCGCCGCCGCGCGCAAACGCCCCGCCGGATCAATCACCATCACGTCCAGCGCCGCTGCACGGTCCGCCACCCCGCGCAGCATGGCCGTATCCGCCGCTGTGCCCGCGCCTTGCAGCACGGCCAGCACACGCGGATGATCCGCCATGACCACCGCCAGATCGCGGTAGCGCTGAAGCTGGCCCACCAGCCGGTCACTGGCCAGCGCCAGATCCGCGCCACCGCGTTGGGACAGCTGCGCCATGCCCTGTTGCGTGGCCACGCGCCACACCCCCGCCGCCAGCAGCGCCACGCAGATTAAAAAGACAACAATGCTCAGGCCGCGCCTGCCAAACCGGATGCTCATGCCGGCCAATTTATGCCGCAACCCTTGCATTGACCAGCGCAACCGCGTTTGCATGCCGCGTATGAAACGTATCAGCCAGTCGCCGCACGACCCCGCCTTTGTCCAGAACCCCTATCCGTTCTATGACCGCGCCCGCGCGATGGGGCCCGTCGTGATGTGGGAGGATTACGACATGGCCTGCGCCTTTGACGCGGGCACGGTTCAGGCGCTGCTGCGCGACCGCCGTCTGGGCCGCCAGATCCCCGACGACCAGCGCCAGCCCGTTGCCCAACACCTCGCCCCTTTTCACGCGGTCGAACAACACTCGATGCTGGAGCTGGAGCCGCCCGCCCACACGCGCCTGCGCGGTCTGGTGCTGCGCGCCTTTACCTCGCGCCGGATCAAGGAGCTGCACCCCGATATCACACAGGTGACGGCACAGCTGCTTGACGGGCTGCCGCGCAGCGGGGCCTTTGATCTGATCCCCGCCTTTTGCACCCAGCTGCCCGTCCGCATCATCGCCCGCCTGCTGGGCGTGCCCGAAGAAATCTCGCCCGATCTGCTGCGTTGGTCGAATGCGATGGTCGCGATGTATCAGGCTGGCCGCAGCCGCGCGATCGAGGATGCGGCGACCACCGCGGCGCGCGAATTTTCCGACTTCCTCACCCGCTACATCGAGCAGCGGCGCAGCGCGCCTGCCGACGATCTGATCACCCAGCTGATCGCAGCGGAACAGGACGGTGCGCGCCTCAGCACGGCCGAGCTGATCTCGACCTGCGTGCTGTTGCTGAACGCGGGCCACGAGGCGACGGTGCACAGCCTTGGCAATGCCGTCAAATGCCTGATCGAACACGACACCCCGCGCGCCGCCCTTGCACCCGACGCCATCGCCGCCACCAGTGAGGAGCTTTTGCGCTACACGCCGCCGCTGCATATGTTCGACCGCTACGTCTATGAGGACGTGGAGGCGGGCGGCGTCACGCTCAAACAGGGCAGCCGCGTGGGGCTGGTGCTGGCCGCCGCAGGGCGCGACCCGTCAGTGTTCAAGGCAGCGGACCGGTTTGATCCGGGCCGGCCTGCACAGCCTCACGCGGCCTTTGGCGGCGGGTTGCATTTCTGCGTCGGCGCGCCGCTGGCCCGGATGGAAATGCAGATCGCCATGCCCGCCCTGTTCGCGCGCATGCCCGATCTGGCGCTGGCCGCACCGCCGCAGTTCACCGACAGCTACCATTTTCACAAACTCGACAAACTAATGGTCGCCCCTGCGTGATGGGCGGCCCTGCGTGATGGTCGCTCCTGCGTGATGGGCGGCCCCTGCCCTGAACACCGTCTCAGCCTCCTGCCTGCCCGCTACGCAGAAACCACCACCGACCACCGCGTGGGGCTAGGACCTGCACCCCACAGTTTTTGAGCACCCAAGCGTCGCCGGACCGAGCTAGAGCGGCAGCATGGTTGTGGATTTGATCTGCTCCATCGACAACAGCGCGGTGACGTTATGGACCTTCACCTCCCCGATCAGCGCCTGATAAAAGCGGTCGTAGGCGCGCGCGTTCTCGACCCGCACCTTTAGGATATAGTCGATGTCGCCCGCCAGCCGGTGCGCCTCTTGCACCTCCGCGCGGTCCTGTAGCGCCTTGAGAAATTTCGCCTGCCATTCCGCTTCATGCTCGGACGTGCGGATCAGCACGAAAAAACACGCCTCGAACCCCAGCGCCTCTGCATCCAGTACAACCGTCTGCTGGCCGATCACGCCTGCCTCGCGCAGCTTGCGAATCCGGTTCCACACCGGCGTCTTGCTTGATCCGACCTCGCGCGCGATCTCGTCCAGTGACCGGCTCGCATCCGTTTGCAGCGCCGCTAAAATCTTCCGATCCGTCTCGTCTATCCGGACAGTCATTCCATGTGCCTCCCGTTTTCAGGGTGTTTGTTCCATCTGGCACCGCGTTTAGAACAAATGTCCTTATGTGGCCAGAGATATAGCAACATTACGGAACATTGTCCTATATTAAGCCCCAGAACAGGCAGGAGACAGCACGATGGACCATTTCCCGATCTTTATCGCCACCCAGACCGCACGCATCATCGTGTCGGGCGGTGGCGACGCGGCGCTGGCAAAACTGCGCCTGCTGCTGAAAACCCGCGCCAAAATCACCGTCTTTGCTGCGACACCCGCGCCCGAGATCGTACAGTGGGCGGCCGAGGGGCGCCTGACGCTGGTCGAGCGTGCGATGGATTACGGCGATGCCGTCTGCGCACGCATGTTCTATGGCGCCAATGAGGACGCGGCCGAGGATGCGCGCACGGCGCATCTGGCCCTGACCTGTGGCGCGCTGGTCAATATCGTCGATAACCTTGAGGACAGTCAGTTCATCACCCCTGCCATCGTCGACCGCGATCCCGTGACTATCGCCATCGGGACCGAAGGGGCAGCCCCCGTTCTGGCCCGCGCGATCAAGGCGGATCTTGAGGAACGCCTGCCCCGGTCGCTTGGTGCGCTGGCCCGCATCGGCAAGACATTTCGCAAGGCCTCTTATGCGCTGCCCTTTGGCCGTGCGCGCCGTGATTTCTGGCGGGCGTTCTATTTCGATGCCGGCCCCAAGGCGATTGCCGAGGGCGAGGCGCGCGTGCTGCCTGCCTTGCACGACTTGCTGGGCACCCATCTCACGCGGCCGGCCCGTGCGGGCCATGTCGCATTCGTGGGCGGCGGTCCGGGCGATCCTGAGCTGCTCACCCTCAAGGCGCGGCGCGCGCTGGACGAGGCGGATGTGGTCATCTATGACCGTCTGATCACGCCCGAAATCCTTGAGCTGGCCCGCCGCGAGGCCACCATGATCGACGTGGGCAAGGAAGGGTTCGGCCCCTCCACCGCACAAGAACACATCAACGATCTGCTGGTTGAGCATGCACAGTCGGGCGCGCAGGTCGTGCGGCTCAAATCTGGCGATGCCACCGTCTTTGGCCGTCTGGACGAGGAAATCGACGCGGTGGATGCGCATGGCATC
>ENA-ORXR01002584-ORXR01002584.1-marine-metagenome-genome-assembly--contig:-NODE-2584-length-17029-cov-86.336597_pt1 | contig 17029 bp, 16 predicted proteins | sample MGYA00237866_ERZ511479 | MGnify/ENA metagenome assembly ERZ511479 | reverse complement strand
CAAACATTGATGGATTCGGAGATTTAGAAGACGTTGGTAGTTCTATAAATAGTCATTCATTCTTAATTAGGGATAATAAAGATTTAGAAACTATCAATGCGTTTCCTAAATTAAACCACATTCAAGGAGATTTCCAAATATGGGATAATATGTCCCTTTCAACCTTCGCATCACCTACATTTCATAATTTAGAATTAGTTGATGGTCATTTCTACATCATTAATAATGACGGTTTAACCGAATTAACCACACAATTCCCAATGTTGGATAAAGTAGGATACGATTTTGTTCTCAGAGATTGTGATAAGTTAAAAACTATTAATGGATTTAATAATCTAACCCAAGTCGTTCAGATATTCAATATTGGACAATATACCGACGAGGCGGGCAATCTTGATTTAGAAAGTATAGATGGGTTTGATTTGCTTGAAACCGTTGGTAGGGATTTCAGTATTAATTTCAATCAAAGTTTGAAAACAATTGACGGTTTTCCTGTGCTCAAGGATGTCGGACGCTCATTTGTTATTCGTGACAATGCCAATTTAACAAACATTGATGGATTCGGAGATTTAGAAGACGTTGGTAGTTCTATAAATAGTCATTCATTCTTAATTAGGGATAATGAGGATTTAAAAACTATCAATGCTTTTCCTCAATTAAACCACATTCAAGGAGATTTTAATATACGCAATAATTTGTCATTAGCATCAATTGAATTTAACAATTTGGAATTAGTTGATAGAGATTTTAACATTATCAATAATGACCTACTCTGTCAAATTAATGGCTTATATAGTCTTGTAGCAATAGGACGGAACATGAATATTTCCGATAACGCCAATCTCTCTGAGTGCTGTATTCTTGAATGTCTCAATGCTCCACAAGGCACTGTAAACGGTACTACAACTATCACAGATAACGCCACAGGTTGCAATAGCCTCACCGAACTCAGCACTTGTGATGTCTCACAATGTCCGACTGCCTGTACAGGCACACTGGATGCTTGTGGCGTATGCGACGGGGACGGACCTATCACTTACTACGAAGATTTGGACGGTAACGGTTTGGGTAATCCATACATCAGTATTGTAAGCTGTTGTGCTATTCCGGGTTATGTAGATAATGACGATGAAGCTGTTTCCATAGACGATACAGACATCGAAAACCAACTAAACACCTTCCCCAACCCCACCACCTCCATCCTCAACATCCACCTCCCTGTGACCACCGGCAAGACTGAAATATACCTCACAGATGTCAGTGGCAAGCGGTGTTTACAAAAGAGTATTCAGGGCGCAGAACAAGCGACATTGGATATGGCGCGTTTACCTGACGGCGTGTACTTCATATCCTTTGTACATGAAGAATACACCACAGTACGAAAAGTATTAAAGAACAGCCGATGAACGCCAATATGAGCAAAACCATTTGTCGGGCGGTGATGTCCGTCCGGCAGATGCGCTCATATCTGCCATATTTTCACACACAAAACATCCCTTAGCCTTCTAATTTTTTCGACAACTTACAATTTTTCGCAGGTATATAAAATGCTAAAAAACAGATGTTTAAGATGTTTTTCACACACATTTAAATACTATTTATACATTATAGCATCCTAATTTTTACATAAATCACATAGAAAAGCAAGGCAATTTCCCTTCATCTTTGCATCGAAATCAAAACAACATTTTTTAACCATTTTTCAAAAATATTATCATGAAGCAATTAAAATCAATTTTTACTTTAATGATAGCCTGTGTATTTGCCGTAACAGGTTTCGCACAAAGCACCGACACGGGCGATGCTCCTCAAAAAGACTCACCTTTTAGCTTCCGGCTTGGCGCAAAGCTAGGCTTTCATGCCATGACGAATATCAGTTTTACAGATGACGTTGATTTTCAGACGTATCAGTGGGAACCGACGACTTCCTTTATTTATGGTGCTTCTTCCGAGTTGATGTTTTCAAAAAGGTTTGGACTCCAAGTTGAAGCTCAATTTACTCGTAAAGGACTTACAGCCAAGCCTGCATTTGATTACACTCAAAAAATATCCATGCTCGAAGTTCCGATGTATCTCAAAATTACGGATTTGGAAGGAGATCATTTTGGTTCTTTCTTTTCAGGTAGTGGTTTTAATACCGGTGTACTGGTAGGTCCTATATACGGTATAAATACTGGAGTCGTTGAAAAAAGTGGGAGCGAACGCGAAAAAACCGATATAAAAGATACCGATTACAAGAGAAGTCATTGGCAACTTGGCTTGTATGCTATGGCTGACGGAAACATCGCAGACGGACACCGCGTCGGGCTACAAATTGGTGGCAAAATAGGTGTTACCGACTTAGGTAAAGATGAGTCATTCACACAATTGTTCAGGTCACTTGATGTCTCTCTTATCTACTACATCCCTACAAAGTTTAAACGGTAACAAACAAAAAATAATTCACCGAAAACAATTTTAAAGTAATCAATAATTAAAACATGAAAAATATCAAAATAACACTCATCTTCACCATACTACTTTTATGTAGTGCCACCATGATTTTTTCACAGAAAAATGTGGTAAAACTCGGATTGGGAGGTTTAGCATTAGGCAATGTCAATCTCAGCTATGAACGAGTACTGTCCGAAAATCAATCAGTAGCATTAAATATAGGTTTTATGCCTTCGAGGAATATTCCCGAATTTATATTAGAAGCAAGTGATGTACCTGATTTTGAGAATAGTATATCCGGTTTTTCCATTACTCCCGAATATAGATTTTATACAAGCAAAAAAAATGCTCCTAAAGGCTTTTATGTTGCTCCTTACGCAAAGTTGAGTAATTATAAATTCGAGTTCAATGAAACCTATGACGGCATAACTGGTGTAGCAAGTGGCAAATACGCCACCATAGGAGTCGGAGCACAACTTGGTGTACAGTGGCTGATTTCCGACCGCGTTTCTATTGATTGGTATTTTCTCGGATTAGGAGTTAATCGCAATTCACTCTCTATGAAATTTGAGTCAAATTCGCAAGAAGTCAACTATGCAAGTATTGCAGATGATATAAAAACAGACTTGGAAGATATACCTATTTTGGGTAGTCGGATAGAGGTTACGTCTGGCGATGACTTTGTAGAAGCCAAAGCACCTTTCATATTTCCGGCACTTAGGTCGGGTATATCAATCGGAGTTGCTTTTTAAATAAATACTTTTTAAATATTTCCGTTTCCACAGCACTCACGAAGCACACCCCACACTTGAACCGGACAACATCGTTGTCCGGTTATTTTTTTTTCATGATGTAAAATTTCGGACTCAATTGCATTATTTTAAATTGTGGGTGCAGGACAAATTTTTAATCTGCCTCGTACCGACGACTTTAGCCGTCGCGGAAAGTACCGAGCCATTTGACGGCTAAAGTCGTCAGTACAGTGGCATTTCAAAATAAAATTAAAAATTTGCCCTGCACCCTAAATTGCTCATAATTCACAGAAAAAGAATGAATTATTAAGCCTGAATTTGATACTTGAATTTCTACCTGAACTTACTTATCTTGCCAGCTATGCAAGACCAACAACATATCAAACAAGCACTCTACCAAGCCTGCGAACAACATATCAATGAGCGCATCGCATCCATTCAAAAAAAGCTGACTGCCATTCAAGAATCTCGCAACAACGAAACCAAAAGCAGTTCAGGCGACAAGTTCGAAACCGGACGTGCCATGATGCACATCGAAGAACAAAACAACAAAGTACAACTCTCCGAAGCTTTTGAGGTCAAAAAAAAATTGACAAGTATCGGTATCAAAAAAACCGTAAGTCACATAAAATCAGGCAGTTTAGTCATCACCAATCGCGGCAATTATTTTATCAGCATTGGTATAGGTAAGGTTAAAATAGCGGATACTATTTACTTTTGCTTATCCCCCAACTCACCCATTGGAATGAAAATGATAGGTAAGGAAATCGGTGATAAAATTACATTTAATCAAAACAAAATTACGGTAAAAAGCATATACTAATATTTTTTAATCCAGAAAATACACTCCCTTTTAAACCTTTTCCCAATATAAGAGTCTTACTAACAAACACAATAAATTTGGTGCAGATATCGGCATATACAATGAGTGATACCGAAATACTCGTGGGGATGAAGCGCAGCGAAACGCAAGAGCAGGCTTTTCGAGCATTGATGAGTAAGTATCAAGAACGCTTGTATCTGCACATTCGACGTATGGTGACAGAACACAGCGATGCCGACGATGTTTTGCAAAATACACTGATAAAAATTTATCGCGGTATAGCGAATTTTAAAGGAAATTCCGAACTTTATACATGGCTGTATCGCATTGCGACCAACGAGTCGATTACTTTTTTAAAACGAAAAAAAAGACATACATCGACATCCATTCAAAATGAAAATCTTGACATGGAAAATCGCCTCAAAGCAGACACTTGGTTCGATGGCGATGCTGCCCAACAAAAACTGAAAGCAGCCATTGCGATACTCCCTCAAAAACAACAACTTGTTTTTAATATGCGTTATTATGACGATATGAGTTATAAGGATATTTCGGAAGTATTAGGAACTTCCGTCGGGGCTTTGAAGGCATCTTATCACCATGCCGCCAAAAAAATTGAAGCCTATATTAAAGCTAACTGACGTTACGCAGTAACGTGTCCGCAGTTGGTCAGACCACAGACCGCAGCTGGCTTCACGTATGACTGCGGTCTGCCGACTGACCAACTGCAGACTGTCCTAGAGAAAAACGTTGTTGAATATCCAAATCAAGTATTCTGCGTAACATCAGTAACTAAGTTTTTCAGACATGAAAAAAGACAATAACATACAAGAAGAATTACAAAGCATTTCGCCATTACTCGCACAAATGAAGGATGCGGAAGAAGGTTACAAAGTACCACATTTATACTTCGAAACCTTACAGGATAAAGTATTGGCAGAGGCAAAACAACAGCCGAAAAAAATCGGTCTTTTGGCTCGATTTTTTCGCCCACAGCTTGCACTTCTTGTTTCTATAATGATTTTACTCGCGGCGGGTATATTTTTATTTAACACCAATCAAAGTACACAAGTGGCTGATTTGAAAGAAGTTAGCACAGAAGAACTTGCGTGGTATGTTAATGAAAACATCGACGATGTTGATTTATTATTAGAAATAGATGACCCCGAACTAAATATTTCCAACGGTATCGACCTCGACCCCAATGAATTGGAAAACTATATTGAAGAAGAGTTTATTGACGTACTGATGTACTGACGTTATAATATACAAACACATCAACACATGAAAAAGATAATCATCACTTTATTGGTAAGTAGTTTATTTTTGGGCATGGTTTCGGGACAGCCGGATGGCAAACGTGAAAGGCACAAGCCTACACCTGAAATGCGACAAAAAATAGAAGCCTATAAAATTACTTTTTTTACAGAAGGTCTTGAACTCACAGAGGGAGAAGCAGAACAATTTTTTCCCATTTTTAATGAGCGTGAACGCAAAATGAGGGCATTAAAAAAAGAATATCGTCCGAACAAACGCCCCGATTTTGATACGATGAGCGAAGTAGAAATTCAACAAATGTTTGATCGTCACTTCGAAATGAGGCAGCGAGAATTGGATTTGGATAAAGAATACGTTGTCAAGTTTATTAAAATCTTACCTCCACGCAAAGTATTTAAAATCAGACATTTGGAACGAGAATTCAAACACAAAATTATGAATGAATTTAGAAAACGAAAAGGAAAACGACAATAATACAAGTGTTGGAGCCACTACTATTGTTTGATTGTTTCGCTACGCTAATTGTTAGATTGTCAAATGATTTTTTTGCGAAGCAAAAAACCTAACAACAATTCAACAATCACAACCTTAGCCTGAAACTCAAATTTGCCAAAATTATGCAAGAGATTGGTGAGTAAGGTACTAAAGTGGAATCACAGGGTCAATGACACAAGAGCTACGACTAACTTCCTCCGTTGTACCATCTTTATAACGCACCACTGCGGTCACTCTCCCACGCTTGATGTAGCCGTCCATGATGACTCGTTTTCCATCTTTCGAAATTTGTCCTTCTATCGGAGTATCGTCATTGGCATACTTAATTTTTTCTATGCCATTTGCGGGTTTGTCCAAATAAAATTGATACTGTTTAAATTCCTGTATCTCTTCATCCGTCAACCGTTCAGGTTTTATTTGCGTTTCAGGCTTTATCTCCGTCTTTATTTGCGCTTTCACATTCAAACTGAATATCATTACACATAGAATCGCCAATACGAATTTAAATATTTTCATAAATATATTTTTTATAAAATATTAATTTTCAACACTTTAGTAACAATAAAACAATTCACTTGTTCAGAATTACTTACTTCTCCGCGCTATATTTTCCTCTAAATTTTCTTGCCAAGGTCTTGAATTTATTATCCAAATCAATAGATTTACCACCGATAAATGCTTGTTCGACTTTGGCGGTACGCATATCAAGAATATCTCCGGCGGCGATAAAAAAGGTCGCATCTTTACCTGTTTCGAGTGTTCCGACGCTGTCATCTATTCCAAGAATTTTGGCGGTATTGGCAGTCAAAGCCTTGATAGCTTGCTCGTAAGGAAGCCCGTAAGAAACCGCTTGTCCAGCTTGAAAAGCAAGGTTAAATTGCTCCCACGCCCCTTCCATACTAAGCGCGAAAAGCACACCTTTATCATGTAGTATTTTGGGCGTTTTGAAAGGCTGGTCAATGTCATCATCTATATTCGAAGGTAGCGATTGGGTATTGGAAAGAATGACAGGGATGTTGCTGTTGGCGAGTTCATCCGCAATAAGCCATGCGTCTTTCGCGCCTATGATGACACCCTGCACATCCATGTCTTTTATGAATTGGATGACCTCCAACATTGCCTTTGCTTCATTGGTATGAATAAAGAGTTTTTTATTGGCACTAAATATCCCGCGCATCGCCTCAAATTTGAGATTTTTGCTACTTGGCGTGCTGCGTGCGTAGGCTTTGGCAGCCTGAAAATGTTGTTTGATTTCGGTGATTTGTTTTTGATAATCGTCGTTCTTTTTCGTTGGTCCGGGTGCTGCCCACCAACCGGTTCGACGGTGCATAGAGGGCCAATGCAGGTGAATACCATCATCCATTTTGTAAGCGGCATCTTCCCAATTCCAAGCATCCAATTCGACAATACTCGAACTGCCGGGTACTCGTCCGCCTTCGGGTACGACCTGTGCCATGAGTATGCCATTGGCACGAATGGTCGGCGTGACACGCGAATCGGTATTATAAGCAATAATCGCACGTATATTAGGATTAAAACCGCCAACTTCCCTGTTGTCACGTGTGGCGCGTACTGCGTCGATTTCTTTGAGTCCGATTTGAGAATTGGGCGCAATAAAGCCCGGATAAATTTCTTTCCCTTTCGCATCGATGACTTTATCCCATTCGGAAGTATTGGGTGGCGTAATACGGGCATCGGCTACGAAAGTAATTTTGCCATCGGCAAAGCCTATCGCACTATTTTCAATGACTTTTCCTGTGCCGAGGTGTGCTTTTGCATTGAGAATGAGGATAGAATTTACTTGCTTTTTTGCTGGAGTTTGTTGGGCAAAAAGGCTTATCGACATTAGGACGAAAGTAAGTGTCCAAATATTTATTTTCATTATAAAAAAATTCATATAAAATATTTTACGTAACACAAACATTCGTGTCTGTGCCACATCAAACACAGACACGAATGTTTGTGTTACGTAGTACATTCTTACGTAAAAATAGAAAAACCGAGCCGAAAATCGGCTCGGTTCTTTATATTTTTTAAAATAATTTCCTCTATTTTAACGGTTGCCAACTCGTTACTCGAAACTCGACAACTCGAAACTCAGATTATTTATACGCCTTAATGTCGCCGGACTTGATGCCATCGACATATTTTCTAAGTTCTTCTTTCACAACGGGTGCGAGTAGGACCAAGCCGATAATATTCGGGAAGACCATCGCAAATATCATCGCATCGGAGAAACCAACGACTGCACCGAGACTGGCTGCTGCACCAATAACAATGAATAAACAGAATAAGATTTTGTACGTATAATCTGCTGCTTTGCTTTTACCGAAAAGGTACATCCAGGCTTGTAAGCCATAGTACGACCATGACAGCATGGTAGAGAAAGCAAATAAAATCACCGCAATCGTGAGTACATAAGGAAACCATGAAATACCGGAAGCAAAGGCTTTAGAGGTAAGTTCTACACCACCAAATCCGCCATCGGAACCATAAGTAATCAGGCTACCATCAATATTAGCAATAATAATAACGAGTGCTGTCATGGTACATATCACAACGGTATCAACGAAAGGCTCAAGAAGTGCCACGATACCCTCACTTGCGGGGTGGTCGGTACGTACTGCGGAGTGCGCGATAGCTGCCGAACCTACACCGGCTTCGTTGGAGAATGCTGCCCGACGGAAGCCCTGTATCAATGCCCCAATGACACCACCCGTGATGCCTGCACCTGTAAATGCACCGGAGAAAATCTGACCAACGGCTTCGGGAACTACACCGATATTCATAATAATAATGGTCAAAGCTGCGAGGACATAAATGATTGCCATAGCCGGAACGATTTTTTCGGCTACTGCACCGATACGTTTGATACCACCAATGATGACTATCCCTACGAGTATCGCCATAACCATTCCAAATCCAAAACCTGCGGCAGTGGAACTTGTGCCTATCATTTGTGTAAATTGTGCTGCTGCTTGATTGGCTTGAAACATATTGCCACCACCAAATGAACCGCCTACACACATAATCGCAAAAAATACGGCGAGGACTTTACCCAGTCCGCCGAGTCCTTTTTCGGCAAGTCCGCGACTGAGGTAGTACATCGGACCACCATATACTGTGCCGTCAGGACCGACTTCGCGGTATTTGACACCGAGTGTACATTCTGTAAATTTTGACGACATACCAATCAAACCTGCAATAATCATCCAGAGGGTAGCTCCCGGACCGCCGATGGCAATCGCGATAGCTACGCCCGCGATATTTCCAAGTCCTACCGTAGCGGAAAGTGCTGCTGTCAATGCCTGAAAGTGGCTGACTTCGCCGGCTATGTGGTCTGCTTGAATGGTGCCGAGGTTGTCAGAAGCTCGACTGGCAGGTTGTTTGGGTGGGGTGTATTTACCACGCACTACGTCAATCGCCAGTTTGAATTTGGTGAGGTTGACGAAGTTAAAATAAATAGTAAAAAATAAGGCACCACCAATAAGTACAAAGAGGACAAATGGTACTTTCATGCCCTGCCCTATGGGTACAGACCAGAATACAACACTCTCTATCCAGTTGGTAGCAGGTTGTATAAATTCGTTGATTTTGTCGTCAATGCCTTTTGCGTCTTGTGCCATGCTCAATAAAGGCAATAGCATAGCACCGAACATCATTAAAATACGTTTCATAACATTGAATAAATTGTGAAAATTCCAAAATCCCAAGCACCAAAATCCAATTTTACATAATGTTTTAATTCACATTGGAATTTGGGTATTGTGATTTGAAATTTATTTAGGTTTGCAATGGTAAATCGAAAAAACTCTTGTTTTATTGCACGAATATAGGACTTCATTTTAATATAGCGTAGCAGATTCCGAAATTGTAGCGTTTTCTACAATAATAGGTGAGGTTATTTTCTGGTTGAATGTCTTGAAAAACGCTGTGCGTTTTTGTCCATAGGTAATTTTATGGCGATATTTGGTGTGGCGGTATGAGGGTATAGATATGTTTAAAAGCGGGAGATTTCTACATCTACTTTTTGGGTAAGAGATTTTTTGTTGGGTAAGAATTTTAATCTGTTGCTATTCCGTCTCGGCTAAATTGTATGTAATTACTTCCGCCACCGAACGCAGTTACGATATTTCCCAAATATTGCTCAAAATAAGCGGTTAAATCCTTGTTTGAGATGTTTCCAAAAAGTAATAACAAGACTTTAGGTGGTGCACCTTTCAAGAAATAATGGTCGGAAAAGTCACTATCTTTTGTGATGACAGTTCTTTCTTGTTCAATTGCGATTTCAATAATCTAGGAGTCTTGAAGGAGATGACCGTTTTCAAAATCAGTCGTATGTATGCAATCATGTCCTTCTGATTGGAGATAGGCAGATAGCTTGGGAGGTAATTGGGTATCTACGATAAATTTCATGAGATAACCAAGATTTGCTTAGTATCGGCAATTCTTGCAGCGTAAGTCAGGCAAGCCTGTATGTCTTGCTGTTCTATGTAAGGGTAATCTTCCAGTATTTCCTCAAAGGTCATACCTCCGGCAATCAATTCAAGCATCTGACTGACCGTAAATCGCATATTACGAATGGAAGGTTTGCCGTGCATGACGGCAGGATTAATGGTGATTCTTTCTAATTGATTCATACGTTATTTTTCATTTCATGTAATTCATTTTTTAAATCAATAGCTGTCACACGAAATTTTTTGTTCAAAGATAAGTGATTTTAACGAGAAATGCACCTACTTACATCTCCAAGTGTGTGATTCCGAAATTGTAGTGTTTTCTACAATAATCGGTGAGGTTTTTTGTCATGTGAATATCTTGAAAACTACGTCATTTCCTGAATTTTCTGACGCAATTCGGTGAGTTTTTCTTCCATTTCTTCTATCTCATTGGCTATGCTAAATTGCTTTTCGGCATCGGCGGTAGTGATAGCTTGATCACGAAAGAAATTGAGTTTTTTGATGAGTTTTTTTTCTATTTTTTTGAGTCCTTCAAGTTCTAATTGCTTGTTGCTTTCGGTAGTAAGCGGTGAAGTGGCAACCTCTGGAATATCCTCTGCATCAGGTGCTTCGAGAAGAGTGCTTGGTGCTTCTTTTTCGATAGATTTTCCTGAACGAATGGCTTTTGCAGTTTGTTTAATTTTTCGAGCAATAAAAGTAAACGCCTCATCCATATTTTGATAAGAGACAACAGGTTTGGCATCTTTTGGAAGCCCTTGCAGCTTACCAAACGGCGCATCAAACCAATCACAATCCCGCAAAACAACAGGCACGACGACCGCATCCTCCGCCTCATGACGTTGCATGGCGGTCTTGATTTCGACATCCCAAATATAATCGGAAGCCAAAAAGTCCGAACTAATCAACAACAAAATAATGTCGGCTTTGAGTAGTTCCGTTTTGATGGCTTTATCCCATTCGCCACCGGTTGGAATGGCGCGATCGTGCCAAGCATCTATCGTGTTGGTACGTTCCATGAGCTTGAGATGTGCAGCAAGTTTATCTCGCAAATCCTCATCTTTGTGCGAATAGGAAAAAAAAACCGTGACGGGCATTTGTTTGGACATAGATTGAATTCGTTTGTTCTTCAAAGATAAATCTTTCAAACGATTAATCCACTTTTTCTGTTGCTTCTCTGGTTTTTCTTGCTTTTTTCTGTTCATTATTACTTTCATAGATGACGTAATTCTCGTATTTGGCGTGATTGGTTTCTGCCCATATATCTTTACCGATATTGCAAATATTGACATATTCGCGGTACATTTGGTTGCCAAGTTCTACACGTCTTTCTACAGAAATATCGCGGTCGGAGACTTTATCTTGTTGGATATTGAGTGCGTTTTCAAAATTCTTACAAGCCTCTGTGATGCGCGTCAAATGATTTTCTCTCAAACCTGTTTCTGCCAGAAAATCAATCTGTTGGCGTGCTACACGCACTACGCGCCGTCCGCAAAACAGCAATTGGGCATCAGTCATATCACCCATTTTTGCAGTCCCAAATTTGCGATAACGACCGGAGCGATTAGTAAATTTGGTCGCTACGCGCGTCATGACAGAACGTATGGCGGTTTTGAGTTTTTCGGCAGCATCATATTTTTTTTCGGTCGTCAACATCTGTGTGCCGAGCAGCTCATCATCGCTGGGTAATTTGGCAAATTTTTGACAAATATTATGAATGGTTTTCAATTTTTCCATATCATAACCATAGGTTTTGAACGAGTCAATATCGCGTTGCGAAAAGCGTAATTTCTCCATCGTTTGAACGTACAAATCGGCATCTGGAAAATTATATTCGCGGTGTACTTCTTGCTTTTTCATCAATCATTTGTTTTGATTCAAAGCAAAAATATGTCATTATATTGATTTAATCAAATATTTTTATCATTTTTTTGATTAAATAAATATTAATTTATTCCTTTAGAATGGGCGTATTTTTTGAACAGACTTTGTGTACCTTTACTGTCCGCGATTTTTCTAATTTCAAATATCATAATATCACCATGAATCATTATACCAAAGAACAAACCACCAATATTTATAAAGAAACTTTTGCATTTATCGCCGTAGAAGAAGCCGAGCATGTACTCACGATTACGCTTGACCGCGAAAAGAAAAAAAACGCTTTGCATCCTCAAACAGTTAATGAATTGGCTTTTGCGATGCAATACGCACATCATACAAAAGATGTGTGGGTCGTCATCATTCAGGCGAAAGGAAATGTATTTTGTGCAGGAGCGGATTTGAAGGCATTTATGGGCATGTTGGGTGACTATGATTCGTCGATACCTGTGCCTATGGGCGAGGTATTAATTGGAGAATTGTTTAATAAAATCCATAAACCGACTATTGCCAAAGTCACGGGTGATGTCTATGCAGGTGGCTTCTTTTTTTTGGCGGGCAGCCATATCGTTATTGCACAAGATAATGTCAAATTCGGTTTGCCCGAAGTCAAACGCGGCTTATATCCTTTTCAAGTCATGGCGACACTCATGCGGGTGATGCCTGCGCGTAAAGTCGTCGATTGGTGTATCAGAGGTTATAATTTGCCTGTCGCAGAAGCCGAGCGATATGGTTTGGTGAGCAGCATAGCAAGTGCCGAAGACATTGATAATGAAGTAAGTAAAATAGTAGAAGAGTTAAAACAAAACAGTCCGACGGCAATACGTATGGGCTTGGCAGCTTATGACCACATCCAACCTGCCGCAGAAGAGCATAAATATCTCATGGAAATGCTCCAACAAACAATTACTTCCAAAGACGGACAAGAAGGTCTGACCGCCTTTCGCGAAAAACGTGCGCCTGTTTGGACGGGAGAGTGACAGTAAGAAGTAAGAACACGGATTTAGCGGATTAGGCAGATTCGCACGAATTTATATGTATAATTTACTTTAAAAAAGTAAAAAATAAAATTAATTATAATACTTAAAAATAACACCTCGCGTAAATCCGTTTAATCCGCCCAATCCGCGTTCTATCATGCTAATTTGACATTTTACAAAAAATAAAAACCTGAATTTTGATATGAAAAAACTACTCGTCCTAACAGGAATTTCAGGAGCTATCGCAGTAATTCTCGGTGCATTTGGCGCACACGCATTATCCGAGCATTTAAATGATAGTCAATTAAATACATACGATATTGCATCAAAATATCACTTTTATCACACCTTAGCCATACTTGGTACTGCCTTATTATACGCCAACACCAATAAGCGATACATCAAATGGGCGGGATACGCTTTTGGTGTAGGAATTATCCTATTTTCCGGTTCATTATATTTATTAGCTTGCAAAGACATGTCACAACTCGGAGGCTGGACAAAAATCATCGGACCTGTCACACCCATCGGCGGACTATTCTTTATCATAGGATGGATATTACTAATCTTATCCCAAATAAAAAATTAACGAATTCATTACTCGCGACCACTCTCGCTACTCGTCACTCGCTACTTATTACTCTCTACATTCAAGGAACTTTTCCTATATTTGCCCTATGAATCTATTACGCCTAAGTTTTAAAAATATCCGTCACAATCCACTCAGTACAATTTTGAGTGTGGTGCTGTTTGCTTTGGGTATCGGCTTGATGGTGTTTTTATTTTTATTACAAAAACAGTTGGACGATAATTTCAAAAAAAATCTGGCGGGTATAGATATGGTTGTAGGGGCAAAAGGAAGCCCTTTGCAACTGATACTCAGCAGTATGTATCATATTGATGCACCTACGGGCAATGTAAAACTTGGTGAGGTGCGTCCCTATTTGAATCCCGAACATCCGTATATTGAAGCTGCTATTCCGCTTTCGATGGGCGATAGCTACCGCGAGTATCGAATGGTCGGGACTACACACGATTTCATTCATTTGTACGATACCCGACTTGCTGAAGGCAAAATTTGGCAGTACAATATGGAGGCAACCGTCGGTGCAAATGTAGCATCAGAATTGGGTTTAAAACTCGGCGACACCTTTAGCAGTTCTCATGGTTTTGCGGATGATGACCACGCTGCACACGACCACGCCGAGTTCAAAGTCGTAGGGATACTCGCGCCTACCGGAGCAGTCATCGACCAATTGATACTGACTACGACACAAAGTTTTTGGCTCGTTCATGAGCATGACGCGACTGCCGAAGATGAACATCATGACCATGATCACGACCACGCTCATCATGACCATAGCCACGCTCCTACGATGCCTCCAAATCTACTCGACGAACCCGAAGAAAAAGAGATTACTTCGCTCCTCGTGAAGTTCAAAGGTCGCAATTTTCAGACCCTTAATATGCCTCGCAACATCAATGAAAAAACCGAAATGCAAGCCGCCTCACCCGCTATCGAAATCAATCGTTTGTACAGCCTCATGGGTACGGGCGAGCAGGTCTTGAAGATGCTGGCAATTGTAATTATTTTTGTGTCGGCATTGAGTATTTTTATCTCATTATTTTCTTCGCTGCGCGAACGTCAGTACGAACTTTCGCTCATGCGTGTGATGGGCGCAGGACGCACTAAGTTGTTCGCACTCATTGTTTTAGAAGGTCTCCTATTGGCAATATTGGGCTATATTATTGGAATCGTGTTGGGGCATTTGGCGATGCAAATCATGGCAACTACGATGGAAGCTACCTACAAATATTCCTTCTCTGCATGGGAGTTTTTGAAGGTAGAATGGTGGTTGCTTGCAGGAGCTTTAATCATAGGTTTTCTTGCAGCGGTATTACCTGCCATTCAAGCTGCCCGAATGGATGTGGCAACTACATTGGCACAGGGAGAATGACGTAAAAAGTAATTCCATTGTAAAAACATTTCACATTCAAATAAATATAAAATAATAAACGTAAATTTGCGCTGAGCAAAAGTTTATGAAGATAGAGTTTATTGAGTGTATAAAGTTTATAGAGTTCGTAAGAGAAATATTTTTTGTAAAAAAAATATTTACACTTTATAAACTTTATACACTCAATACACTGTTTCACAAATTTATTTACTTTTTTGAGTATTTCTTTTAAAATGACTCTTCACCAAAAAATCCTTAAATACAGTGAGTATTCGCGTCATTTTTGATTCGATTCATTTCAAAATAAACGTCAAAAAATGTAAATAAATTTATAAAACAGTGTACTAATCCACCCTTTTTTACATTATGAAATTTGACGAGAACATACGAAACTATATTTACGGAGAAATGGAACCGCCTATCTCCGGTGATTATATTGACAATTACAGTCCGGCTACGGGCGAGGTATATACTCAAATCCCTGACTCCGACGAGCGAGATGTTTTGAGAGCGGTCAAGGCTGCCGAACGTGCATTTCCGGCTTGGTCGAATTGTGGTGTAAAAAAACGCTTCCGAATCCTTACGCGCATTGCCGATATTATTGAGCAAAACCTCGAAACTTTTGCCAAAGCCGAGACTACTGATACGGGCAAACCTATCACGCTTTCCCGTACAATTGATATTCCCCGCGCACAAGCCAATCTGCGTTTTTTCGCTACTGCGATTTTACACTTTTCTTCCGAATCTCACTACATGGAACGCGAAGCCATCAATTATACTTTGCGTCGCCCGATGGGTGTGGTGGGCTGTATTTCGCCGTGGAATCTGCCACTTTATTTGTTTACGTGGAAGATAGCACCGGCACTGGCAAGTGGCAATTGTGTGGTCGCCAAGCCTTCCGAAATCACGCCTTTGACCGCCTACATGTTGTCGCAAGCCTGCAAAGAAGCCAGACTGCCGCCGGGCGTGCTAAACATCGTGCATGGTCATGGGCATAAAGCCGGACAAGCTATCGTAGAGCATCCTTCGGTCAAGGCGATTTCATTCACAGGAGGTACGGAGACTGGTAAAAAAATAGCGGAAATTGCTGCCCCGAAATTTAAAAAAATGTCATTAGAACTGGGTGGAAAAAATCCAAATATCATTTTTGCAGATTGTGATTTTGAAAAAATGATGAGTACGACGATTCGTTCTTCTTTTTCCAATCAAGGACAAATTTGCCTCTGTGGGTCGCGTATTTTTATCGAAAAACATTTTTATACTATTTTTCGTGATGAATTTGTGAAGCGTGTAAAAAAGTTGGTTGTCGGCAATCCTTTCTCCGAAAAAACTGACCAAGGGGCGGTCGTTTCTGCCACGCACAAATCAAAGGTTTTGAATTATATTAATCTTGCGCGTGAAGAAGGTGGGCAGATTTTGTGTGGTGGAAATACCGTAGAAGTTTCGGGTAAATACGCTAAGGGTTACTATCTCGAACCTACTGTAATAGAAGGACTTGGACCACAATGCCGCACCAATCAAGAAGAGATATTCGGACCGATAGTCACGCTGATTCCCTTTGAAACCGAAAAAGAAGTACTTGCCTACGCCAATGGCACGCAATACGGGCTTTCGGCTACTATATGGACTCAAAATATAGGTCGCGCACAGCGCATGTCGGATAAATTGGATGTAGGGATTGTATGGGTGAATACTTGGCTGACTCGTGATTTGAGAACACCTTTCGGTGGTATGAAAAATTCGGGCGCAGGAAGAGAAGGTGGTTGGGAGGCTTTGCGGTTTTTTACCGAACCGAAAAATGTTTGTATTCATTTTTGACATCAATGAATTCAAAACCATACACTTTTTGTTCTTTGTTTTTTCAGAATAATAACAGTCTCTAATAATTTGTGCTTTTGACTGAGTAGTAAGTCAAACTAATTATGATAAGTTCATTTGGCGAAATTTGTCCGATTACTTTGTTGGAGAACAT
>ENA-ORXR01002583-ORXR01002583.1-marine-metagenome-genome-assembly--contig:-NODE-2583-length-17030-cov-12.459742_pt1 | contig 17030 bp, 17 predicted proteins | sample MGYA00237866_ERZ511479 | MGnify/ENA metagenome assembly ERZ511479 | reverse complement strand
GGGGGGGGGGGGGGGGGGGGGGGGGTGTGCAATCCTCGCTTTGCTCGACCGGCCCGATTGCCGAAATACTAGCCACCGCCCTTTCGGTCGCTCGACCGGTCTTTGTCGCTTCTGTCGATTTTCTTCATTCTTGACGCCTGAGCCGGGAATCGCTTCCGGGATTGCTGGCCTGGTGGTCATGCACGGCGCTTCCGATGATCAGATCTCGCGTGCGCTTCAGCGGCCGCTTCCAGGGGACCGCCTGCGGCTGCTGCGCGGGGACCGGTGCACGCGCGCCCAATTTTGCTCCGCGTCCACGATGGCGGATCCGCCTCCACCCGCCTGACAACGGTGGTCGCCGTGCCTGTGCTGCCACCTGTTCCAGTTGAGGCTTTGCCGTCGGCCTTTTGGGTCGTGACAGGCCCCTCGGTGCCTTCTTTTCCACCGGTATGTCCTCATTGTTCTCGTTTCCGCTTCCGGGACGTGGTGGGACTTTGTGACGGGAGTGACGCCTCTCTTTTACTTGAGTAGGTGTCGTCTCGTACCTAGGTGGCGCCTTATGCGTGGTCAGCTTAGCTGACGAATGTGACACTTTTCCTGTGTTTGCTTGACGACGTTGCCTCCATGCCGTATGCCGAATTTTGATTGTCTCGTGTTTTCTCTTTCAGGTGGCGGGTGGGCACCATGCCAACGTCGGCGACCAAGGAACCGCAGGAGTACGCGCTGTTTTTGGAGAGCCTGGAAATCACGGAAAGGGCAAAGGTGGCTCTCCTCGCAAATCTTCTCCGTGACGTGTATGAGGCCTCCACTAAGCTCGACCTGCATCTTGAGCCCCACGGGGCTTCCTTCCACTCAGCCCTCAGTCGGGTCCTCACGACCGACAACCCGCATGACGTGCGCTCCCTTTTCTGTATCCGAGTCGTCGACCGCATGGGATTCTTCACCGACGACGACACCTACGCCAAGCGCATCGTCAATGTAGGGCTGGCTTTTGCATATCGCCACAAGCAGCTAGATACGTTAGCCGCGTCCGGCGTGTTGCGGCAAGAGGCCGGTGCGGCCAACCGGCTACGGGCGGTGGAGGTCAGCGTTCATGACGACGACGCCATCCCAGTCGGAAAGGTGGGCGCGGGCGACGGCACTTCCGTGGAGGGGTCAGATGGCGGGGGCGCTGATGAGGACAGCGCAGACGTCCCGGTCCGTGGCTTCGTATTGGATCGACCACATGCCGGGGCGCAACGCAGATCAGATCCGCCCCAGTCTTTGCCGTTGGCGGCGGGTGTGGCTGGGGCCGGTGATGGCGGAGATGACCCCAACGGCGTCAATCGTGGAGGCGTCGTCGTTGCCCGGCGGTCGGGGGCTCTTGTACCAATGGCGCCTGAAGCAGCTGTCGGTGATGGCGGTGGAGATCCACCAGGCATCAGTGGTGTTCTTCCTGGTGGAATAGTTGTTGCCCGTCGATCGGCGGCGGCCGCTGGAGCAGCAGGTGATGGCGATGGTGATGGCGACGACGGGGCAGACGACAGCCAATTGACGGGCTTTCCTAGCACCATCCATGAGCAACAACCGGTCGTGGAGCCGTCGGCCGATGCGCTTCAAGCAGTCTCATATGTTCTTGGCTTGGTCGAGGAGCGGGATGACGCCCTGGGCGACCTACGCGGGCTACTGTCCGAGCGTTTGAAGGTCTTGCAGCGCTACCGCCCCCCTCACAAAGTCAAGCGGTCGGGCTCTTCTTCATCTGGTGGCGGGTGTGCGGTCCACGCGTTGGTGGAGCCATGGTGGCCGATATGGCAGGCCCCGAGAGACGGGATCAAGGTTAGTCCGGCCCCAGGAATCTTCGGCTACCATGTCAACTCGCTCCGCCCCGTGTGGAAGACGCGGTGGTGCATCAAGGTAGATATGAAGAAGACCAAATCCCGCCTAGACCGGATCCACGCCAACCACCCAAAGATCTTCGAGCGGGACGGGCGACCTGCTATAGAGGTCGTCGTGCTCCTGGTACAGGCGAGGCCGCTTCGACTGACCGTCGTGATTGCGTGCATGGTGTTGATGGAAACGAAGGAGCCCGACTAAGGCTCCATTTTGATGCGGATTTATTCAACCGGACGGGCGGAGCCTCAGCGGGTAGCACGTTGGTCCGCTGCCCCGGTCCATGAGTTCGTGTCGTCAGCTGTCACCAACTCGCATCCAAGTGGGCGGCAAGTGCAACAACCGGTGGGCACTGCCGCGACTGTGGCTCCGTCACAAGCGGACGTGTTTGTCGGGTTTCCCAAGAAGTCCCTTGATCAGGAGTATGCGACCATGGCGGTTACGCTCCAGGCCGAGAAAGTCACCGCCGCAACGGACAACCGGGCTGCTCGCAAGCGCGTGTTGCAGCAAAAAGGCCTTGGCACGAGTTCTTCATCCAGGGCGGCTGACAGACCTCGAGCCAGTCGCCCAACCCGCGGTGGTATAGCCGCCACCGGGCGCAGAGAGACGGCCGGTCCGGGGAAGCCGCCCGTCCCTGGTGCGTCGGCTCGATCGGGGGCACACGGCACATGCTCAACTGGAGCCGCCAGGACCGGAAAGCGACCACGCCAGGGCCCTGCCACCGCATCTGAAGGAGCGGCCTCTGCATCCTTGGCCGCCAGCGATGACGGACCTCCTGCTACCAAGCGCGCCACACCTCGTCTACCGCGTGCCCTTATTGACAATACAACCCCTTTTTCAAGCGCTCTTGCATCGGGTACGGCAAGAACAGATCACGCTGCACCCTCTTTGCCATGATGGGACCGGAAAATTCATAAAGCTGTCTGTTTCTGTGTTGTGCGGAGGAAACGTGGTGACAAATCCACACTGGAGCAGAGTCATGCAGACAGTAAAAAGAACAGTGTGACTACATACAATCTATAGCCGACGCCACTCGTCGTACATACGCAGTACAAAGGGATCAGCAAAGAACCGTCTAGGAGTGACCGAATTGATGTACAAGTTCTTCTTTTCACTCACGCGGCTCAAGACCAGGGCCTGAGGTGGATAAAGTAGAGCCAGACATATTCGCACACTATACTCATAATAATCCATAATCGATGCTGCAGCCGCGTATCCATATCGTACTCAGTTCATCTACCGCCGGATATACTGAGCCCTGATGACTCTCCAAAAGCAGGATATCATATAATCTGTATCGATTTACGACCTTGCTTGATCCGGCTCACAGATTCTGCGCCGCATTTCTGGCGCGTGGGGATACCGCCCCACCTGGTTGAGCTGCCAACATCTGGCAGTGCCAAGCGGCGATCTTGCCGGAAATTTTCCGAACGGTTCTGTCCCGCGTCTGACCCGGTTTGCCTTGTTGTCAACGGCCAGCGCTCGAACCCGAACGGGCGCCCCCTCGTGAGCACAGGAGAGTTCCAACGATCCCTACTGAGGAGGCCGGCTGCATCATCGAAATCAATTCCAACAACAGGATGGTACTTGACGGCGGTTCTTCGCAAACAATGCTTGTGAATAGAAGAGTCTATTTCCAGCACACTTTAGGCAGTACCTGGCGAGACGTCTCCTTTCAATAATGTTACCATGCGTCCAGATCCATCATCCAAGAGAATACAGTCAGTCTGTCTATCCGAACTATATCCGAGATCGCACTAATGAGTATCCGATTATAATATTGATCCTTACTCTGTCCGGCCCAGCAAGAGCTGAATTCGAATAGATGACTTTGTGAAATACTCAATTCAGAGTGCATGAAGGGGCATGTGGAATATATCCGAATGTAACAAAAAATGCCTGATTCCTGAGCCCCTGCTCAAGGCCGCGTTCACCATCCCCGCCTTGAATGACCGCGCCAAGTCGAGCACAGCCTCGGAGACCGTCAAACTCTGGGACATGTGGATGGTCATAGCCCAGCCCAGCACAAAAGGAACTTGGTGGCGGACGGCCAGCACATCAGGAACCGAGTGGATGCGCGCTCTGAATTCGACCCTTGGGCACTCCACCTCAATCCACGTACGTCCGGCATCGACTATGTCCAGGCCCCTAGGCAACGGGCCGTTGGCCAAAGGATGGTCGTCAAAACGCACGATGGCCACGGCTTCCTTCGTGTCTCTGACGATGTTTCCGATGCTGTCGTGCGTCAGGCCAACGTCCTTCTTGCGGTTCTTCACCATCATGATGCGCGCGCAGACCCCGTGCGCCACGGTCGCGAGAGCCACACAGTCGGCAAGCGCCGCACGCACGGCGAAGTTGGAGACGGTGTTGAGGTTGGGCTCAGGCGTCTTGGGGTCACGGTCCTTGTCCACAATCGCGCCGTCTGCCGCCTCGTAGCAAGCACGCTGATCCTGCACGCGCAGCCGAAACAAGCAGTTCCGGTTGTGCGCCGCCACGTCTATGCGGAGCGGCATCAAGTGAAGGACCTTGTCGCGCACGCTCTCGTACGCAGCGCCATCCACGGAGCACTGCTGCATCAGGGACAGGACCGAGGATGTGCAGGCACCGTGACACGCATCCTTTACGGCTTTCAAAAAGTCCGACTGGTGCTGTCGGTGTACGACCGTGAGGTCCAGGAGGTTGTCGCCGAAAAGAGGGACCCAGCAACGCGCCATGTACGCAGGCCGTCCTTTGACAGGGTGCAGTTGAAGGATGTCTCCGAACCCGAAGAAAAAGCACGCGGGAGCGGATGGCCGGCGACATTGGTCGAGTAGAGCATGCATAACGTCCATGTTCTCCGAGTTGACCAGGGAGATCTCGTCGAGAGGGACGGCGCGCACTGTCCGTAGCCGCGTATTGATAGGGTTGAAGCGGGGCGTGGACACCAGCCGGGCAGCCTCATCCGCCGGATCCGCCAGCTCCGGCACGTAGTCGCGCACAAAGCCAAAGAAGGAGTGGTAGGTGCCACCTCCAGCAGTCTTAGCGAAAGTGCTGGTGAAAGCGAGCACGACGACCTGACCATCATCTGGGAGGCGGTCCGTCAGGAACTGTCGAAGGAGTTTGAGCAGGGTGGACTTGCCTGTCCCGGGGCTCCCCGACACAAAAGCACTCTGCCGTCGCGACCACAGACGGTCGCACACCGCGTCCATCAAGCCTTGGTCTGCCAGCTCCCCAATAGGTCCATTGGGGGCACTTTTGGGAAGCCCGACGGATGCAGAGCCACCAGGAGAGGCCTCTGACATGGGGCCGACAACCTGCGCCTTGCATGCTTCTGGTGGATGGTACGACACCAAAGCGGAGGCGCTGGACGCAGCAGCCACACGTGCTAGCCCGTCGTCAGAGACCGCCGGCTCCGAGCACTTGTGGATCTCTTCCAGCGACAGCATGCCGGCCCATCCGTCCGGGGTAGTGTACGCGGGGTTGAGCGCGTTTCCCGGGCCACCCTCCATGACGACTGTCGCCTTGTGCCTTTTTGGCGCGCGCGCCGCGTGCTCGATAGAGGAGCGCTTTGCCGGCCCCTTGGAGAGACATCTCAGCGACTTCCCCTCATCCGCCACCTCCACGTCCTCTACAATGGTGGTCACAGGGCTAGGAAGGAAAGAGCCAGTGCCCCGCCGGCCCGCGTGCGACTGAAAGACGCCCAATGCAGCGGAGCTGGGGCGCGAGCGCTGAGCACCCGAAGGACAGTAGCTCGACGCCACGCTGCCGTGCAACGCTTGGAAGCGACGCGACGTCGTCGACCCGCCGGGACGAACAGCACGAGCGTGTCGAGCCGGGACGGGGAAGGCGCCAAAAGAGGATGTGTTTGCCGTCGTTGAGGATGTGCCAGCGACCGATTGTGGGCTGAGCTCTTGCGCGAACGTCCGCAGTGAGCGAGCGTCGCGGTGGATCGGACCTGGCCCCGAGGTTGCGCCACTTGGTGAAACCTTGTCAAGCAGCCGCCCCGCGGCACCTGCAAACCACCTACTCGCAAGCGCGCGGTAGGGGAACCAGTGTAAGAGGCACGCGCCCACGGCGGGGTGGCGTAGGAGCTCGACATCGGCCGTGACACCAGCCGAGTCCAACTCCAACCAGGGGCGGGATGTCCGAGTCATGGCCGCAAGCCATCCCGAAGAGCTCCGCCCCACGGACAGCGTTGACTGCTGCCCAGACGTTGGGCTGTTCCCAAAGGCCGACACAAGCCCTGGGTCCGTCGCCCAGCACAGGGCCTCGGCTTGTGACGCACAGCAACTTGTGGCAAAGAGCACCTCGTCGCTGCATAGTAACCACTCCGCCAGCCCGTCGCCGTCCGAGCCTCCATGGATGACGGAAAGGAGAGGAGTGACCATGCCAATGTAGACGCGCGTGGGCGCCTCGGTGCAGCCAATACCACAGCAAATACCGCGAGGGTGGAGCGGGCAGGACGTTGCGTGACAAGGTGGCGGAGGGGGCGGGGGCTGTACAGCGCAGCGAGAAAAAGCAAGCGGGGGGGAATGAGCCACCAGCGGGATTCAGCATCACGCGAGTTGTGAGCACGCACAGTAGGGTCCACCACCACCCTCGAGCCGAAAAATAGCCAAGCGCTCGATTTTGGACGTGCGCATGAGCTGTCTGAGTGCCAACCAGAGTTGCGCAAGTGGCTCACACCGGTGCGCGCCGCCCAGGTCCCGCTGCTCCGGCCAACGGTACCACGGCGCAATCACACCCGTCACTGCACCAGGAGATGGGGCCTCCCGTACCTGCAACACATGCCATTGGTAGACAACGGTCGTCAAGAGGCGGGCACCGTAAAGTACGAAAAGAAGCGGGGGCGGGGAGCTGCCAAAACAGGGCGCGTACAACCCGCCGATCGGGCTCGATAGGGCCAGTAAGGCGGGCAGTGTGGCGCGGTACACGACTGCGCGGGCACTCAGATGCCGCGCGGAAGCCTCGGTGCGGTCATCTTCTCTCACTGGGGGGCCGCATATTCCGGGTGCTCGGGATCAGGTAACGAAACGTGGCTTGGATGTCTTAACACCAGGGCCTTTCAGAATCCGGGTTTTTCAGCAGAATCTGGGATATATCCAGATATATCCGGATATATCCGTCGGAATCTTCTCGCCATCCAATGTGAGAGCAAAACGGAAGACACTGCGGAAAGCTCACCTCATGCTCTGGCTCTTCGTGGAAAGACTGATGAACATAAGATGTTGCTGCGAGCAGGATGCCGCTGCTTACAGAACGGTGCTTTATCCGAATAATTATTCCGAAGCCCCTGGTTAAGAGTGGTATTTGGTGGGGTGAGACCGAGAGGCGGCCCGCGTTGTGTGCGTAAACTGTTTCATCGCCATTGCAGTCTCCCGACAGAAACCCAACTGCTTTGAAGGTGCTCCAAAAGCCTTCCATTGTGCCAAATTCGGCCTCTCGGCCGATCATCAGATGTATAGACTGCACGTTTTCTGGTTCCGATTAGCCAAAATCGAGAAGTCTGCAATATACTTGGAGTGGCGTTGGCGACTGAGCTAGATGTTCTTCCGGACAAAGCATAACAGTCTGAGCTGAGATGACTCTCGGGGCGGCGTCAGCGACAAAAGAGGGGGGGGGGTCCCGAACTATGGTGGCACCGGACAGGGGGGGTGCGGGGTTCTGGTTTCCGGTCGACGGCCCTGGGGGACCAACTTGTAAACGTGCTCTGCGTGAGCATCTCGCGAACGTCAGCGTTTTGGGCTCGATGGCGCCAAACGATCACGCTTTTTCTCGTATCTCCTTCATGTACAGAATCCCCCGGTCGGTCTGTTTGGGGATAAAATTCATCGCGTGAGTGGGGTGCGACTGGAACGCAGAGCTCCTATTGGCTAGTACGTTTCTGTGCACACCGTGAACGCACCGTGCAGACAGAGCCTAACTGAGTTAAAAGCGGGCATCAACAAACAATCAGACACCACGCGGATGGAATATCTCACCGCTGTATGCTATTGAAGTCCCATGCATGGTTGCTGTCTTGGGGACCCTGTCGATCAGTCGTCAAACGTTCTGAGGCGTCTCAATATTGGATTCATGCAAGGTGCTGCGGTTGTGTCGTCCTGTCAGCAGGTGGCACATCGTCAAAAGACTATCTCGTTCTACTGAAGACCTGGTAACATGGCTATTTCTGGCTGGGTACAGCTCGGCCGCCTCAACAGGTGGCGGCCAACGGATTTCAGTTGCCAATAGATCTCACTTGACGTTCTTGTTCCAGAAATGGGAAACTGAAGTCTTTGGGAAGCGTCTTAACGTCACGCATGAACCCAGCTCGAATGTGTCATAGAGTACCTCGCAAAGACTGCAATTCGATCATCCGACCCGTGGGGCCACTTTGAAGATTTTGCGATACGTCGCGTGCGGATTTTTCATCCAAAATCTGGCTCTTCGAGTCACTCTGTGCGAGCGTGCACGCTGTTGTAGCCATCTCGTGAGCGGCCGCAGCAATGCACGGATGTCCAACAATCATGTTGGGTTCCGCAGTGCGGGGGGCTCGGATTGTCACCCCCCGCCTTGCACTGTTCTGTATTCTGTGGCCGACGCAGCGATTGAGCCTCTTCTCGCATCACGGCAGCCGGCTGGCCCCGTCCCCGCTCTTTTGGACCCTCTTGGTGCCTCTCATGCCCCTCAGCCACTCACGTTCTTTCACTTCCGTTCTTCCCCACGCGCAAGTGTGCCCCGCCGCCCCCCGCTCCCTCTCTCGATGGAGTGCGCTGGTTGTGTCTTTTTATGGGAATCTCAATTCCGAAGACGCGCGCGGGTGCGCGGAAGCTGCGCAAGCGCGTGCGCACCATGCGCCACATACAGTGGGCTAGGCTGCGGGCGTTCTTCACCTCAGAACGTGATAATGATTCCCCAGAGATGTGGAGCAGCGCCTCTGCCGCACAACCGAGGCAACTGGGCTGATCTGAGTCACGGATATCCGTGTCTTGCACCGGGAGTATGCCAGAAGTCAGCCATTGTCGACTATGCGGGAGCGCCGTGAGATTTAGCGTCGCATTGCTACCTCTGTGCTTTGGCGTGTGCTCAAGACCGTGTATGCTCAACAAGCAGAAAAAAGTGATACCACAATAGAGCTTACGTTTGTACAAAACGAGACAGGGGCGGTCTGAGGCGGCAGCCCTTCCTATACCAAGTTATCTCGGCCAACGCTTTACAGAGCGATGACGGACGTGGCGTTCAATTTCAGGCGCGGGCCAAACCATTACGATGTGGCTCCCCCAAACCGGTCCATCGTCAAGCATCGCTAAAGCTTTATCAGGAAGATGCGGGAACATCGGTCCGACGGGAGAACTATCTTCTTCACCGAAGAAACTTGAGGGAACAAGAGCATGTCCTCCTCCCTCTGTCGCATCTCAACAATATGGCAGATGTAGTGCTGCGCCGCGCGCTTGAGTTCCCGGCTCTTCACCCAGCAAAACGGGTTGGAGCTGCCGACAATCACTTTAGAGCCCTTTGCGCCGAGACCGCCCGGCCCCACCTCGCGGTTTCTTCGCCTTTGATTCGCCCTTGTTGCGGCCGGATGTTCCTGCGCGCTCCTCAGAGCCTATTTCAGTGCATCGACAGCTGTCTCCCGGCGACTGTCCAGCTCGATGGTAGCCATTCAGCCCGGAATCAGCTGTCCCACGGCGCCAGCCGATTGACCACGCGCATCTGACGTAAACGCCTCAGGATTCTGCGCAGCCTGCCTCGATGCCTCATCGCCTTGCGCGACGGCTGCCAAAGCTACCGCAGTGCGGACCGCCGCGGATTCCGACGCCCCACCCGAGCCCATTAAGTCCATGATGTCGGACTGCGCCTCATAGGTTCGCAGCCGCTTCCGAGCAGTGGGGCGCTCCTCCGCCGGCGTCCGCTTGTGGACTCGTGCGGCGTCGGCTTGCGCAAGAGCCGTCGGCGGTTGGTCCTTGATCTTGTTCTGCACGCGGGCTCGCATGGCGTCCACGTTGTGCTGAGGGCACGACAGCTTCGACGCCGATCTACCCTCCATCATCTTGTCCACGTTTCATGCCTCATGGCCCACAGCGTCGTAAACCTTGCACTCCGTTGATCGCCGCGAACATTAACCTTAACCACAAAGGCATCGCACGTTACTTTCGTGCTCGATTGGGCAGCGGTTCGATTTGCGTCCGGACACGCGGCACACACCGCACTTGCGGAAACCTTGACTTCTCAAAAATGAATGAGATACAGAGCATGCACGCCGCCGTCGCCCACTTGCGCGGCCAGCTGGGGCGCCACCGGGCGCCAGTGGCGCACCTCTTCGATGATAACGTGGAGGCTCACTTGCGGGCATCGTCCCGCTACCTCAACGCTCGGGCCAACAACGCGCCTCGAGTGCAGATCTTCACGGACATGGCGGCATTAAGCGCGGTTACACTGCAGTCGCGCGGAAAGGGCAGGAGCCACCCGTCAGGCCTACTTTTTACCACAAGCATCGTATATTGCCCCTGTCTGGAGGCGTTTGCCGACAACTTTGACGTGCAATAAGACGCCGCATTGAGCATCGCCCGAGATGACGCCCTGTTCGAGGTCTCTACCATATATGGCGGGCATTGCGTCATCTCGTTGCCTCTGGGGGACCTCGTGCACAGGAACAGCCGCCGGGCGGGTGGCAATCCCGCCAAGGTGGCTCGCATGAGCAGCCGTAACAGCCCCAAGGAGCTCATCCGGCGTGGACTGCGGGCACAACAGAACACCATCGTCATGTGCGTGTGCGGGGACATGACGGGGGAGTTGCCGAGCGCGGTGGCCGAGAAAGACAAGGTCGCCTATTATCGACGCAAAGCAGCTGCTGAGGTGAAGGAAACCAAGCGGAATGCCGCCCTGTGTCGAGCAGTGCAGCATCTAATGGACAAGGCCGGACGCACAGCTGCAGCCGGTGGCAAGCGGAATGCGCATGGAAATGAGAGGCTACGCAACGTGCGGACCGCCGTCGCTGACGATGCGGCACCTGAACCAGGTGTACATGGGCGAATGCATTGGCGCACCGTCGTGGGCGAGCCCATCTTGGCGATGGGTACTCGTGGAAGCGAGGCGGCTGGGACCGCTTCAGGGTCTACCGCGATGGCGGTGGACGGTGCGGCGGCGGACGTTGAGGGCGGCGCAGCCACGGTCGCGGGGGATGCACTGCACGATTCTGAAGAAGAGGACGGGGAAGCGGATGATGAGGCGGACGATTGCACGGCCACGCGCAAGGACTGCCACTTGCTGTCGCTGTCCAAGCTCGGCAAGTATATGCCGCCTGACGACATTGCATCGCTTGTCTTCTCGTCGGACGGGGATCTGACGGATTGTCAGCGCGCCATCCCTCCAACAGTAGAGGCCAAGTTGCTTGACCATCTCGCCATGCTCCAACTGTTCCGGCTGCGTCTATGCACCGAGCCATTTGCTCTCTGGTTGGTGAAGTCCAAGACAGACCATGTAGATGTACACAAGGCAACGTACCACCTCATAGAGAGGCTGCACAGAGCATTGCAAGCGGTGGGTGAATGTATGTAAAACGTCTGTTGTTGTCGCACGACGCCTGCCATAAACACAGACCGCCTCTCAGCACAGGTCCTCAGTCTCGCCCCCGAACAGGAATGCCTTCGCGCGGCTTGATCGTCGTACATATCCGCCCGCCATCCGCCTTTTGTAACGGCCAGGCTGTGTTGGGTAGAGGTGAAGGCGGGGTGCCGATAGATGCCGCGAGCCCTTCCCGAAAGCGGTTGACAACCTGGCGGGTCTTCACCTAACGGCCGCGTGTCGCCTGCGTAAGAATCTGGGGATGTCTGTTTGAGGGCCTTCTCTAATACTACGAGCGGAATGCTACCGCCAATGATACTTTAATGGGGTGCCGCTTTGCATTTCTTTTATTTTTGTGCGGGGCACGCACGTGAAGCGCCCCGTTCGTGGCCATCTCTATTGCCAGTGGTATTCACAAGTGCGACATTCCAGGCGTCGGTGCTGGTCGATTCTCCTCTCCATGAAGCGCGTCCAGCGCACGCGCGTGCTGCTTCTGCATCAAACAGACACGCGTTTGCTGCTTGTGCAGCACGCCACGCACAGAACAACTTGGTTTTCTACTCTCCGGGGCCCGCCTTGGTGAGCATAATTACACATGGACCGGCATTCATGTCCTCGCCTAGCCGTACAATCCTCCTCAAAGGCCGTCGGCAGAGCATCGGGTCGGACTTTGTGCACCAAAAGTGCGATCGGACGGATCAATACCACCCCGCCAGACCCAAAACTTTTGCCCCGTGAGGAACAGCGATTTGGACCCACTGTTCAGGGAGTGGGGCCTCCATACCATGCACATATTTGCGTCCGGATACCGAGAACGATTGCTGTCCAATCGTTAGCGAACCGGTGCACGTGACTTTCGCTGACAATAGGCTATCGTCGCCTGTTGCTCTGCGCTCCGGACGATCACAGCCTATCGTTAGCCAAGTCACGTGCGCGCCGGACCGTTCTCAGCCGCACAAAGTAACCGCTTCCGTCATAGCATGAAGTATTTCAGGGCCCGTCCGTTTTCAAGCCATCTTCAGCTCATTTTCTGCAACCTTTTCAAATTTCTCTGCGTTGCTCTTAGATAAGGTTCCGTCACCGACGCTCTTCGTTTCCTAAGCGCATCCGGGGCACCCAATCCAAATTTTGTCCTCTGCACGTGACAGTCTTTGACCGCCCAGCCTTCCCAGCATTGCGTCTGAGTCTATTTGAGCGCCCCCTCCTTGCAGTTTTGCGGCTGGACCGTACCTTCCGAGGCCGTCGACGAAAAGCATCGCCTGCTCGTTTCCCAGCTATATATACATCAAACACCCGCTTCATATGGTTTCTTTCCGTGCAATGCAGAGCTCCCGTGATGTGCACAAAAGAAAGGCTGCGAGTATCCCCGCAATGCTCTGTTTTCCGGTATCCACGGTAGAAGATGCTTTCTGTTGTCCTTTACTGTGTCACTGTGTTTTGGCCACTCTCCCACATCTGGTATCTACCGCTCGTCAACAGGACACACTTGCGCTCCAAGCACTCGTTTTTCGAACGTACAGCCTCCCATGTAGGACCCGCGTTGCGCCAGTCTGGTGAGCAGCTTTGATCAGAATCGGCTCGTTCAACAAGATCCTTACCAAAAGACAAGTCCAAACGAAAGTAGAAAATCCAACGTTCCAAATGGGCTACATGATACAGTTCGCACTTCAATTACCCTTCTTTCTTGGTCGAGGGTCCTGACTGTCTGGGACGAACCGTCCGGGATAAGGTTGGTTGTTACCGAACGTTGCGATTGCGGATATCGCGTCCAGATCGGTGAACCGATTTACTGATTTTGTATGGGGATCTCGGTATCTTAACTTTCACATTATTTCCGATAGTGTGGGATGTGTGGTCGGAGTTGCGCTCCCATTTTCACCCTGTGTCACGCTGGAATGGCCACAGCTGGACCCGGACCGTACCCAAGGCTCGCCTTGGCACCACAGCCGAACAGCTCCATGACCACGACAGTGCCTGTCCCGTGCTAGCTTGTACATATCCTTTCGCCTCCGCGTCAAAGCTTCTCTCACGTGCGAAGGCATGCTATGCACTAGACGACCCAGTAGTTCTATAAACGGCGGCCGCGCCTTGGAAAGGGTCAGCTCGACTGGGGGCCGAGTGATTCTCTGCATGGAATGGGCTTCTGGCGCCCCATTCCACAAAGCGACGCTAGATAGCTGAAGGTGGCAAGAAGGTACGGCACCGCTACGGAGCGAGCTGACCTTTTGGTATGAGGGTGTAGTCTCTGGACGCGAGTGCCTGCGGTTTCGGCGAATGTCTGGAGGCCGGCCGACTCATGAAGGTCCGTATTCTAGGTGCGGGCACCGGGCCAGCTGATCTGGAGCGGGATGGTCCGCATGCGATACATGGGTGCCTTGTGCCATCCGTAACGTACTCTACTTGCTTGCCTGTCTGCCTGGACGGAGACTAAAGAAAAGCGCATTTGACGAGCAGTGCGTGCGGCATCGGTGCGGCTAGCGCATGCTGGAGAGCTCGGACAAATACAATACCGACGATTCCCAATCGAAAAGTAAATAGTCAATATCGATTATCGAAGGAATATCGATTCCTACCGAATTCGTTTATCCAGAAACCTTATCAATCTGCAATCAGTGCAGTGCACCGGTTGATCCAGCGCACTTGATTCCATAAGACTAGTACAAACTACAGAAAACAAGTTGATTCGTTTTTGACAGAAACCCTTGTGAAGTGATCAATTTCAATATGTCCGTGCTAACGAAAGTATCAATGAATCTGACTCATGAAAGACGGCTCTAAAGAAACACTGGACAGGGTCAGCCCAATCTTCATGCGCACCATTGAGAACAACTCCAGTGTGGCAATATATATCCGCACGTATTATGCAGGGTGGTTCACGTTCCTCTTCAGAGGCTCGTCTCCTGAGAAACGAGGTCAACCGACACTTTTTGGTAGCCCTACTTTCAGACGTCCCAGTGCCAAATTCTCAATCTTCCACCTGCCCGTGAGAGGTTCTCAGAGCATCCTTTTTATATTTTAAATGAAAAAGCCGGATACAAACAGTGGGCCCCTACTTGCCCTTCTCCTGCATTCAAAAGCCGAAACGAGGCATGTGCACAGTATGGGGGCCGGGAGTGCGGGAAGAAAGCGTTTGGGAGGAGCTGAGGGACGTCCGTCGAGGCACAGTGCTTGCACTTTAATGCCACGCGCAACCCTTTCTGGCCCTGCCAGAGTCGTTGCGCAGCCTTGCACGGCCGAGCGGTGCGAGCCAATCAGCTGTCGACTTGCGTTACAAGACTGCCGGCGATCCGCACACGGCACGCCTAGTTACAGCTGCTCTTCTGGGTCTGAGCATTACACTGCGTGAATGAAAGCTAAAAAGCAACGTGCTGAAATTCTAGTGGTCGACAGAAACTTGGGTCGCGACCCCATTACGGACCCCCTGCCAGAGGCCTGTCTGAGGGGGGTCGCCGTCACCGCAGGATCAGCAGCGGTCAGAAGCGATCCGCGGCGGATCAAGTCCTGCCCGCGCATCGTCTGGCGGGCGATTCGAGTTTTGCTTTTCTCTGCCAACGCTGCGGGGGTTGCCTTGTTTTTGAGGTGGGGCGTAACATGACGGCTGACAACGAAGAGCGGATGTGCGTTTAGTCGCTACTTGGCGAGTGTCGCAAGCTCCGGTTTAAGGGGGGGGACGGGAAATGTACGCGGAAACTGGTGCCCACAGTGAAGAGATTCCAGAGACTCACCCATCCCCCGTCGCCGCGTTCTCTTTGCCCACCATACTCGTCACACCCCACCATCGCTCGTGCGTCGTTTGCGTATTCATCTGTACAGGTCAACCACCGTAACCATTCTTCAGGCATTCAACGGAAAAGTATGGGCGTACAGGAGCGTCCACTGCGACCGCCTGCTACTTAGGCCGAAGACGGGCATGGCAGTGTGGCAGGAGTGGGCCACATTGCAGCCTCCTGGTTCTCCCCCGGCCGTTTTTTCCTGCCTTCCGGTGGTCACATGCCGGCGGGTCGCGGAGGCAGGTGCCATGGACGACGCAACCCTTCCCCTTGGTACCTGTGACCCATGCCATTTCCGGCTACAGAGAGAGTCGCGGCGCCAGAGGACTGTCGAGCCCCCAGCCCCCTCTGCCCTCTCCCCCCCCACACCTGGGCATTTCTGCGCCCAGCCCACGCTGGCAGTGTGCATGGAAACCCGCTCCGCGGCTAAGGCTCCGCTCCACCACACCCCCACTCTAGCGTTGGGCGACGCGACCACACCATCAGGTGCTGCGTCCACGCCGCGTCGCACCACCGTCTGCGGTCTTCAGAAACCTCCCTGCGTGAATGAACCCGGCTGTCAAGCTTGTTGCGCATCGGCGATGGCCGCCCGCCTGGCTATCGAGCGGGAGGCCGCCGCTCAGCTGCAGCTTCTGAAGAAGGGCGGCCTCGCTGCCACGCCCTCTTCTCTCGGTACAGCAGCAGAGCCGCAGCAGCACCCCTTAGACGCCAACCTTCGGCTGATCGCTACAGGTGGTGTTGCAGCCGCTCTCGCCGATGCCGGCGACCGTGCCACGGGCAGTGCCTAGTTGCCAGCAATTTCTCGACGGCCTTATGGCGGGGAATTACGATTGTGACGCTGACAAGTCGGTGCTGGAGGCATTTTCCAATGCAATTCTTCTCCGTGGCGAACGCCAAGAGATCCGCCTACGGCACAAGAACGGGCGGGTGCGCATCTACACGAAGCAGCTGATGCCGAGAAAGTCGCACGTCAAAACCAGCCAGATCAACAAGCGCCGTGTCGCTGCAAGTCGGTTTAACCGGAGCGGGGGGAGTGGAGCGCTCACGGCACAGCGCGGTCAGACGCGGCCCGCGCGTGGCCTCGTGCGTCTCTCTGCGGCCGAGCAGGTGGGCCTCATCGCGGCTCTGTCAACGAGCCATATCGGTTTCAATCGCTGGCGAAGGGCGCTACGGGGTTCCCGCAGCGGCCTCGCTCGCAGGGCTACCCTGCCCGCACATGGCTGGGAGCTGGCCTCGCTCCCAGGCAAACAGGTCATTGTGACGGGCTCGGGGGCGCACCTCGTCTCTCTGACTGCAGCGATTCAAGAGAGGGTGTCCGCCCTGTGCGACGCGGGCCTGTTCGTTGAGCGGCGCGCGAATGACGGCGTGGCCGCGGCCAACGCGTCGCCCGCCGAGGCTGGCGCGTCCCCGACGATGCCGTTGCCAGGCTCGCCCCCAACCTCTGAGCCTGACGTGCAGATCACTCTTGGACTGGACAAAGGCGGCGACCCCGAAACTGTGAAAATTGTCCCGTCACGTATCAGCCAAGCACACCCAAACAGCCCGTCGAACACTATCCTGGTCGGCGTGTGCCCGTGCGACAACGACAAGTACGACAAGTTGTTAGCCATGATGGAGACGCATCTGCCTCAGATTGACGCGCTAGTACGGGATGGCGTCACGGTGCACGGCGCGCGCCGGCCGGTGCTGTTGATTTTTGGGAGCGACTACGCGGCACCATGCTGCCTCCTCGGCCACCAGGGTGCATCGGCAACACGGCCATGCCTGATGTGCAAGCGGACTCGGTGGCAAAGTGTCAAGCAGGCAGCGCTCGATCGTCGGCGGTTCTGCCATCGTGCTTATTTGGCGACTTCGAAGCGATTCCGGCGCGACACAGTGTGGTACCTCATC